>ODAJ011855051.1_pt1 | contig 14280 bp, 7 predicted proteins | sample 1539241 | NCBI WGS metagenome assembly ODAJ01 (sample SAMN02144231, study PRJEB22623) | gut metagenome | biome: sheep rumen | host: Ovis aries | place: New Zealand
GGACAAGTCCAGACTGACTTGAAGGAAAATGGCAACCAATCCGCAGAGTTCAACGTTAATCTTATCACGGCATTCAAGGTTGATGTGAAAGTCTCACAGAGCTATACCAAAGAAAATGGCGGTAAAACTGGCGGTAAAGTTGGCGGCGATGTCGTAGAAAATGTCACAGGTAAAGATCTTAATGACGTAGAAAAGCCCTCAGATGTCGTAGAAAATGTCGTAGAAAAAAAGAAAAATGTCGTAGAAAACATTCTTGTAAGCATATCTGAGAAGTCAAACATTTCCACAAAAGAACTGGCAACGATGTTTTCTCTTTCTGAAAGACAGGTACAGCGTATCATGACCAAATTGAAAGAGCAACGTGTCATCCGTCGCATTGGCCCTGACAAAGGTGGACACTGGGAAATAATAGCACCATAGTTTTTGAGGATAAGATACTCCAAAAGACTAATAGAAGTAAAAAAAGAAAAAAACGAAATATAATTCTGATGGATTACGACAATGGATTCATATTGCAGAAGGCGGTGGACTGGTCGTTGCTGAATGACGGGATGACCATTCCGGTGTCAGTGTGCTCGCTGTTTAGGGCGTGGGATGAATCCATCTTGACGCACGGGCAGAGCAAGGACATCAAGATTATGATTGACGGTGAGTTCTACGATGCGAAGTTGAAGAACCAGAACTTCGTGCAAAGCAAATGGGCAGGACATAAGGACGTGATTCAGATTCGCTACAGTCGCCAGTCGCCGTTGGCCGTCAAACTGCGGGCCGTGTTCCAGAAGAGCTATGCGTACCTGTTTGTGCAGAAGCAGGAACAGGGCAAGAGCAAGCGGCAGATTCCGCTGCCCGACGACCTGCAGGAGTACATCCGGCTCTATCTGACCTCGTCGTCCGACGTGCTATGCATGGAGTGTTGCTCTTGTTCCGACTATCAGCAGCTGGCCCACACGCTGAGCGCCATTCCCGAGGAGATTTACGAGCAGAGCGACGATGAGCAGTTCTTCATGGCTGACAAGACAGCTTCGATTGAGGAGAAGCAACGGCTGGTGAAGTATCGTCGCATTGACCACAGCATCATCCTGACCCTGAAGCGGTTCTACGACTATCGCGACGAGATCAGCGGCGAGAAGATTGGCGACGAGTACGGCGACAGCGTTGTCGAGGCCCACCACATTGAATACTTCACCCGTTCGCAGAACAACGACTCCACAAACATCATTATCATCAGTCCGAACTACCATCGCATCATCCACAAGAACAATCCGAGGTTCAACCGCAGGAAGTTCCAGTTCGAGTTCGAGAATGGCGAGGTGCTGAGGCTGAAGTTGTATGAGCATTTGAAAATTGTTTAAAAAGGAATAATTATGGCAAACGATAAGATAACCATTTCTCAGATATTAGCTATTAAAGGTGGAACAACAGAAGAGTTATGCCAATACGCGAAAGACAAAGGTGTTTCCCTTCCTTGTGACCCTGACTATTCTTTGTCATCATCGGAATTGAATGCTATAGATCCATTACTTGCATTCAAAATGAAATATTGTCACATCCAAAATAAGAATGACGGCCAAAGCCTATCAGAAGAAACTGTGACATGTACGCCAGAAGTATCAAATCAGTCAAAAGCGACACAGGCAGAACCCCAGATAGGCATCCTTGGTAAAATCGAAAAGAAAAAAACGCCCAAAAGAGTTATTGGAATCGTCAAGTTCTTTGATATGACCAAAGGATGGGGATTCGTCGTGTCTGGAAATAAAGGCATTAGTGGGAAACCAGAGGATGAAGGTAAATTATTTAGCCTTCATATTACAAGCTCAGAATGGAAAAGCTCTTCATACCCTAGAGATAATGAATGGATTATTCTTACGCCGCGTAAAAATGCGAGAGGATGGAGTGCTCTAAATGCCGAACGTCTTGAATACAATAGGGAAACTCTGCTTTTTGCAATGAAGTACCGAGGTAAGTATGCCAAGATTTCAGGTTCCGACTCCAAGGGTGACCGCTATGATGAAAATATTTTGTGTCGTATTATTAACCAGATGACGCTCACCAGAAGGTCTGGTATTAGTCGCTATAGTTATAGTCCAGCGACTTATGATACAACAAAATTTTCCGAGATAATTGATGCTTTTTGCGAATATATTGCTGAAATGCCAATAGAACGTCAAGAATCAACTATCAAACAATTTTTGGAAGACCCATCTTTAAATAAACTTCTTTTCAAGATCTTTACAGAAGGTGAATACAATTCCGAAGATTCTGCACGTCTTTCTGTACAGCAACTATATAGCAAGATGCTATTGAATCACATTTTCGAATCAGGTAAGTTATCTGATTTGTCTAAACTTCCAGATACATTCGATTACTCTCCACACATTGATAAACTGGCTTCAATTCTGACCAGTGAAGCACTCTCGGAAAATTCGGCTGCTGTTGAGAAATGGCTTAAAGAACATGACGTGTTAGATAAGTTGGTATTGGATAATGAAGATACCAATACGATACCGCTTCGCTTAATATTAATGAAACTAAGCGGAGAAAGCTCGTGGATAGATACATTAAGCGCAAATTGGCTTGATATAAAGGAATTTATTAAGGCTCATACCACTCACGGGTATTCCTATTGTAAATACCTATTTATAAATAAAGACGATGATTATGTAAATAGTCATTCTGTTGTTGATGTTTTAGACGACGAAACCGTAAATCTTTGGTGTCATAATTTTATTGAAGAAGAAAATATTCCAGATAGATTCCTTCGTGTTCTAATGGAACAAAAAGTTGAAGGAAATCTGGATCTATGGGGCAAATATGTTCGAAAAGGCTATGACATAAATCCTTCATTTTCTATTTTAAGGAAAGGATTAAGCAACGAGATTCGAGAGAATGCAGACGGCGTTCGACTTTTCTTGAATATCTGTAATGACAAAAATATCACAGTTACAGATATATTTAAGGAAACAGAATGTCTTAGTGACGAAATGTACCTGGAGTTGTTTGTTACTACAGGCGATTACGAGTACCTTAACTTAATGGAGGATTTTGATGCGAGTTCATCATGGATGTCTTCTCAGTCATCAGAATACGTAGCTACATTCCTTAAACGCTATGGTTCGTTGATAGAAAGTGAAGGACAAATAGAAGATGATACCTATATAAAATCATTAGGCGATGAAACTGTTGTCAATGCAATAGAATCTCTTTCTGAAAACGAACAATATCAATTACTGCGTTTCTTTCCGAAAGATTATGCCACAGAAATTGTATCTGGACATTTTTCCGATTCAAAACTTTTTGATTTGTACATAGGAGAACAATGGGCAGAGTTGAAGAGCAGACTTCCCTATGTTGTGTTTGATATTGAATCCGATGGGGATAGCATTAAGGAGTTCGCTTTCCGTTCATCAGACTACACTCATTATTATGAAGATGAGGGACAATTGGATTCTTTGATTGAAGAAATCAACTCTAAGGACATTGTTGTTGGGCATAGAATTAAGCAGTGGGACTTAAAGGTGTTGGAGGCACAGAAAACTGTAAGCCCCGCATTTGTGTGGGATACACTTGAAATAGAGATTCTTCTTAATCCCTGTAGATATGCTTATTCGCTCCACACGGCACATAATGCCAAGGACGATACAGAATTGACAGATCGTTTGTTCTGGAACCAATTATTCCGTTTGGCGATGGATGAGGAATTATGCGCACAGCTGAAAGATTTCCTGCCAAATAATATCCAAGCCATACTGGATGAGCTGCGACAACCTAATTTTTCACAGTTCTTCAAGAAGTCTGGAGGTTCTGAAGATTCGTTCTATCAGAATCTTCGTGACATCGACAGACCTCTGATTGATGAACTGGAGTCTATCAATAATGAGAAAGAAGGTAAAACGCTCATCATTGCTCCTCAACGATTATGGAATAGAATTGCGGAGCATGTACAATTGTCATTTATAAGAGAAGATAATAGTATTGACTACTTGATGATAGAGGAGGGTAAATTGAAGGAAAAACCTTTGACCGATCAGTTCCTTCAGACCATTCTTCTTCGCTTCTGTAAGATGTCGAAGACTCCCATTATATCAAATCTTGCTTCATATCTAAGAATTCAGTATTTTAACAATGATGTTTTACTCGATTATGTGACGGACTCTTCTGCTGATATACAATGTGCAGACCTTAGATATGTTAATAATATAGCTGATAACGTAGGTTTTAGCAGAATACTCTTTATAGGATGTGAACTGGAGAATAGACTTAACCAATATTGTTTGTCCACACCTCTTCGTCCAGCTGATTTCTGGAACGAGAGGAGTTCTATCCCAATGCGTCTTGGAGGTTCTAGTTTCACGCCTGTAACAAGCGAAGACAGGAAATCGCTATTATTCGCTGATGTGCCAGCTGATGCTGCAAATGTCTGGATAGAAAGGACTAAAGACGGGAAATACATCGTTAATTATAATTTCAATATTTACAAGAAGCTGGAGTCGTTGTATGAAAGCCTTGATAAGACTATTGACATCAGGCATATATCATGGACTGATTCAAACGAGAATAACAAATCAGTCTCGTTAGTAAGAAGTGGACGGCCTAAACGGTTTGATTTTACACAGAAACGTGTAAACTCGACAACAAGATATAGGTCAATGTACTGGATGTATCAGCTTGCCTTGTTGAGTAATGTACACACTACAGATTGTAAACTTCCAATTATTTACATATTGGAAGACGATTTGGAATTGGAACAAGTTTCTGCATATGCGCAACAATTAGGATTCTATATTCCGCAAGAAGGATCTTTGGTTTCAAAGTTGGAAAAAATTGCCCAAAGGTCGAACGGAATGTTGATAGTTTCAAAAGAAAGATTCTTTGAAATTACAGAGAAGAGACTATATAATGCATACTGTTATGTTTGGGATCAAATGGCTGTCGAGAAACATATGATGATGTGGCAAAACCAAGACAACAGTATAGAGAATAGTGCGTTGAATGATAAGATTGAAGAAACTGGCGCTGAACTTAAAAAAGGTTCCAGCAAAGATACTTATCAGGCAGCACTGCTTTCTTTGTGGCCAGTTTATCAATATTATAGCCGTTTTGTCCTGGCAAACAATAGTGAATCAAAAATTTACATCTTAGATGGTTTCCTGGAGGAATATCATACTTTAAGCAGTGTTTGGAATACAGGCAACTTTACTTCTCTTCAACTTTGGAATTCGGAAGATGAATTCAACGAAAGTCTTTCAATTGCACAAAACTATTTTGGAGAGTATTCGATAAATGACTCGCCGCAAGATAGTGATGCTATTAAGACAGCTATGGATGTGATATTGGCAACGATGGTGCCAGAAAGAGACGGAGAACGTAAATGGTCTGACATACAAGCAGAAGTTTTACCGCAAATTCTCAGTAAAAAGGAGAATTATCTTATTTCTATTCCAACAGGAGGTGGTAAATCCGTTCTCTTCCAAGGCCCAGCATTGTATAACGCTTCATATACGAATCATCTTTCGTTGGTTATTACACCTCTTAAAGCCCTCATGCAGGATCAGGTACGCGAACTCGCCGAGAAAGGATTCTACACTAATGTAGATTATCTAAATGGTGATAGAACATATCAGGAAACACGAAGCATTTATAGAAAGATAAATAGTGGTGAGCTTGCATTACTATATATAACTCCAGAGAGATTCCGGTCAAGGGCATTCCTTAATGCACTTTCAACAAGAATGATGCATGACAAAGGTCTTGAATATATGATTTTTGACGAAGCTCACTGTATTTCCCAATGGGGAATGGAATTTAGGCCAGAGTATCTCAATGTAATATCAAAATGCAAAGAGTTCTCTCAAACCTTCCCTGAAGGTATGTGTATTGCAATGTTCTCGGCAACGGTGACTGACATGATTTATAATCAGATAAACGAATCAGTACCAGTCAAACGCCTTGGTCAAGACAACGACAAGAAAATTTATAATCCTGTTCGTAGTCATATCGGTATGTCTTTCCAGCCGGTAGCACACGATATGGAGTCAAGAATAAAGGCTATTGTCGAATACATCAAAGAAAAAAATATCAGATTCGAGTATAGCAGAATGCTTGTATTCTGCAAGACACGCAATCAGTGTGAAGAACTTGCAGCTACGTTACCTTCATTATTAGTAAAAGAAGGTGTGTTACAAGAAAGAGATGCTTCTGACCGTGTGGGATATTTCCATGCGGGATTAGATGCAGATGATAGGGACGATGCATATCAGCGTTTCAAGGCAGATGAAGACCCTATCTATATTCTGTGTGCTACAAAGGCATTTGGAATGGGTATGGATATACCTAATATCCATTATATTGTTCACCTTTCACCTCCAAACGTTTTAGAGGACTATCTGCAGGAAGTCGGACGAGCAGGCCGAAAGAAGGAAATGTATCAAATGGCTGGATTCAGTGAAAACAATCCGATTCCAACTGTTTGTCTGTATTCTCCTGAAGATATCAGAAGATCCAGAGAACAGTTGTTACAGAGTATGTTGAGCTGGAAGAACCTTGAAGAAATTAGAGAAGAAATCCTAAAATATATCTCAAATATACAGACTTTTGAAACTACAAAGGAAATACCTGTCGTAGTTCCAAACACCTTGTGGTCAAGCTCACCATTTGATTTCGAGCATACAGACTTTAAGCTAGGGGAATACTGGCTTGAACGAATGGAGAGGATAAAAATGGGATATCTCAGCCCTGCACATATTACTGTTACAATTAAAGAAAAAGAAGTTTCAAATTCTCCTCTTCTTTCATCAAAAGATGGAACAGTTACCAAAAGAGTATTTGAACACCTGTTGGGCATTTCCAAAGATAAAGGTAGTGATACGATACAAGTGTCATTACAGAAACTGGCTGGGGACTTATCCATCCATCCAACAAAGGTTTTGAATGAGCTTATTACATGTGCTAAATTCAAGTTGTTAGAGATAAATCAAGAAGTTAGATGTCGGATAGCTAATACAAGGCGCGATGAGGTTCCTTATTTGTTGAACCATCGTCATGTTGATTTAGCCTTCCATGTGATTATCAATGCTGCAAAACAAATTCTTGAAGACAACACGCTTAACAAGGAGAAAACATATTTTGATAAAGAAGTGCGACAATTCCTGGACATGTCTTCATTAGACCATCTGCTTAAGAAGGTGGTGCGAACATCTGGAGATGGTACCTCAGAGACTAGGTATTACATGCCATGGTACAATGAAGAAGATAAGAATAGGAATAAGGGCCTGTCTGTTGCCAAGAACTATAAGAGAGATCTTATGGGAAAACGTTTCAGGCAGATTTTCGCAACTTTGTTTGATATAATACCTGATGTCCAATGTAAGTCATACATAGACAGAGAAGCAAAGTGTGTCAAGCAATCTGTCATCGTCGAGAAGGACACTTGGAAGCAATTCTTGCCAGAATTCGAGCAGGATTGCTTGAATACTCTCGAATATATCTATGATTTACAAAACTCGAATAATCAGACTATTAACTGGGCAGATACTATAAACCATTTAAAAATGGAAAAGAAAGGATTTGCCTACTTTGAAAACGTATTACGATACTTATCTGGAATGGCTTATATCACCTCCGACAACCTTTTGCCGACAGGTGTTGAGGTTTACACGACAGACATATCAGAGCAACCGATTCTTGAAGACACAAAATCGGACAGCAGAGATTATGATGATAAGCTTGCTTTTGAAGAAGCGATGCAGATACGAAGCTTAAGATTATGCGTGATGGATGCTCTCACTACAAAGGTGAAGACGAGTGAAGACTTTCAGGAGTTGATAAGCGCATACTTTAGCAAGACAGATGCTAATGGCTTTACAGAATTACTAAGCAAGTATTATGATGATAGTGATCAAATTTGGGAGGCTATTCGAGAGACTGCTATTAAGAATGCGGAGGAGAAAATGAAAGATAACCCTGAACAGTGGGCTATCTACAATGAAAACTCCAATGTCAATGTAAATGTTGAAGCTGGCCCTGGATCAGGAAAGACTCATGTCCTGACTATGAGATGTGCCAAGCTAATCTATCGCCAACATGTAAGACCAGAACAGATTCTCGTGTTAGCATATAATCGTGCTGTCGTAGTAGAACTGAAAGCACGCCTAAATAAATTGTTTACGTCTTTAGGTCTTAGTCGCTCTGCCAGTCAACTTCACGTATACACATTTCACGGACTTGCCAAAAAAGTATGTGGTGATGCAGCGTTGGATGGACTTGAAATGAGTGAATGGGAAGTTAAACTATTGTCATTAATGAAAAATAACCCTATTGACGTTACAAAGGTGTTAGGCGACATACAGTATGTTCTGATTGATGAGTTCCAGGATATTACCCAGACACGCCTGAATGCAATGTTTGAGTTAGATAAAATATATAACCATCCAGCATTCTTTACTATTGGCGACCGAGACCAGAGTATTTATGGATTCGAGAAAGAAGAATCTATGGATCCTGAGTATTATTACAGTCAGTTGTATAAAAAGCTGAAGCCTAAGAGAATGAGTATGTCAACAAATTATCGGTCATTTCCGAAGATTTTGAAGGAAGCATCTGCTTTCCTGCCAGACAACTCATCCATTCCCGTTCCCTGTAAAAAGAACATTGACGAGGAGCCCAAAGAGGCTTATACATTCATTTTCAACAATGAACGTAGATGGTCAGATGATTTTCAAAATTCGATACAGTATCTTAAACAACGTCACATGGGAGATGTTGCCGTGTTCTTCCGTACTAACAATGAGGTATATCATGGATACTCGTTGATAAGGGCATTAAATATTCCAGATGTGAGAATACGCATTCAAGGCGCTTCTGAATGTGAACTCTTTAGAAAGAGAGAAATCTATGCTGTAATCCACATGATTGAGAAAGAAGGTGACAAACCTTTGGTTTTAGAAAATGATCAGACAAAGAATTGGGTAAAGAACAGTGTTTCAGGGTGGATTGCGAAGCTTAAAAACTGGGATAGCTTTTATTTGGATTTTGCTTATACCCTTGTCCTCGATTATCTGGACTTCGCAGCAGGTGATGAGGAAAGACATACCTATATTGAAATGTCGGAGGCCATAAAACAGTCTTTGGCAGAAGATAACCCTCAGTTGTATAAAATATACGATAAATATCAGAACCAACGTATATTGCAGGATAAACAGATGAATGTCGTTCTGACAACAATGCATAAAGTGAAAGGACTGGAGTTTGATGCTGTGATTGTACCCCCGTCTGTAGCCTCTCTTCCATTCGATCCACGAGAAGAGGTTGACATGGACATGCCACTGAGTGACCATGACAAAGAGTGTATTGAAGAAGAACGTCGTCTTCTATATGTTGCATTTACCCGTGCTAGGAAATTTCTTATGGCATACCTTGGCCCACGTGAGAATGCGGTAAAAGTTATGAGTAAGTATGAAGGTGATGACACTTCTCTTGGAATTAGAGAGCGGCATCCTGGCCTTGATAATTACAACATTGGGTATAACGCAGGCTACAATTTCAGAAATAATAAGACAATTGTAAATAGTGTAGAAAAGAATGCTCCCGTAACAATTCAACGATTTGATAATACAGATAGGAATGGACGGAGTTTCCATGTTTACAACGTTATCTGTAACGGTCAGGTTGTGGGGCAGTTGTCTAGGTCGAGTTCTATTGCTCAAAGTATGGATGATGAGGAAATAAGAACGCTAAAAGGCTTCTTCGTGAGTGATGTTTTCTATTGGACTTATCAAGATTCCCTGACAACAGACCAGAGAAATCTGCGTGTAAATGGATATTCCACGGACTATGCATCGAGGTGGTGTGATGAAGCCAAGCGTCAAGGCTTTATTTTCATTGTGAGTATTTCTGGATATGGTAACTAAATAAAGAATATTATGAGTTTAATTGTATATGAATGTCAACGAGCCGGTCATGGTCACGAAATTCGCCAATTTAGCGCGGCAGCTCAATCTCTTTACGACTATTTTGATGGTCGTGATGAAACTGCGCTATTCATAGGTAATGTAAACGTTGGAGAAGCAAATCTTGATGGACTTATTATAAAAAATGATGCTATCATAATTGTTGAATTTAAAGACTATGAAGGTAGCTTAGTAGCAAGACAGAATGGCGACTGGACTTGTGATGGTAAGGCCATAAAAGGCGGAAACGGGGGAAAAACTGTTTTCGAACAGTTGCGTAAGAATCAAAGAATCCTAAGAAAAGTTATAGCTGAAAACGGATACTTTACAGAAGCTCAGCGTAGCGATATAAAAGGACTTGTTGTTCTTACGAAGCTAAAGAGCTATTCCGATGATTTTGACCGCTCTAACAAGGCTTGGATTTTTGTGTCCGACATAGATAATATTGGAAATAAAATGCATGATATTGTGTCTGCTGATTTTAGAGACGCACGAACTGGCCGTGTCACAGAAGTAGATATAACTGATGAAGATATTTTCAACTTTCTCCGTAAAATGAGAATTGATGAGTCTTCTATGGTAACTGATTTCACAGACACCACAATGATGCCTTCTGATTTATATGATAAGTCTCATGCGCATAATGGCAAACACTATTCTACAGCAACGTTATTAGCTAATAAAACAGCAGAAGTAGAAAGCTTAAGAGAAAAAATAGATAATTTGCTATCACAAATTAATACCATCAAAGTAGAACATCAAAAGATTGTAAATGAGAAGGAACTGCTGATCAATCAACAAAAGGCAGAAATTCTGCAAGCGATGGCAGATAAGTTGGAGGCAGATAAAGCTATACTGGCAACACAATCAAAAGTTGAGCAACTGACAGAACAATTAGAAGATAGGAAGAAAGTCTCTCCTGAACAAATACAGGAAGAGGAACATGCTATAGTTGAACAAATTGCAGAAATATCTCAAACGATTCAAAACGATATTGTTCAAACACCTAAAACAGAAGAGCAGAATAGTAGTGTCGCTCCAAAAACAGAAAAGCCGAAGAAAAAAAGATTCGGCATGAAAGAAAGGGTTCTTAAAGAGTTTAATGTTGGAGAAGATTCTCTTGATGCCGAGCAGATTGGACTTATTGAACGTGAACTTAGTAAATCTATGATAGTATCTGGATGTGCTGGTAGCGGAAAGTCTGTTATCGCTATGTACAAAGCAAAACAGATTATAGAAGAAGAAGGCGATGTTATCATGATCGCATATACGAAATCTCTCAATCGCTATATGCAACAAGGCAGACTGATTCCCCAAACAGAAAGGCATTTTTACTATCATTGGCAGTGGGTCGATGCCGGAAGACCGTCTGCTGACTATATTATAGTGGATGAGATTCAAGATTTTTCACGTGAGGAAGTCAATGAGTTTATTAAAGCAACAAAGAAGTGCTTTTTCTTCTTTGGTGATACTGCACAGTCAATATATGAGGGTATTAAACATCCTCTCTCAATAAAGGAATTGTCAGAAATGACAGGTATTTCTATATCATATCTTAATAGTAATTATAGATTACCCAAACCGGTGGCAAAAATAACACAAGAGTTTGTGGCAATTGATGCTAACCCATATGCCGAAGCCATATATCAGAGTAAAGAGACGGAACTTCCAAGAATCATTAGGTTTGAAGATGAACAATCGCAAATTGAGGCAATAATTGACATTGTCTCGAAGAAAAATATGAAGAATGTCGGTATACTGGTGCCAAATAATGATTTGGTGCTATCAACGATGAAATCTTTTAATGAATTGCAATTTCCTTGTGAGTTTAAGTATAATGCAGGCTATAATGATAAACGAAACAGGGTTACACTGGATTTTACGACAAATATTCCCAAATTAATGACATACCATAGTGCTAAAGGTCTTCAATTCGAAACGGTATTTCTTCCATTCTATGAAGGTGCTACAGATAAAGAAGCAAGAAAGGCACTTTATGTTGCAATGACCAGAACATATAGATATCTTTATGTTATGTATTCTAGTAAAACTATTCAAGAGCCACTTAACAGAGTCCCGGAGTTTTTATATCTTAAAACCATGATATAAAGCTTAATGATAGAGACGATATGATTTAAGGTTTTACGATTATGAATAAAAAACAACAATAACAAGTGGGTTGTTCAAGAATCGTGGTTCACGGATAAAGTAATAGAACAGGAATCGAAAACGTTATAAGTATATATGGAGCAAGATACAAACAATATCCCAGAGTTTCAATCTCCTTTTGAGCAATTGCGAGAGGTTGATGCCGATGGCAAGGAATGGTGGAACTCACGCAAATTGGCGCGAGTGATGGGCTATGGCAAATATTGGAACTTTGAACGAGTAATAGCAAAGGCACAAGCATGGACTACACAAAAAGAGTATCAATATGGAGAACACTTTGTGGAGATAACAGAAATGGTAGAGCAGTTTGGCATTGATGTTTGTATCGTTAATTATCGTCTTATAACATATAGATGAAAGCGAAGAATTCCATTTGTCCGACACTATCCGAAGAATTTGGATACCTTTGGACAAATGGTCTGGCGAGGTGATGGTGTATGATCTTGAGAGACTTTGACCGTCAATTAAAACGGTTGTTTGGAGATAAAAATAAAAAGGAAATACAATGATAAAAGAAATATATGCTGAAGTAATAGATGTTATTGAAGAGTCCTTTGAAACAATCGCTAAAGAAGATTATATCTCTTTTATCCTTTATATAGGACGTGCAGATGTTATTCCTGGACTAAAAACGCAAGTTGGTACTGATTGTGTAGTTGACTATCAACTAGATCGATATTATGACGAAACTCGTGAAGCATTCTATCTTCACTATCTGAGGCGTAACTATACAAGAGAGGGATTTCGTTATGAGGGTGAATCTGGCATTGATGATTTATCTATAGAGATGATGATTTATTGCCACCTTTGGGATTCCAGTTATTTTCTCAAATCTCTGTATCGTTTAGCAGCGATTCTTGATGGCAAAGGGTATCAATGGGCTCCAGATGTACCAGAAAACGGGAAGTATAATTTTATCAAAGATAATATAATATCTCCATTACAAGTAAAAGCCATTAATTTAGGCAATCTTGTCGCGAAAGCTTTTGATTCAAATATTCGCAATGCGTTTGCACATTCTTTATATAATGTGAATGTTGAAGCTAGAGAAATATATACTAGAACAAAACAAGGATATCGAACATACACCTTTGGTGAGTTCCAAAAGATTTTCTTATACTCAGTAATTTTGATGAATAAACTTCAGAACTATTTAGAGATGAATCATGATTATGCTGGTAAAAAGAACAATGCCCTAACAGAGGCCTTTTTCACTCCAGATGGAATAAAAGTGCAAGTCTATGGGCAAATGATTAATCGTGCTGGAAATCTTTACCCGGAATTCAGGCTTATGAAGATAAAAGATTCTAGTAATTCCCCAAAATCATGAATATAATACAAGTGGGTCATTCCTTCTTAGGAATGCTCATTCATTATATTTATATGCATACGCTATCACTATCTGTTCTGCGTTCGCTTGTGCCTATTGCCAGGATAGCATTTAGCATGAGCGTAGAGCATGACGCGATGGGCAAATTGAAGAAAGTCCTCATCTTTGTCTTGCCACGGCATATCGTTTGATGAGCCGCCACCCCCAGAACTTGGTGCCACGCTGGTTGTACCTCGTAAAGTTTTTCCGTAATTTGCTGCTCGGTGAAAACAATGAACTGAAGAATCGATATATGCTGATTGGGTATAAGGATGATGAGAACGACACCCATACAAGTACCCGTACAAGTACCCATACAAGTTCAATCGAAATACACTCATCTTCGGAGAATGTAACGCGTTTGGTATTGGCAATCGGTAAAGAAGAAATGAGTGTGAAGAGTATGATGGAAGCCGTAGGTTTTAAGAACCGTCCGAACTTTATGGATTATTCTCTCACACCAGCAATAAGAGAAGGATTTGTGTGTATGAAATATCCTGCCAATCCCCATCATCCCCTTCAACGTTATTTGCTGACGATAAAAGGTTTGATATTGTTGGACGGAAATAATAGTTAAGTACTCAATAAGTCAAAAGCATTTGTCCGATACTATCCAAAGAATTTTGTAAGTATCGGACAAATGGTCAATCAAAAGCAGGCATCTCCAATTTGGAAACACCTGCTCATTATTATATATATGTATGCGCGCGAGGACTATTTGCTCAGCGACCGTTTGAGCCTATTGCCTGGATAATGTTTGGCATGGGCATATCGCATAGCACGGCGAGCCCAATCGAG
>ODAJ012170548.1_pt1 | contig 14280 bp, 11 predicted proteins | sample 1539241 | NCBI WGS metagenome assembly ODAJ01 (sample SAMN02144231, study PRJEB22623) | gut metagenome | biome: sheep rumen | host: Ovis aries | place: New Zealand
CCTCCGGCAGCCGTTCCCGAATCACCCTCATGCTTCCGCCTCCGATGCTCCGCCCTCCGGAGCGATCTGCGCCCGCCAGCGCAGTGCCTCGCCTTCCCGCTCCAGAATGCCCCAGAACTGATTTTCGAGATACAGCCGTGTAATCCCGGCCTCTTCGGGCGCGTCGCCCCGCAGGCTGCTCAGCTCCAGCCTGGCACCGGCCTTCACCCACTTGCCCAGCCACGCGGGCGCGTCCATCCGGGGCAGGTGAGCCAGCGGCGCATCCGGCGCAATCAGGTGGTCCTCCAGCGAGCCGTCTTCCGCCCAGGTCCGCGCCTGCTCCAGCGTCATGGACGTATCCAGCGTAAAAAAGCCGCTCCGGGTCCGCGTCAGGCTCCGCATATGGGCGGGGCATCCGCAGGCCTTCCCCAGATCCTCGCAGAGGGTCCGGATGTAGGTGCCCTTTCCGCAGCGAACCCGCAGGGCCGCGCCGTGGTCCGGCGCCTCCCGCAGCACCTCGATCCCGTCAATGCGCACCAGGCGCTCGGGCACCTCCACCGTTTCTCCTCTGCGGGCCAGGGAATACAGAGGCTTTCCGCCTACCTTGATGGCGCTGTACATGCTGGGCCGCTGGACGATGGTGCCCTCCAGCGTCCGTGCCATGGCGCGAACCCGCTCCAGAGGAGGATAGTGATCCCCTGTCTCCAGCACCTGACCGGTGGCGTCCTGCGTATCCGTCCGCGTGCCGAAGGCGATCACGGCTTCGTATTCCTTCTGCTTGTCCACCAGGTAATCAAAAAGCCGCGCCGCCTTTCCGATCATGATAGGAAGGACGCCCGCGGCTTCCGGATCCAGCGTCCCGGCATGACCCACTCTCTTTTCGCCCGTCAGGCGGCGCATGACCGCCACCACGGCGGCGCTGGTCATTCCGGTCGGCTTGTCAATATTGAAAAAACCGTTCATCGCTTTACTTCTCTGTCTCCAGTTTCTGCTCCAGGGCCGCCACCACCACCGCGGTCGCCTCCCGCAGGGTGCCGGCCAGGGTGATGCCGGAGGCCTGGGGATGCCCGCCTCCGCCCAGGGACTTGGCTACATCGTCAATCCGCTGGGGCGATTTGGACCGCAGGCTGAATTTGATCATCCCGGGTTCATCCTCCCGCGCCAGCACCGCCATTTGCGTGCCCACGGTTTCCAGCCCATAGTTCACGATGGTGTCCGCGTGCTCGTTGAGCGCACCGCAGTCCAGGAAATCCTGCCTGGAAAGCGTCATCACGGCGATGCGGCCCCCGCCCGCAAAGCGCAGATGCTCGATGGCCCGTCCCAGCAGCCGGAGCTGCTCCCGGCTCCGTTCGCGGAACAGGATCCGGCTCAGCTCGCTCAGCGGCAGACCTGCGCGCATCAGCTCGCTCATAATGGAAAACACCTCCGCGCTCGTGGCGGAAAAGGAAAAGTTTCCGGTGTCCGTGCTCATGCCCGTGTACAGGCACATGGCAATTTCCCGCGTCATCGGAACGCCCATCTGCCGCAGCTGTTCATAGACCAGCACGCTGGCCGCCGGCGCATATCCGTCCACGCTGTTGGTCTCGGCGAAAAGCGGATTGGTCGGATGATGATCAATCTGCGCGGTATGGGCGCACCGCTCCATCAGGGACCGGCCCGTGCCCAGCCGGGCAGGATCGCTTACATCCACCGCGAGGAAAAGGTCAAAGGCTTCCCCGCAGTCGGAGGGATTCCGGAAGGTTTCCACCCCCGGGAGCATGGCCAGGTTGTCCGGAATTTTGTCCTCACAGAACACGGACGGCTTTTTCCCCAGAGCCAGCAGCCCCAGGCGCATGGCCAGCGCGCAGCCGATCGTATCCCCGTCAGGATTGATATGGCTGCAGATGGCGATGCTGTCCGCCGCCCGGATTGCTTCCGCAATCGCCTCAGGTTGTCTCCTCATCTCGCTGTTCATGCTCTTCCCCTGTTCCCGCCGCGTCTGCCAGCAGGCTCGCAATATGAACCCCGTAGGCAATATTCCGGTCGCTGATAAAGCTCAGCTCCGGGCTGTAGCGGATGATCATTCTCCGGCCCAGAGAGCGGCGGATGTATCCCGCGGCGCTTTTGAGCGCCTGCATAAGCGGCTCCCGCTTGTCATCCTCCAGCACGCTGACATAGATTTTCGCATACCGGAGGTCTCCCGCGACATCCGCCCTCGTGATGGAAAAGGTTCCATCGATCCGGGGATCGCTCAGCTCCTCCCGGATGATGGCATCCACTTCCCGACGGACCTCCTCGGAAATCCGGTCGATTCTCTGATAACTCATGTGCGCGGAATCTCCTCCATGATGTAGCACTCCACGATATCGCCTTCCTTGATATCGTTGTGTCCCTCCAGGCTCATGCCGCACTCATATCCTGCAGCCATTTCCTTCACGTCGTCCTTCAGATGGCGCAGGCTGCTCAGCTTGCCCTCGAAGACCACCACATTGTCACGCAGCAGGCGCACGCTGGCATTGCGCTGCACCTTGCCGTCCTGCACATAGCAGCCGGCGATGATGCCCGCGCCCGTGATCTTGAACACGTTGCGCACCTCCGCGTGACCCAGCAGCACCTCGCGGTATTCCGGCTCCAGCATGCCCTTCATGGCCAGCTCCATGTCCTCGATCGCCTTGTAGATGACCGTATAGAGCCGCACATCCACCTTGGCCTTTTCCGCCGTTTCCCGGGCGGAGGCATCCGGACGGATGTTGAAGCCGATGATGATGGCGTTGAAGGCGGAGGCCAGGTTCACGTCGTCCTTGGTGATGGCGCCCGCGGCGCTGTGCAGCACGCGGATCTTCACCTCGTCGCTGGACAGCTTCTCCATGGCCTGCTTCACGGCCTCCACGGAGCCCTGCACGTCCGCCTTGATGATCAGATTCAGGGTGGTAACCTTGCCCGCCTCGATGCTGGAGAACAGGTTCTCCATGCTCATCTTGGCCATGGTCGCCTCCCGGCTTGCCCGCAGCTTTTCACGGCGCTCGTCCGCCACCTGGCGGCTCAGCCGGTCATCGCCCACGGCGATCATTTCATCGCCCGCGCTGGGCACATCGTCAAAGCCCATGATTTCCACAGGCATGGACGGGCCGGCGGAATCGACCCGCTCGCCCCGGTCGTTGATCAGCGCGCGCACCTTGCCGGACGCCATGCCGGCAATGATGCTGTCGCCCACGTGCAGCGTACCGTTCTGCAGAAGCACCGTGGCCAGCGGTCCGCGCGCCTTGTCCAGCTTCGCCTCGATGATGACGCCGCGGCCCAGCCGGTTCGGGTTCGCCTGCAGCTGCAGCATGTCCGCCTGCAGCAGGATCATTTCCAGCAGGTCCTCCACACCCATGCCGGTATGCGCGGACACCGGCACGCAGATCGTTTCGCCGCCCCAGTCCTCGCAAACCAGGCCATACTGCGTCAGATCCTGCTTGACCTTTTCGGGATTCGCGTCCGGCTTGTCCATCTTGTTGATGGCGACGATAATCGGCACCTCGGCAGCCTTGGCGTGATTGATGGATTCCACGGTCTGCGGCATGACGGAGTCGTCCGCCGCCACCACCAGCACCGCGATGTCCGTCGCCTGGGTGCCTCTGGCGCGCATGGCCGTAAAGGCTTCATGGCCGGGCGTGTCCAGGAAGGTGATCTGTCTGCCGTTCACATCCACGGTATAGGCACCGATGTGCTGCGTGATGCCGCCGGCCTCGCCCGCCGTCACCCGGCTCTTGCGGATATAGTCCAGCAGGCTTGTCTTGCCGTGGTCCACGTGACCCATGATGGTCACCACCGGAGGACGGGGCACCAGGTTCTCCTCCGCGTCGTCAAAGTCCTCGGCCACCAGCGCGGCCTCCGCCGTCTGCTCCTGCTTGCGTTCCAGCGTGATATCGAAATCGGAACAGACCAGCTGTGCCGTGTCAAAATCGATTTCGCTGTTGATGGTGGCCATGTTGCCGAGCATGAACAGCTTCTTGATGATCTCGCCCGCGGGCTTGCCGATTTTTTCCGTCAGATCCCGCACGGTGATCGTATCGCCGGCCATCGTCGCGGATTCAATCTTGATGGGCGCCATCATCTGCTGCGCGCTGGGCTTCTTGGATCTGGCGCGCTTGCCGCCGCGGATGACCTCATCGTCGTAGCCGTTGAAGCCGCTGTTTTTGCTGGCCTGCTTCCGGTTGCGGGTCACATGCTCCGGATCGTGCTGGCGGACATAGTTCTTCTTGTTCGGATCATAGTTGGACACCCGTTCCTTTTCCATGGGAACAGCCAGCTCCGGTCCGCGGCTGCGGGAACCGGCCTGCGGACGGGCACCATTGCCGAATCCTCCCTGAGGCCTTCCTCCCTGTGCGCCGCCCATGGGACGGCCGCCTCCCTGAGGACCCGCGGGACGGCCATACTGCCCGGGCTGACCCGCCGGACGCCCATACGGACCCTGCTGGCCCGCCGGACGGCCGTACTGTCCCGGCTGACCCGCCGGACGTCCATACGGACCCTGCTGGCCCGCCGGACGGCCATACTGCCCCGGCTGACCCGCCGGACGCCCATACGGGCCAGGCTGACCCGCCGGACGGCCATAGGGCCCCGGCTGACCTGCCGGACGGCCATAGGGACCCTGCCGGGTTCCCGCAGCCTGGGGCTGCGGCCGGGGAGCGTCCCCCGGACGGCTGATAATCTGACCGATGGCCGGCTTCTTCGGCACCTCCGCCTTCGGAGCCTCCGCCTTCGGGGCCTCCGTCTTCGGCGCTTCCGTCTTCGGAGCTTCGGCCCTGGGCTTTTCCTGCGCAGCCGGCTTCTTTTCCTCCGGCTGGGCGGCAGGCTGCGGCGCCGCGGCGGGCTCGGCCTTCTTTTCTTCCTTCACAGGCACGGCGTCCGCCTTCGGCTCGGAGGCCTTCGGCTTCTCAGCGGGGGCTTCTGACTTGACCGCTTCCGCAGGGGTCTCCGGCCGCTTTTCATCTGCGGATCTGGCGGTCTTCTTTTCGGCCTCCTCCCGCATCGCGGCTTCCATGAGCTGCTTTTCGTCGTCATCCAGCATCGTGAATGCCTTCGTATGAGCAGACTGAACCCGAAGCTGTTCCTGCTGCTTTCTGCGCGCGGCTTCCTCTTCCTTCTGGCGATTCATTTCCATATCCATTTGTTTGAGCGCGTCAAACAGAGAGTCAGCATTTTTCCTGACCCGTGTCGCCTGCTCCAGAATGCCGGAAGCTCCCTCCACCAGTTCCTTGGTGGCGTCCCTCAAGTTCATCTTCGCCATTCGACGTAAGTACCTCCGCCGTTTACCGGCCATAAAGTCATGTATGCCTGAACCGCCCTCAGCCCTCTGTCTGCAGGCAGCTGGTAACCTGTTCTGAAAAGGATCCTGACCGCAGGGCCATGGCCACTCCCGACCGCCCCGTCGCCTCCTGAATCAGCCCCTCCGGCAGGACTGCCATCTGGGTTTCCTGTGCTGCGCACAGGCGTTCGTACCTTTCCCGGGTGTTTGCGGATGCGCCCGCGTCCAGCAGCAGCACACCGCAGCCCTCCTGGAGAATCAGCTTTCGGCAGCCTTCCTCGCCGAAAACCGCCTGACCGGCCCGCACGCTCAGGCCCATCAGTCCCCTGAGCCTCTTCTCATCCATCTTTTGCCTCTGAAGCCAGCCGCTCCATTTCCTTCGTCAGCCCGGCAGAGACCTCCTCCGTCAGGCTCACCTCCAGCTGACGCTCCAGCTGTCTTTGCCGGATCGCCCTGCGAAGGCATTCCGCATCTCGGCAGACATAGGCGCCGCGGCCCGATTTTTTCCCGGTCGGATCCAGGGAGACCTCTCCCTCCGGGCTGCGCACCACGCGGATCAGCTCCCGCTTCTCCTTCATTTCACGGCAGCCGACGCACATCCGCATGGGAATCTTTCTGGGTTTCATGAACCCTCCTTACATCGTGTCGTCCTCGCCCTGCAGGCTGGTATCAAAGTCCATGGTGAAGCTGTCATAGGTCGGGGTTTCCACCTGGACATATTCCGCAACCTGTCCGTTTTCATCCACCATGTCGTCCATTTCAGCGGCCTGGCTCTGGCTGCGAATATCGATCTTCCAGCCCGTCAGCTTCGCGGCCAGGCGGGCATTCTGGCCCTCCTTGCCGATGGCCAGGCTCAGCTGATTGTCCGGCACGATGACCCGGAAGGCCTTTTCATCCTTCGCCTGATACACGCTCAGCACATGAGCCGGATTCAGCGCGTTGGCTACAAACTCCGCCGGATTGCTGGACCACTTGATGATATCGATCTTCTCGCCCTTGAGCTCCTGCACCACGCGGTCCACGCGGCCGCCCCGCTGGCCCACGCAGGCGCCGACGGGATCGATCATCAGGTCCGCGCTGTGCACGGCGATTTTCGTGCGGCTGCCGGCCTCGCGGGCGATGTTCTTGATGGTCACCACGCCGCCGGCGATCTCCGGCACCTCCATCTCAAACAGGCGCTTGACCAGATTGGGATGGATGCGGCTGACGTACACCTGCGGCGTATAGCCCGCGCTCTGCGCGTTGCGGTGCACCTCGAGGATATAGACCTTGATATGATCGTCGTCGTGCAGCACCTCGCCGGGGATCATCTGATCCTTCTCCAGGACGCCCTCCGTCCGGCCCAGATCCACATAGGCCGCCTTCGGCTCAATCCGCTCCACGATGCCGGTCAGAATTTCGCTTTCCTTCTCCGCGTATTCATCGTAGATCTTGCCGCGCTCCGCCTCCCGGATGTGCTGAATGATGACCTGCTTGGCTGTCTGAGCGGCCACCCGCAGGAATCCGCTGGGGGTCACGTTGACCTCGGCGATGTCGCCCATCTGATAATCCGGATTGATCTTCTGCGCGTCCGCCAGAGAAATCTGATTGGTGGGATCCTCGATTTCCTCCAGAATCAGCTTCCGGGCATAGACGGAAATCTCGCCCGTGCTCCGGTTGACGGTCACGTCCAGATTGTTGGGCGCAATCTCTCCCTTGGGCAGATTCTTCTTGTATGCAGCCTTCAGCGCCTCTTCAATGGTGTTGAACAGCGACTCCTCGCTGATTTCCTTTTCCTTGGCCAGCAGCCTGATGGCTTCAACCACTTCAGATTTCATGAACTGTTCCCCGCTTTCTCATCGTTGTCCGTCTCTTGTTCCGGCTTATTCCGCGTCATCCGCCATCCGGGCATCCTCCCCGGAAAGATCGACCTCTTCAATGCCCTCCATGTCCACCACCGGCTTCACCAGGGCGGCCGCCTTTCTGGGAATGGAAAGGGCTTCCCCGTTCCGCTCCAGCAGGATCATCCCCTCCTCCAGGCCGGTGAGCGTTCCCTGCAGCTGCTTTTCCCCGTTCAGGGCCCGGAACAGGCGGATTTCGACCTCGCTTCCCAGCGCGCGCTCAAAATCCCGATCCGTCTTCAGTGGCCGGTCCACCCCGGGAGAGGAAACCTCCATAAAATCGAAATCGATATCCTCCACCAGGGGACGCACCGCCTTGTGATACCGCTCGCAGTCATCCAGGCTGATGCCGGATGGCTGATCGATATACAGCCGCAGATACTTTCCCGTCGGCTCCTGATCCACGGTGATTTCCACCAGTTCGAACCCCATATCCTCCGCCAGGCGGGCGCACTTCGGCTCCGCCGACTGGACACGTGATGCCTTCGCCATACCTATCTCACTCTTTCCAGGCAATCAAAAAGAGCGGAAACACAGACCTTCCTCCGCCAACCGGATGGCTCATCCCCGCGGCTGCATCGCGCCCCGCGCAGGCCCGGGCCCAGTCGGCGTTCAGGCTGTCTCCACTCTTAACGGTAAACCCTTCTTTCAAGGCATACGCCACAATAAACTGTGTGAATACTCACACGCGTGCCAGTATAGCATACTTTTCGGCCCTTGACAATCATTTTTTCTCAGAAATGCGCCAAAAACAGGCCTTTCGGGGCGTCGCCGGAGCCTTCGGCCTCCGGCGGCGCCCCTTTCCGGTCAGATTCGTTCAAAAACAGGCATTTCGTCCAGCGGAGCCTCCACGCGGATCGTCCTTCCGCCCTGCTCCACCGCGCCGCTGTTCACGTTTTTCCAGGCGCCCGCGGGCAGGTATACGTCCCGCTCCCGTTCGCCCAGGTGGAGCACCGGCGCGACCAGATACCGTTCGCCGAACATGTACTGATCCTGGAGCTCCCAGCATTTCGGATCCTCCGGGAACTCATAGAACATCGTCCGGATCAGGGGAGAACCGTTCTCATGGGCCTCCCGGTAGAGCCCGGCAATATAATCATGCAGGGCGATCCGCACGTCGTAGTATTTCTTCATGATGCGGTAGTTTTCCGGGCCATAGCTCCACAGCTCGTTGGGCTGGCCCGTATGCAGATAGCCGCCGCCCCAGTCCCGCTCGTCCAGCGGCGGAATGTTGTAGGGGCCCCGGTCGCCGTGCATCCGCAGCACCGCGCTGTAGACCGCAAACTGATACCAGCGGATCAGCAGCTCCTGGAACTTCGGATCCGCCACATCGTCGGTCATGAAGCCGCCGATGTCCGTCGTCCACCAGGGAATGCCGGCCAGGCCCATGTTGAGCCCCGCCTGCAGCTGCTCCCGGAGCGCCTGGAAGGTGCTGGGAACGTCGCCGCTCCAGATCACATTACCGTACTTCTGGCTGCCCGCCCAGCCGCAGCGGAGGAGGTTCACAGGGCTTTCCCCGCCTTCCTCCCGCATGGGCTCAAAGAAGGCCCGGGAAAACATCTGCGGATACATGTTGCTGCAGGACATCGCGGGCCCCGCGCAGTAGCGGTAGTGATCAAAGTCATACACGCCGTAGTCCGGTTCCGAGTTGTCCAGCCAGAAGCCGTCGATGCCCAGATCCCGGTAGTTCCGCCGGCACACCTCCCAGATGTACTTCCGGGTTTCGGGATTGAAGGGATCGATCTCCACGCAGTCCCCCTGGTAGTCGTACGTCTGCGCCGCGCCGCGCTCCGTCCGGATCAGCAGCCCCCGTTCCATCATGGGGCCAAAGTTCTCGCTCCGCCGATCCACGCTGGGCCACACGGAAACGATCACCCGGATGCCCATGCTGTGCAGCTCGTCCACCATCGCCTTGGGATCCGGCCAGTAGGTTTTGTCAAACTTCCAGTCTCCCTGCACGGTCCAGTGGAAGAAATCAATCACGATCTGATCGATCCGGATTCCCTCCCGCTGGTACTGCCGCGCCACGGAGAGAACCTCCTCCTGGGTGCGGTAGCGCAGCTTGCACTGCCAGAGCCCCATCAGATTCTCCGGGAACATGGGAGCCCGGCCGCTGACCGCGGTATATTTGCACAGAATCTCCTTCGGATTCTCCCCCGCCACGATCCAGTAATCCATCTGCAGCGTGCTGGACGCCACCCACTCCGTCAGGTTTTTGGAGAAATGGACGCGTCCCACCGCCGGATTGTTCCACAGCAGGCCGTAGCCCAGACTGCTCACCAGGAAAGGAACGGAGATCTGGCTGTTGCGCTGAGCCAGCTCCAGCGTGTTGCCCTTCAGGTCCAGATAGGGCTGCTGATACTGGCCCATGCCGTAGAGCTTTTCCCCTTCGTTGGCGTCGAAGCGCACGGTCAGCTGATACTCGCTGCCGCCGATGCAGCCCTTCCACTCCCGGTTGACGATTTTCAGGCAGCGGCTGCCCTCCGACAGCGTTCCGCCGTAGCTGCGGTAATATTCCCGGAGAACCAGCTCCTCATCCCTGTAGAAGCTGAGCACGCCCATGAAATTGACCGTGGCCCGCAGGCGGCCGTTCCGGATTTCCGCGCAGGGAACCTTCGAAATGCTGCCGTCTCCGTTCCAGAAATCCTCCTCGCCGATCCGGATCTCGCAGGCGGCCTCCGCCGGCGTTTCCGTCAGGGCCCAGTCGCTCCTGCTCCGATTGTCGTACATGGCGGCCCGCACCCGAAGCGCATCCGGCCCCCATCCTTCCACGCGCAGCGTTTCTCCGCCCAGTCGCGCGATCAGCGCGTTTTTCTCCTGGCTGAACTGCATGACCTGTTTCCTCCCTGCTTTTTATTCCTTCACCTTTTCCAGCACCATAGCCGCCCGGCAGGGGCTGTAGATGTCGAACCCCAGGCCCTGCCCCTGACGGTATTCCGTATGATAGACATAATCGTGGCTCACGGTTCCCGGCCCGCCAAAGCGCTGCTCCTCCGTGCTCAGCACCACCCGGTACGCACCCTCGCCCACGGTATGCGCGTGGAGGAAGAACGAGGGCTCGCTGTAGCTGCCGTGGAAATTGAACAGGAACAGAAGCCCGCCCCGGCTGAAGGTGATGATCTTCCGATCCTGATCGATCCAGAGGCTGACCGTCTGCGGATCCTCCAGCAGCCGGTGCTCCTTCGCCAGGGTCACCATCGCCCGATCGAAGTCGTTGAGCCATTCAAACTTGAGATCATGGTTGTCCACCAGCGACCACTGGCGCCGGCAGTACTTATAGCTCCACCCATTGCCTTCCCGGGGGAAATCGATCCACTCCGGATGCCCGAATTCATTGCCCATGAAGTTCAGGTAGCCGTCTCCGCCCAGTGTCAGGGTCAGGAAGCGAATCATCTTGTGCAGCTCAATCGCCCGGTCCATCGTCAGGCTGTGATAGTCCTTCGTCATGCCGGTGTACATTTCCGCGTCCGCCATGCGGAACAGAATCGTCTTGTCCCCCACCAGCGCCTGGTCGTGGCTCTCACAGTAGCCGATGACCTTCTCCCGCGGGCGGCGGGTGGTCATCTCATGCCACAGGGCATGCATGTTCCAGTCCTCGTCCCGGGTGTCCTTGAGGAGCTTGATCCAGTAATCCGGCTCACCCATGCCCAGCCGGTAGTCAAACCCGACGCCGCCCTGCTCGATGGGCAGGCACATGCCCGGCATGCCGCTCATGTCCTCCGCCACGGTCGTGGCGTTGGGGTTCACCTCGTGAATCAGCTCATTGGCCAGCTGGAGGTAGGTCATCGCGTCCAGATCCGTGTTCATGCTGAAGTACAGATCATAGCTCGTGAAGGCGGAGCCCAGGCCGTGATCATGGTACAGCATGCTGGTCACACCGTCGAAACGGAAGCCGTCAAAATGATATTCCTCCTGCCAGAACTTGAGGTTGCTCAGCAGGAAGTGCAGCACCTCCACCCGGTCATAGTTGAACAGCTGGGTGCCCCAGGCCGGATGCCAGCCCCGCTCCCCCGGCAGGAAATACTGATCCTCCGTCCCATCCTGCTCCCGAAGGCCCTCGCCCAGGTTCGGGCAGGCATGGCTGTGCACCACGTCCAGCAGCACCCGGATGCCCATTTCGTGGGCCCGGTTAATCAGGTATTTCAGGTCCTCCGGCACGCCGTACCAGTGCGCCGCCGCGAAGAAATTGGTCACCTGATAGCCGAAGCTGCCGTAGTAGGGATGCTCCTGTATGGCCATCAGCTGCACCGTGTTGTATCCCAGGCGCTGAATCCGGGGAAGAATCAGATCCGCAAACTCCCGGTAGGTTCCGACCCCCTCCCGGTCCTGAGCCATGCCCACGTGCGCCTCATAGATCAGCGGCGCGGGGGCGGGCTTCCGGCGGAAGTCCTCATCCGTCCAGGCGAAGGGCTGATCCGGCGCCCAGACCTGTGTGCAGAGCTTCATGGTGCTCTGGTCCATGCTCACCCGCGTGCTGTAGGCCGGCAGGCGCTCAAATCCGCTTCCGCCCCGCGTGACCCAGAGCTTCAGATACTGGCCGTGCCGGAGAGCGTCCTCCCCCTCCAGCCGGATTTCCCACACGCCGTTATCCCCCCGGGTCAGGGGATGGCTCTCATGGTTCCATTCGTTAAAGTCCCCGATCAGGTGAACCGCCTCCGCGCCGGGAAGCCATTCCCGCACGACCCAGCCCGTGTCCGTCCGGTGAATCCCGAAATACAGATATCCGTCCGCGAAGTCGGTCAGGCTCTCCGCACCGGCCACCAGCTGCCAGCGTTTTCCCTTGAAGCGGTCCATCCGCAGGTCAATCTCTCCGCTGAAGGGCGCCAGATAGGGGTCGATCTGAATCATTTCGTAGGGGGACTGCAGCTTCTGAACATCCATGTCTGAAACTCCTCTCCAATGCAGCTCCGGCGCGGAACGGGTCCGGCCCGTCCGCTTCCGCCGGGTGATCTGTGCTGATAACTTTCCCGATTCGGTCAGGCGTCCGGCCCGGTCTGAACCTGAATGCCGTTTTCATCAAAGTAGCGCGTGGACAGCACGGTGCCGGCCGCGTCGTAGCTGGTGCGCACCTCGCTGTAGCCCTCCGGCAGGTTCGTGGGCAGGCCGTCCGCCCCCAGATACTGGCGGCTGACCACCCGGCCCGCTTCATCCAGCGTATCCCGGAATCCGCAGTACCCGGCCTGGCAGGGGCAGGGGCTTCCGCCCAGATCCTCATAGTTCACCTGAACCACGCGGCCCGCGGCATCATAATCGTACCGGACGGCGCCCACCCCTTCCCGGTTCAGAATGCGCTGTCCCTCCGCGTTCAGGAAGGTTTCCAGCACCACCCGGTCCTCCTGCCAGGTCTGGCAGAGGGTGGTGTATCCGCCGGGAGCCTCCGTCTTCTCGCCGGACAGGTCGTAGCGGGTGATGTGCCTTTCATTCCGGCCCACGTATTCCGTCTGCGCCCAGGCATAGCCCGCGCCGCGGTCCGTCAGGGAGCCGTCCGCCGCGTAGTATTTGACGCACACCTCGCGTCCCTCCTCATCCAGCTCCCTGGTGGAGGAGGACCAGCCGTCCGCGCAGGTGGCAGGGGTTCCGTCCGCATGCTCGAAGGAAACGCCCAGCACCTGGTTCTTCTTGTTGATGCGCTGCACCAGCACCGCGTATCCCTGCGGCGTATCGACGGGATTGCCCCTGTCGTCCATCCAGGTGCGGCGGGTCATGGTCTTTCCCCGGAATTCCGTCTTCACGGAGGCATAGCCCAGGGAGGGCACCACCACCGGGCCCTTCCCCTCTCCGTAGAAGGTCAGGTTTTTCACTTCGTCAAAGGAGGTATAGTCGATCTTCACCCGGGCATAGCCCAGGGCGTTCAGCGCCTTCCTGCCGTCCTCGTCCAGATAGACGATGCCCACCACGCGGCGCTTGCCGTCCCGTGTCACCGTCAGGCCGAAGGCACCGCCCGCCACCTGGCACGGCTCGCCCTCCGCGTCATAATACCGCTCCGTCGTCTCCGTCCCGTCGTAGCTGTAGGTCACCCGGGCATATCCCTCGGGGCCGGCGCACACCGCCCCGGTCTCGTCCACCCAGACCGCCTCCACGACCTTGCCGTATTTCTCCGTCTCCTGCCGGGTCAGATCCGCCCTTGCGGCGGGCTGCCAGAGCAGGCAGAACAAAAGGGCGCAAACCGCCGTCCATTTCCAGATTTTCAAGCTGTCATCCCCTGTTGCTTTCATTCTGTGATGTGCTGCCGCACATGTCTTTATCCATTTCCTTTTCGTCTGTCAGTATATCAAATCCTGTTCCCCCTGACAAGCGGGATTTTGGGATTGCGCATCCGCCGCACCGCGGCCTGCGTCCCCTCAAAGATCAGCGCTCCCACCGCCATCAGGCCGCCCAGCACCAGCCATGCGTCCCGGGTCAGCCTCTCCAGGAAGAACACATTCCGGAAGAAGACCACCGCCAGCACGAAGGCAGCCGCCGTCCCGGCCAGAATCAGCCCCCGCTTCCGGTTCAGCGGGCGGCAGGTATGCGCCAGCACCAGGAAGCTGAGCCAGCCCGCGGCCAGCGTGGCCAGCGTGCTGCACATCTCCCGCGTCCAGCCGAAGCCCGTCAGGCTCATGGCCAGGCTCGCGCAGAAGGCGACCGCCACGCCGCCCGGCACGGCCCGCAGCAGCACCGTCTGCAGAAACCGTCCCTGAATGCGCTCGTGGCTCGGCTCCAGCGCCAGGAAAAAGCCCGGCAGCCCCACCATCAGGGAGGAAATGAGCGTCAGCTGGATCGGCTGGAACGGGTATCCGCCCGGCACGATCAGCATCAGAACGCCCAGCAGCAGGCTGAAGATGGTTTTCGTCAGAAACAGGCTGGCAGACCGGGTCATGTTGTTAATGACCCGCCGCCCCTCCAGCACGATCTCAGGCATGGAGGTGAAGTCGGAATTCAGCAGCGTGATCTGGGCCGCGTTCCGCGCCGCCTCCGAGCCGCCGGCCATGGCCATGGAGCAGTTCGCGGCCTTCATGGCGGGAATGTCGTTCACCCCGTCCCCCGTCATGGCCACGGAGTGCCCGCGCGCCTGCAGTGCCAGGACGAGCTCCTTTTTCTGCTCCGGACGGACCCGGCCGAAGACCTGATAGTCGTCGCAGCGCTCTCCCAGCGTACCGGGCGCGCAGG
>ODAJ012067832.1_pt1 | contig 14274 bp, 18 predicted proteins | sample 1539241 | NCBI WGS metagenome assembly ODAJ01 (sample SAMN02144231, study PRJEB22623) | gut metagenome | biome: sheep rumen | host: Ovis aries | place: New Zealand
GCTCTCACACAAGAACATCTGCTCTTTATTGCGCTCCAACATCTTCTTCACATCCACAGGCTTCAGTTTCAACTTCTCTTTGCCCGGCTGGAGAATGATGGTTGCCTTATCATAGATATTGGCATCCTTGGCCTCAAAAACCAAGTCGCCACGATAGTAATACTCCTTGTTGCATGCCCACAGCAGTGGCTCCTCACACTCAGGATACTTCCATCCCAGCGTGTTCAGCCCAAGAAGGTTCAGTTCCTCAAAGAACACCGGACGAGGAGGAATACTGACAGTATCCTTCCCTACGAGTGAACTCAACTTCACTCCTCCAGTTTCTCTATCCCATGCTATTTTAAACATTCCTATTTTTCAATCTTAACTAATTCTGCTAATTCTACCTCCAGCAGTTTCGCAATCTTTATATACGTCTCCATCGGAGGCTGACAAGCGTTGGTACACCACTTGGAAACAGTAGTAGGCGCACAACCCAGTTGCTCTGCCAACCACTTGTTCGTTCTCTTCTTTTCTGCAAGCACCACTTTGATGCGATTAATGTCTTTGTCCATATTAGGATAATGAAATGTTGTGGCTACAAAGATAGTCATTTTTGTCGAAACAGAAGCAAAATATTACGATAATTAACTTTTTCTCTCACTAAATTGTCTTTTTTCTCATTTTCTGATGTGATGTCGTATTCAAAAATATAGCTCTTGCAAGAACAAACACAAGAAGACTTCACATTATCATATATAAGTACGTTTGTAGATACCATGCAGTTTGTGCAAGTGTCACTTGGATAAACCCCTGTGCGTGTTTTCAAATCTGTAAGTGCGACTTGCAGAATTCTTGGCATTGCAAAAAGTTAATTGAGGTGGATTTCAAAAGTGTGCCTACAATGTGCCTACAACTTTGAAAGGTTTAGATATAAAAAGTCCCGTAAGTTGCTTACTTACAGGGCTTTAACTTTTGGGGTGCCCGGACGGACTCGAACCGTCGACATTCAGAACCACAATCTCTCTTGTGTAGTCATCTATCCAGTTGATTTCCACCAAGTTAATGAACTCTCTTTTTGTTCTTCGGTAAACTATAAGTAAACATCAGAACAAATGCAAAGGTCGCAAATAATAATGATAAGAACGAATCTTTTACGTTAAAAAAGTAAAAGTAGAAGATAAGAATTATATATCTTCTTTTTTCAAAGAATATCTATTGTGATTTAGTCCGAAAGATGTGCCATTGTTTAAATTGTGGACTGGAAACCCTGCGGTTTTCCAGCCCCTCTGACCAACTGAACTACGGGCACCATGTAAGATAGTTCTTCCTTATTTGATAATCATTTCCTTAGTTCCGATAAAAGGTCTATCTAATTCGGAATCTGCTTTAGCGGCTACACCAATCATTAAAAAGATGAACAAGAGAAATAGGACAATAAGCCCGTGCACCGTCCAATAAGTGTACTTGATAGTTTTCTTTAACTTGGGACAGTACCATGAGAGCAACAGCGTAACGTTATAGAACACTATCATAAATATTACAAAGATAGTTATCCCAGCCCATAGTTCCCCGTATGAAACGCCGAGGTCGCGTGCGAAGTCATTACTCCAAAGGATAACCTCATTACAAAGCCTATCCGAAAAGTTCCTTGCGTTTACAATCGTATCGTTTACCATATAAGTATTTTTTGTTTATATTATGCTGTTGGTTGTATGAAATCGAGCTAATCATAATCATCACCGCCTAATGCTTCGTAAGTTTCGCGTTCATAGTCCCTATCATCTATCTCGTCTGCATGAAGCCATTCTTCATATTTCTCCCGTTCTTTCCTTTCTGCAATCTCATCTAACCTTTCATCCATAACTTTTAGCGCTTCTTCATTTAATAGTAAATGAGCTAATTCAATTTTCAATTTCATTTCATTGTCAATGAATGGCGTGAAATTTGTCTTGTATAAGTAACATAAAGGATCGCAGTGGATTCCAGAATATCTTATCTTTCTATCTTTACTCAAGTCATCCATAGTGACAGGACAAAAAGAACCATATGAGCAACGTTTCCTTTCTGTGTATGTCATTGGACGAAAACGATGTGTTTTAGCGTCCCTTATGTAATTACTCAAGTACTTTCTCTCTTCTTTTGTAGTTCTTCTCCAAACAGACGTGATATTACTCTCAGGATCATTAGCCCATGATCCTATTTTGACTATGGGAATAATCTGTTCATAGTCGTGCCTTCCTATTTTTTTATATAGCTCGTTGTATATTAGTTTAGGTAAATCTGGTATTTTTACTTTGTAACATAGAACTAACAAGTTGGGATCGTTGTATTTTAATATATTATTCACAAAATCATTAGATCTACTATGAGAGTATGGCAATTCCAAATTTGAAACAGCGTCGTTTTCAAGATTTAAGTCAAGGGAATCTTCTTCAAGATCCCAACTCATTGCTTCAAAATAATCATGAAAATCTTCTTGGGAGCAGATGTACTTCACAATCTCTTGTGAAACTGCAGACTGATATTGATTTTGCGGCTTTAATGGGATAAAGGACAAATCATCGAAGAGTATATGTTCACGAAGTTCCACGCTAATATAATCCAATGGAACGATCTCTTCATTCTCTGGTATGAGACTATAAATAGCTGTAACTTTCAGCATCTCAATCAAATGATGAAAGTTGGATGGGTCAAAATCCTTTGGATTGATAAAATAGATATTCATTAATTTGATTTATATGTTCGGATTTCGATAGTTTGAATTGCCAAATTATTTGTTGCTAACAAGCATTACAGGCAGCTTATAGCCAGAGAATAATTTAACAATTTCAAATTCTGGTTTCTCGTCTTTAACATTATTAAGCTTAATGGCCTTCATTTCATCTCCCTCTTCTTCATTGCGTATCCAGAAGAAAATCGTATCTGCGCCATATCCATAGCAACATAGACGGTCTCCCTCTTTATATCCCCAAGAACGTATATAAATTTCTTTTCCGTTTTTCCCTATGCATGTTGCGCCATAAAATGTCTGACCTCTGAAGTCCCGTTGCCATCTACAGTAATTGGCAAGTTCCTCTACCTGCTCTATTGTTGGTAGCCCATATGAAGCGGCATCAGCATATGCAAGGTAATCGGCAAAATCATCCTCACCTATAAGTTTCGTTGACCATTTTGTTCCGCTTGGTAATCCGAGATCAACAAATTCTATGTTTGGACTTACGACTCCCTCGTCTCGATCCTTAACACCGTCCTGATAACCATCTGCATATGCCTGAGCGATAGCCTTGGCCAACAATTCTTTAGTTTTTTCTGCTGCATAATTGGCAGATCTTTCATTCAGATTTTCCATTATTCATAGCTCATTAGTTTGTAAATATGTTGCAAATTTAATGCAATTATTTGAGAAAAACAAGTATAAACTATCTGATTTGTACAAAATATGCTTTCGGCTGTATGAATTACTATGAAGATGCTTACTTCCAATCTATTTTGATAGCGAATGGTGACATTTTAACAATTAGGTCTTATAGAACAGGTATTTAGTTAATTTGTCACCCATTCGATCTTATTTCTTCAAAATTAAGCTAATCAAATATTATCTCAGGGTGTAGTTCGGCAGGAGTGTACCATGTAATGCCGTATTTCTCTTTAAGGATTTTTTTCTGCATCGTCCATAGCCTGTGACAGCTACCCAGTTGCATAAAGACTTGTGCAGCCTGTTCTGGATGATCAGGCATCAAGCTCTTGGCCTCATTGAGTTTCCTTTCGACTGATTCCCGTTGTGACTTATAGAGTGAAGCAAAAGCATCATCTTCATCTTCTTTTGTCAGATAATGTTCTGAGCATTCTATTTCCTCTTTGACATATTGGGAATAGACTTCATTCATCACCTCTGGTATTATATGTGAATATTCAGAAGATTGCTCCAAGGTTTCGTTGTATAACCGTCGCTCTTCAATTGTTTTCAGTTTTCCATTCATGTATCACTACTATATGGGGGGAATGATAAACTTTTTTCTGTTACCAAAATTATGCCAATCCATGAAACGGTCTTGCTTTCAATTATTCATCATTCACCTTTGATTTTATCGTATAACCATAAAATACCAAAAAAAACAAGAATCACGATACTGATGATAATTGGATATGGTGAAACATAATCACTATCATCTACTGGTCTGTCTCTATAAGCATAAACCGATAGTTGTAGAAAACAGAACACTCCCAATAGCACTTTCCTTAAAACAGATTCCATAATTTATCTTTTAATTTTCTAACTCGCTTTTTGCGGCATTATAACCATCCTTATAGCCTTCTTCATATTGGTCTTCTTGTCCAGACCCTTCTAAAACTCTCATGCTTTCCCTGTAACTTGCATCACTGGCAGACTCACCTTCCCGAGGTGCCCATATATCATCTCTTGAATGCCTAACTCCATCTCGATCTCTATATTCTGTATTTGTATTTATGTAGTGGCCTGTCCCCATTTTTCCTACGTCTTCAGAACTATTTACAATAATCACTTTTTCATCATTAGCACTATTATTGTTACTCTTGTTGTTACAAGAGAAAAGAATTACTGCGGCAAGTATTACAACAATTCTGAAAAATGAAAGTCTCATAATGTACTTAATTCTATGCAGACCAGCCTCCCAGACATCAGCGGTTAATAAAAAGAAGGCGTGGGAACTTCAACTCATTACGCAACTTTGGCTCTGGACTGCCTGACCGTGTAATTAAGCAAAGCCCACGCCAAACGATATAATATTCCCACTTGGGGAGTAAAATATCATTGACGTGGACGTTCTTGCTCATCATCTACGGTCAGTTGAATTGTCCAGATTCAAGTTGCAGACAACGTGCTAAACGCCCTGTCGCAGCTAACTCCATAGAGTCGCTTTGACCTTACAAAATTAGCAAAAAGAACGTAAAGCACCGCAAGAACTTGCTTATTATTTAGAAAATTTAATCAAATTGAGGTTATATACTCCGTAGCACATGACTATTTTCCCTTTGTGTTTGGAGTAATTAAAAGGTAAGCCCCCCATAAGAGTAGGCTTACCCATCATTAAAAAGTCAGACAGTCATATGTCTCTAAGATCTCTTCCTGTCTCAGTCCCAAGTATCGCTTCGTGATGGCCACGCTTGAGTGGTTGAATAGTTCCATCAACTTTACCAATGCCAGTTCGGAACTCTCACTATTCATATTGTAAACCTGTCGTCCGAAAGTCTTACGCAGAGAGTGACAACTAAAGTGGTTGATCTTCAAACGGTACTTGCGTTTCAAGTCCTTCAAAATGCTGTTGATTCTTTGGACGCTAAATGTGGTGCCCTTCTGACTAACCAAAATCGGAGAATCAATGCCTATGGGCTGGATATGAGTGAAACAGTCCTCGATATGCTTCTGTAGCTCAGGATTCAGCCTGATGGTTCTACGTTTGCCTGTCTTTTTCTCTGTTATGGTGAACTCGGAAACATAGAGTATCTGCTTCCACCTTAAAGAGAGAATATCAGAAATCCGCAGTCCTGTGAAACAACCGATTGCCACAAGGAGCGACATCTTGTAATTCCCATCTTTTGCCAACTTACGGACGAGGTTCATAGCGTCAGACCAGACAAGGTAATCCGCTGTGGTTGTACTGTATTTCAAAGACATAATAATATTCGTTTACATCATTAAAAAGACAAAAGTGAACATTGTGAGATTGCCAGTTTTTCTAAGTTGTTGATAATCAACACAACATTCACTTCTGATATTAGTGAACATTATCGAAAGGTCTTCTACCGTTCCGATATTCAATAAGAGAGTTGCATACTCGGTCATAAAGAGAGTGCCCCAAGCCAGTATAGAACCAACCGATGTAAGTTGACTGGTATTGGGACATCAGCTTTTGATCATTCATCAATAGGTCGTAGAACTTTTCAAGAGAACGCTTCAAAGCCTGAGTAACCTTGATGTACTGGAGATTATTCTCTACTTGGCACAAACGGTACTGTAATTCCACGATGTGCTGAACGATTCGATCTGCCTTGTTCATCGTACTCTTAGTAAGTCCAACCTATTAATGCCCCAATAGTCACTCTCGATATTGCTACGTGCTTCCTGTTCGGAATTGGCATCAGTCCAAACTGTATCACCATCCTCAAAGTCTGAGCCTTGATAGATTCTGAAATAGTATCTTTTCATTTTTTTCAATTTTAGTAAGTGAATAAAAAGGGAGAGAGCCTCTATAGTGAAGCCCTCCCCCGATTGTGCCAAATATCGTCTTGGCGTAACGGTCACTTTCAGTCGTTTTTGTTTTAAGAGAGGAACGGCTCAAAGGACTTTGGAAAATCAGTAACTCTCCATAAATAGATTAGCTAAGGAACCAACTGTAGCCACCTTCAACACCATGCATGGCATTATTGAGACCTACGCAGACATCAGTAGCGTTGACTGCACGCTGTAGATAGCTGTCAATGTAGCTGGACTTGTTGGCTTCCGTCATAAGATTGTGGAAACTCCACATAGAGATAGCACCATTCTCACCTCCGAAGTCTGGATTGCTGTAGAATCCACGACAAACGTTGTTGATCTGGCTGTCAGTGATCAGTAAGTTCGGAATAGAACGAGAAAGCCTTGGTGGCAATGCTTGGTATAATCTACAACGACCAATGACGGTAGCGAACTGTGTTTCCGTGAGATAAGTGTTGGAAAGTGTCTGCATCAAGTGGAGCTGCTTAGCTGGAATGAAGTTATAGAATAATTCCATCGCTGCCTTGTAGATGTCACCCACACTCATTACCTCAATCGAGAGTTTCACACCATCGCCAGTAAGGATCTGGTTGGAGCAAATGCGGACACGCCAGCCTACGAAGATTGACACCTTCTCTACTCCCTTGTTCTGGCGATAGAGATTCAAGTCCGAATAGTTACGGACACCACCACAGCATAATTCAAGTTTCTGTCCGTTGACAGTCTCAAAGATGGTGGGAATCGTAAAAGCGAAGGCCATTCTCTGGTAGAACTGGGTCTTTTCACACTCCAGAAGTTCAGAAGCTCGTTTACCTAAAGCATCAGGTGTACGACCTCTTACGATATGTGACACACGGATAGACGGATCATTAACGGTTTCACCACGATAGAAGTCCTTGGCTGCATCATGTACGCAGTTAATGAAGTCTTGGTGGGAAATCGTTAAATTCTGATTGCACCATGTAGGGACAACACAAGTAGAAGCCAACTCTTCAAGAGAAATGGCGTTAGTGTTAGCATCGAGGAAACTAACGGAACTCTGCACTACAGGATCCTCAACGATCACTGCATCCTCGGCATCAGAAAAATCGATCAGCGACTGTGCAGCCACTGGAAACATTGTTACATAATTTTCCATAATTCTGAAAATTTGAGTTGTTAGACTAAAATTGTTTTATAAATACTATTCTAACAACAGTTGCTTATATCGACTATTTTTCCATATTGAGCACCCGGAGGGGCGATAAATATGGGCGTACCAGTTCTCTCAACACTCTATAATTTTTCAGAATGTGGTAAAATGCAATTTTTACGATTTTCCATCGAGCTGCCATAGGCTGTTATGTATATTATAAGCGTTTCCCATTGATAACGGGAGGTGCGAGATCTTGACAGAGTGCTTACTATAAATAGTCTAAAATAGCTGAATCTGGAAAACTTCTAAATAATGAGAATCAAGGGTGTAGGGTGGTGTACCCATAAGACACAGAAAGTAAGCCCGCACACTCGCAGGGAGTGAACAGGCTCAGAAGTTAGGGCATAATGCAAATATTCAACAACAGGTGTAAAATCTGAAAAATCTCGCTTTATATGCCCACGCTCCAAAAATCCACCTACCCGAACTTAAAGCTGTTAAGACTGAACGATGGCTTTTCTCTGGAGTTGGAGACCGTCACATCATAGTAATCCTTGATGGTATCTTGCGTTACCTTGTATTGTACCCCATTCTCCTGAAGGATCAATTTTAGCCTCTGCTTTATTTCTTCCTTTGGTATGTATTCGCCCATTGGAAACTCAGCATGGATAGCTTCAAGGACTTCTGGGAAGAATCTCCGCTTGTTAGCAATCGCCTTGTCGTACTCGTTTACCTTTCTTGTGATTAACGAGCGTTTGAACTCGGCAGAAACCATAGCATCCTTACCGATCTTGTCATAGGCAGAGATAGTAAACTCACCCTGCGGGGTTGTGCTTAGTTGTTCTCTTGCCAGCATCTTTTCTGCGTGTGTGATTTTCCCGTCATTGTACCAATCATCAATTCGAGCCAACAACTCAACAAGTTTTTTACGCTGCCCGATTTCCGTTTTTTCACCCAACACATTATCTACATCATCTTCACCTACACATTCTGTTACATTAGTATATGTTACGTTGAAGAAGCCAGTGGATAGATAAGCCTGATATAAGGCTTCACCAGAGGTATAGTAGGAGCGCACCCTTTGCTCGTTATAAAGGTTGTCAACAGCAAAATAGTTGATTTCCTCACGCTCGTCAATCAGGTCTTGGTATTTCAGATTCTTCATATCATCGCTGATGGCCTTACGCTTCAAGTTGTTTGCTTCTGAGTCTCGGCACTCTTTAAGCATATTGTAATTTGCCGCAGACTGTTCAACCATTCTGTTCACTTCCTCCCTGCTGAGTACAGGTATCTCAGGATTGACATTGGTTATATGGGTCAGGGAGTTGTATGTAACATCATCATCGCCACGCCTGCGGAAGCGACCTTGAATTTGTATTGCCTCCGTGAATGGATCAATCATAGTCCATAGGACAGTGTGGAGGTCTGTAAGCATAATGATGTCGGGCTTGTACTTACTGATGCGTATATCTAAAGCTGAGTAGAATCTACAGGTGAAGAAGTTGTACTTGGCTAACGGGTAGTCAATATGACTGTATGTTTCTGTAATTCCCCTGTTCTTCAGTTTCTTCACGCTTTCCTCAGAGCAGAATATTTTGTACTGGGTAATGTTGAGCCGTTCTATAATATCCAGAATGCCATTCGTCACGTTGTAGAATATGCAGACATGTTTACTGTCTCTGAGGTTATCAAGGACGATGCTCAGCCTCTTGTAGTAACTGTTGGTAACAATCACCTCTATGTCCTTTTTATAGTTATAGTCAGGAGCGACTACTATTTTCTGAAAGCCCTGTTGTTTAAACATTGGATGGGACATTTCAAGTGGTGTCGCTGAGACAAATGCCTTGTCCTTGAACATAAAGAAATCGTAGATAGGCTGCGAGATAGCAGGCCTGTAATCTGAATCCTGTGTCAGTTTCTCGCACTCGTCAAACAGACAGAAATAATCCTCGTAAATGTTAACTCCAAGTTCTTCTGCTGCCTTACGTATTTTCTTGAAGCTCTCAGGCGTGGTCATTATTTTTTTATAAGGTATATCCATCTGGAGGTACTTTTTGATGGCATACGGCTCGCACTTCTGGTACACGGCTTCCAGATTGTCATTGTCATTCAGTTTGCCCAAGATAACAGGCACATTAGGCTCAATGATAATGGAATGGCGCTTGCTGTGTATCTCGCTATGAGTAGCCCCCAATCCTGTGAGCGTTTTACTCAGGATAACGTTGGAGGGTATCATTGAGTGACCTATTCGCTTCAAAGCGTTAAGTAACCATTCCCCTTTGTGGAGAATCGCTTTAATGATCTTCATTTTTGTAATATTTTGAAATTAATAATAAGGTGGTGGATTCCTGCAAAAATCGGACTATGAAGCCTGACGATGTAAAAATCCACCGCCCATGAATTAGTGAATAGATAAGCCTACCTGTCACATAAGCTTATGCATAAGTCAGGCTGCCATCCTCACTTCGCCACGTTTTAACTTTATTAGCCAGGAGGTGAGTACGGAGGCAATGCATGCCTCTTTGATGCCGCAGTCCATCAACTCTGCCGCTGAGACTTCATTGGCAGGAATGGTTTTGAGACAGAGCATCATTTCGTCCACAGAGAACTTGTTGTCTTTCAGAAGTGTATTCACTACTCTTATTGCGTATCGCTTCTGCGCGCTGCCTTTTGTAAATGTTCGTACCATTTGGTCGTAGAGCTTTTGAGCTTCCTCTGGATCACGTCCTAAGACAGGGGTGACATCAGGTTTCCTTCCAAGGGTCATAGCACACACAGTTGTTGGTTTTAAGTGTGTATCGAGATAGTGCTCAGCAATGCTGGTTGGAACGCCATTCCTTGTGGCAAATTCATATATTGCCATTGTTGCCTTGTCACCTGATGCGAGGGCTGCGTAGCCCAGTTTCTCTTTGGTGTTAAGGCCACGTTCAAGGAGCATCGTATTACCAACTGCTTGGGCGAACTCTTCTATAGAGGCAAAATCATGCACCTCCACATCATCAAGAGTATCTTCTATGAGTACTCTTCCTGATGTTGATGCTGTGTCAACAAGCACGAGAACATTCTCTGTGTCTGGATCGATAATATGACCATCTCTGTCATGCAGTACTTCACCTGCCATCCAAAAGATTTCAGGCTTGGCAAGGTGAATGACGACTCGCAACATCTTTTCCTTGTCAATAAGCTTGACTATGCCCTCTTGGGCTTTAACCTGCATACTATATCGAGTGAATGCAATGATCTTGTCCTCGATTTTGCCATCAACATTAACTTTGTATGTTACATATTGAGGCTCTGCATTTTGTGTGTCCTGAGACACTGCACTGGCTTCTTCATTTGTCGGAGGAGTGATAACCTCCATTTCTTTTCCTTTTTTCATAAATTAAAATATTTTGAATTTATAATTTAACTAAGACAGGCCTGTACTTAGTGCTCTCAGCTCTCTTTGCTATGATCACTCGCTTCAATTGCTGATTGCGCTGCAAAGTTATGAAGAAAAAAAGGAGTATAAAAGAGTATTTCGGTTTTTTGGGTGAGGCAAAAAAACAAACAAGGTTTGCCTCATCATATAAGCTTATATTAGATGCTCAGGTATGTAGCAATAGTCAGATTTGTGACGGTCTGATGTGTCTTTTAGGTTCTTAGTCCTATTTTTAAGATATTTACCTACAGGTGCAACCATTTCTTGTTTGGTTTCTTTCACTTTATCCTCCCACAATTCAATTCCTGTGTAAAACTTGGATTCGTACAAGAGATTTGCTAAGTATAGGCATTTTGCCGTGAACTCCCAATCCTTGATGCCTTTGCTCACTTGTGAATATGTAGAATCATAATTAACAAGGAAATAATCAAGCAGATTCATGAAGAACTTTATTTTATGATGAATTTGGTTATTCGGGTCAACTTTCACCATAGGGCGTATGTGCTTCAGTTTTTCTATTGGTGTATTCAACACTAACGATTCAACCCAAGTTGCATTGATTGTTGCAGACTCCTTGCCATTACTTATTGTGATTTCACAATCAGCACTAAAGGGGGCATTTGCCAGCATCTTCATCATCTTCTCTGCATTTTCACCAACTGAAACTTTGTCAAAAATGTGGGTTGCCCCAAAGCATGAGTTCGTGAAGTCTTTCAGGAATAAGATGAGCAACCAGAACTTGTCTGGGTTAAGGTCGTACTTCTTGATAGCCCCCTGTAGTTCCTCCGTAATATTATAAAGGTTGTGTTTCTCAGGATCTTCAATTTGAGTTATTCTTTTCTTAAAAACATGAAGAGCTGTTGCTACCGCTAAGTCACCATAGCATTCTTCGTACAGGTTGCAGTACTTTCGTGCCACAAATGCAATGTACTCCAAACTATCATTTGTCAGTTCTATATCCATTTCGGCAGCTAAGGTATAAAAAAACTCCCACCTACGCAAGTGTAAATGGGAGATATTAGTAATTATTTGCCAAAAACGTACTTTACGACTTTAGCATTAGCCTTATTTTCATTCACGAAATCCCGTTCAATATAGATGTCAGTGACTCGCATGGATTCGTCTATATGGTTGAGGGCTTCATGTACCACGTATTTGTCTATGCCTACTTTATTAAGGGCGATAGTAGCCCATGAGTGACGGGCGGCGTAATATTCAAGGTCTATAAGTTTCAGTTTCTCCCCAATGGTCTTTAAGCCGAGATTGATAGCCCGATTAAAATTCTTGTCCGTATTGTACAGACGATAGAACTTGAAAACACGTTTCCCTGTCTTATCTCTGTACTTCTCAAATAGCGGTTCCAGAAATGATGGTATCTTTACTTCCATCTTAGCCTTATCAAGCCTACGGGCTGTTGTTTTTGTGCGATAGTAGGTTATGGTATCATCGTTAAGCTCTGTACAGTTAAACAAGTCTGCTGAGTTCATCCCAATTAAACAGAATGAGAGGATGAAACAGTCTTTAGCCAGATTGGTAATGCTTTCCTGTTTCAGCGTTCCATCTATTTTGCGCTCATAAGGATATTGCCAAATGCTTCTTATCTGTTCGGAAGTGATAGCCCTTTTTCGGGTCGCCTGTTGTTTGGGAATAGTCACATATTCAAAGGGTGAGTTTGTAATGCGTATGATGTTGCGGTCATAGTCATTGTGTTTTTTCTTGGCCTCATTAAACAGGTGACGCAGACTTCCAAGGTATAGCGAGATACTGCGATTGGTCGGTATTCGTTTCCCTGCTTTAGCTAATGCTTCTGCTTTCTCTTCGCTCTGTTTCATCAGATAGCCCATAAATCCATTTATTACGGATGCAGTTATCTTTGAGGCTTCAAGATGGTCTGTTCCTAAATATGCGATAAAGGCATTAACGGCAGATTGATAATTCTTCTTACCTTTAATAGTAGTAGTGGAAATCCACCATTGGCAAAACTGAATAAAGTCCACAGGCTTATGTCTTTCTTCATCAGCCTTTAACATTTCTAAGATTTCGTCCAACGTGTAATTATTTGCATCGACCTGTAGCTTGTCGCACATTTCCCTGTAACTTTCTACAAGTTTGTCAACCTTTCGTTTGATGGGTGTACCATCCTTGAAGTCCAACGATTTTGTGAGGTCGTCAGCAGTTGCAAATAGGCTCGTTGATAGTCTTTTAACCTTTCGATTGTACGTAAAACTAAGCTTTACGTTGTAGGTGCGGTCAACACGCAAACCGTCTTTCTTTACCATTGCTTTGATTGTCAGCATTTTACGTTTAATTTTAAGCGGTAAACAATAGGTAAACAATCAACGGATTTCATGCCTAAAAAACAAAAAATGCGCTATGTCAGCAAACGCTTCGGATATTAAAAATCCCCGTAAGTGCTTGACCTACAGGGATTTTGGAGGGTGCCCGGACGGACTCGAACCGTCGACATTCAGAACCACAATCTGACGCTCTAACCAACTGAACTACGGGCACCATGTTGGCTATTCGGTTTCGAAAGCGTGTGCAAAGGTACGGCTTTTATTTGGAATAGCCAAAAAATTTACGAATTATTTTCTATTTTATTTCTCGCAACGGATACCAGTCACGTATATTTGCCTGTCGCTCAATGGTATTCTCTATGCGATCGGGCAGTTCGGAGAAGAAATCAAGACCCGTGAGCTCCTCTATTTCATCTACGCTACGTACGAAACGGCTCATGTCGCGTGAGGCTCCTTTGTTCTCATAGACGAAGCCTAAGGATTTATAGTAGTTGTTCTGTTTACGAAGCACTACCTTAAAGAAGGCCTCTGGTACTACGACACGGTTTCGTCCAATGGTACGATGCTGCTGGTTGTAAAGTATGGGGCCACAGACGATGTAAAGGTCGCCATAGCGTTTTGCCCATGCCCGACATTGCAGCTCCACATCGTTCCATGCTCCTGTATTGAGGTTGTGACGTTGCGGACAGATGTTTGTAAAGAGGAAGGACTGTTCCTGCGCTTCCCTACTCCACTTGTTATCGCCTGAGGGACACATGTGGCCACGGTCGTAACCTGAACTACGATAGTCGGAGTCATAGGCACGTGGGGACCCTACTTCCATGTCTTCATGGAACACCATTTCGTCACGTTTGTAACGTCCGTCGGCATGACTGGCCGTCAGGTGCCATGCTACCCAGTTTGGAATGCGGTTCTGTGCATTGTAAGAGGTGGTATATCCTACTCTTCTGAGTATCTTACCTTGGTTTCCACGCTCGTTCTTGGGTATTTCCAGTCCTGTAGGCAGTTGACCTGATGCATCGTAAAGCCCTGCGACAGGTATGCTGTCGGTTTCGCCGTTGGCATCTCCTGTTGGTGCTGACGAGGGTTTGCATGCCCCCATAGTCACCATGATGATGAGCAATAGAGAGTACTTTTTCACTGTCATAATATCTTTCGATTATTCGTCGGCGACAAACAGCGGGTCTTCTGGCATGACCATAAT
>ODAJ011994039.1_pt1 | contig 14269 bp, 18 predicted proteins | sample 1539241 | NCBI WGS metagenome assembly ODAJ01 (sample SAMN02144231, study PRJEB22623) | gut metagenome | biome: sheep rumen | host: Ovis aries | place: New Zealand
CTGCACTTTGCCGGTGCTGTCTGCCATGGTTCTATCCTCCTTAAATTTGTACTAGTTTTAACTTATAGGTGTCGCCTTTTTCGCTCTCCAGGGATTTAACAAGATAATTGCGCCCCAGTTGCTTGATGTAGATTGGGCGGGCAAAATTAAAGTCCTTGAGCTCAAAAACCGAAAGACGGACGGTTACCTCTATTGTCTTTGGGCGGGCTGTTATTGCCTCGTATTTCGTGTAATACTCGCTTATCGTGGTGGCGAAATCCTGCCCGGTGTTGGCTATCGTGTTTGCGTCCTCATAGTAGCCAGCTATATAGTCGCCCGCATTGTTCCAGGACGCTTTTTTCTCGTCATCTTCCTCGGTAACCTCCCAAAGCATAACCCTGCCCTGCGTTGGCACTTTGAATTTTGAATCAAAGGCGGTGCGCTCCAGGGGGAGGGTGCTGTCGTTGGTGTAGATAACGCCATCTGCCAGCCACTCTGTGCCTATATCGTTATTTTCTTTGTGCTTGTAAACGTTCTTTTGCGCCAAGTCCCCGAAGGTCATCTCTATTTTTTGCACTCCGTAGGTGTCCAGGCTGATAGGCTCGTTCTCGCAGATCTCGTCCAGGGTGGCAATATTCAGCAGGTTTGTTGTCGCCACACTGCCCACGATACAGCCCCCGATATGCGCCAAAAGCTCGCTAATATACTTGGTTATCTCAATGGCGGGATAATTGCGCACATAGCTCCAGGGGAAGTATTTCTGTATAGCGGTTGCGCTGTCTATTGTCAGCTGAATATTTAAAATTCCAGGCTGGAAGGTGGAAGAAGGCTCGCCCCACTCATCTGCCAGCACAATTACATCCTCGCCCGCTGACACGCTGAAGTCGTCCCGAATGTCAAAGTCGTAAACGTGAGGCTGTGGGCTGGTGGGGTCATAGGTGGACGCTATCCTTCTATTGTTGAGCTTTGGAATGTAAATAACACTGGGATAAGGTAGCGCACCAAAGATTTTAACCCTTGTAACCTTAATATCGCTGTTGGCTAAAAGGTAGCCAGTTCGGGCATATTGGTTGCCTATGTTGATATTTACACAATCATTGGCTATATAGCTGTTGGTTGCTGAATGGTTGAGGGTGGGTGGTGTATCCTGCAGAGGCAGTGGAGCCCAAATGATATTTAAAGGGTGCTGGGAGTCGTTCTGTGGAGGCATGAAGGTGGGCTCATACTGGCTACCGCTAACGCTCATATTGTGCATCTGCACAATGGTATTAATTACAACCTCCTCGCCCTTTGCAATGCCCTTGCGGGTTGTCAGCGGGTGCCACAGCTGACTAATACGCTCGTCTGCCAGGTTGGTGTAACGCAAAGTTAAACCATATATGCTGGTAATGTCGCTTAATATTGTGGTGGCGGGCACCGAGGGCAATATCCAGGGGCTTTTGCCGACCATTTCTTTGCTCTCGCTCTCCAAGCTGTTGTAAATTTCCTGGGTCATACCGCTCCTATATTGCGGGAAATTCTCGTCATATTGTTGCAGATATATCCACCTGGCAAAAGACTCGTCCCAATAGGCAGAGGCTGGAAGGTCGCAAAGGTTCAGTTTCTCCTCCTTGATAGTTTCAAAGAGCTTCAGCAAGCCCCAATAAAGGTTAATGTTATAGCCCTTATCGTCCACATTGGTAAGCACTGCAAACCCATTATCAAACAAAGGCACATCATCAAGAAAAAGGGAAGCCCTTAAATAGGTGTGTGTAGTCCTGCCCCCGGTGTTTGCCCCTGGTATGTATGCCAGGGCAAATACAGAGTCGTTGGTCATCGTGCGAGGCAGTGCAATGTTATAGCTGTGCGCTGTCATAACTTTGTCCGCATCGCTAAACAAATTGCTTTCTACCTTGATTTTTATTTCGTCTGCTGGCATGTCCACACGCACGCCATTAATGTAAAGCTGTTGTTTGCTCATCGCTCAATATCCTTTAGAATTGTTGCACATCATCTGCAGGCAGTACCAGGGAAATGGTGGCAGTAAATGTAGCCTTGCGGGGGTCGCATTCTATCTCCACATCGCCCAAGTTTACACGAGTCCAGGCACCATTTACAAACAGCTCCACACATGGGCTACAGCTCAGCGATTTTAACCAGTTATAGTGCGTGGTTGGTATATTGTCATCGCCCAGCGTTATTGTTTCGTTTGCCTGGAGCTGTGCCCACTGGTCTTTGCCTCTGTCGTAGCCGTCCACTATTTCTTTGGTGCTGTGCTGTCTTTGCCAGGTGCTACCCACACTTGCACCGCTTGACCTTCCAGCCACTACAAATTTGCGGGTGTTAATATTGCCGTTGGTGTCCAGCCACCTAACTTTTGCCATGCTGTCCACCCTGCAGTCGTAGCGGAAGTGGTAGTTAATGTTGCTAAACTGGATATTTTCCTTACCATAGTACCAGGCTACCAGCAGAGGCATAACAAAGTCCCCGCTCGGCTCACTCTCTACCAGCTCATTGATATTTGCCCAGTTGTCTTCAAAGTTGGTGGGGTTACCGCTAGCGTCATAGTTCGCCACATCGTCCACATTAACCCAGGTATCGCCGTTTGCGTCATAGTCAAAATACAGATCTGTGACGAGCTCACCCTTTGGCGCATAATTGCCAAATATGTAGTTTACACGCATCGCCACTGGGCTTTGATTCTCTTCAGTGATGCTAATATCAATATAGCCCCTATAGCCGTTTGTTTGCGTTTCGCTGGTGTCGTTGCAGTAAAGCGGGTTGTTGAGGGTACCGCTACTGAGCACCGCATCACGAATGAAGGGCACCAGGCTTAACTCGCCCTGCCCATTATTGTCCAGCTCTATTGTTATGCTGTAGCCGTTGCAGGCTATTGTTATTTTTTTACCGGCATGGGTGCTGTTACCTTCAAACTCTAACACTGCGTAACTATAAGCCAGTGCCACCAGTGGGGCGGTCGCTACCACGTTACCGCCTAAAATCTGCGTTTGGCTGTTAGGAATGTTGAAGGGGTCTATCTGTGGGGCGTTAGCCAGCCTCGCACGATTTAATAAAGTTTCTGCCATGTGTCTATCTCCTTTTTTACCAGTTTGCTATAATGTTGTTAACTTGTGCGCCCACTACATCTGCCACGAGGTCGCCACAATCTGCCACAGCCTCATCAACCAGGGAGCTGTATATATCCCGCCTTTGTCCACTGCGTTTTTGCTTGGAGCCCTCTCTAATAATCTTTGCTGTGATTGCTCCAATTGTGCGCTCCTGCTTTTTAGCCTGCCCAAAGTTCAAGCCCTTTGCGGTTACCCAGTTGCGGATAATCTCCTTAAACTGCAAAAACGTACACCTAACACCGGTGTAACCTATCCAGCGTATAGAGCCAGTTTCCAAAGCAGGGAAAAACGCACGACCATATAACGCCACCTCGGCACCGCTGGACACTACCTCCAGGCTCTGTGCTGTACGTCCCGAGGCTGTTAAGCCATGTGCGCTTATGCTGTGCGCTATATCTACCTTCAGCTTTTCCAGCCTGGTTGCTATAGCGTTCTGCATTTCGGCTGTAAAGTTGTCGTTAAAAATCATACACAGCCTCCCTTTAGCTCCTTGAGCTCCAAAGTGAGCCTAACGCCCGCCATGTTAGCGTCCAAAAAATCTATAACGCTGTTCCACTCTATGCGCCCGTCCAGGGGCTCAAAATCGCCCGACTGGTCAAGTAATAAAACATACTGCTTGGCTATTGCCAGCATTTCCTCAATAATCTCGCCTACCTCAACGCCTTTAAAGTCCAAATCGCAATGCTTTAAAAATGCAAATATGGCTGTGCGTGAGGTTTTGACTACCGGGGCAAAGGTTGTGTCTATTTCTCCGTTAGTGGGTAGCGTTTCTACAACCACGCTGGAGCCTATAGGCAGGCGGTCAGCATGAAGGTTGACCCGCCCCCATTCATCATAGATATAAAGGCAACCAAGTGCCTGGGCTACTGCTTTTGTCGTTCTCATCGCTTATTTATTTTGTCTGTTAATAATTGTGCGGTAACGCTTTTCAAATTCTGCGTTCTCGTGGTCTATCTTTAGGCACTGGTATATCCTCTGCCAGGGCGTTGCAAATACCTCCTCGTGGTCTACTATACCCATGCGTTTGGCGTACCAATCAACGAGCCCAAAAGCCCCAAAATCCAGCTTCTCAATGCCCGCCCTTATCTCCTCGCTGGTTTTGTCGCTCTCTAAAGACTTAAAAAGCTTACCAATCCTCTCCATTTCAACTTGAATCATGTTGACTATTCCCAGCACCTCAATTGCCTTGGAGCTTGCAACCCGCTCGGTGGATATGCCAGTTAGAGCGGATACCAGGGCACAGCAGGTCTTTAAATAGTCGTTGTCCTTTGGGGCTGTCTGCAACCTCGTGAGCGTCCCGAATGATTCTTGCTGTAGATTTTGTGGTATTGCGACCTTGTGGAAGGTGCGAGGGCATGGCAATAGCACCAGGCTTTTTATTGTGTCCTCGGTCATGTAGGGCATGAGCATTACAAATTGAACAAAGGGAAGGTAAAGCCGTCCGTAGCGCATCTCTTCCAGCTTTTCCCAGTTGCTCTTTATGCGCTTAACTCTCTTGTTTATGTTTCTTTTTCTAAACATCTGTACTTTGTTATATCGGTTAGCATATATGCCCAATTCTAGCCCTGGGCGTGCTCACTTGTCTTTTAGCCTGCAGGTATGTTGTTACGCCATAGCGCAAAGCGTCTAAAGCGTGGTTAAATGCATCTATAGGCTGGTTAATGTATGCGCCTTTGGCGTTGTCCCTCTTCCATGAGTAGTTACGGAGCTCTTCTATAATGCCGAGCGCATCTTCCATAACGTGGAGCTTGTAAGCCTGCACAGCACTAATACCCGCCACTATTGAGCCTTTGCCCTTGACGCATGGCACAGCCCTATAGCCTCCCAGGTTGTTTATTTCGGCTATGCTCTTTTGCTCTGCGCTGTCGCACACTATGGGAGCTTGACGGCTAACGCCATGCTCCTGGAGGCATTGCACTATATCGCTGTTGAGCATGCCAGTTTTATAGGCTAGCTCCTCTATCCACAGCTCGCCACCGCTGAGGTGTACACACAAAATAGCGGTAGGGTCGTTGGTAAAGCCAAAGTCTATGCAATAAAACATCTTTTTGCTTACTGCTGGCATGGTCGCTGTAATATCCCAGTTGGTATATATCAAGCCCTCCACTGAGCCAGTTTCTCCCATACCATAGACACGCCACCAATTACTATCGCCCTTGTGGCTCTCAATCTGTGCCACTTGCATGGCGGTTAGGTGCGGGTTATCCTTGTAGGTGCTGTGGATTAGCGAAACGCCAGGCTTACCCAGCAAATACTCGTCCACCCAAAATCGGGAACGTGGGTTAAAGTCCAGTATTATTGCCCTGCGGGTTCTTACAGACAATTGTCGGTATATTTCCCAGGGCACAAAGTAACACTCGTTAATGAACAAATAGTCCCTTGCGGAGCCATGCACCTTACCCTCGTTGTCGCTAGAAAAAAACTCCACACAGCTCCCAGTTTTCGGGATTGTGTAAATTTTGTCGGTGGCATTCCAGTTAGCCTCGTTCCATAGTGTGCCTAACATCTTGCGGAAATCACGCACAGCACCACGCTTTAAAAAAGGCATGGTTTCGCCCACAACACTGATAATAATATTGCGCTGGTGGGTAGCCAGGTAAAAGAGGGCTTGGAGTATGCTCCACGTTTTGCCGGAACGTGTGCCCCCTTTGTTGACTACCACCGAGCAACCATGCGCCAGGCTGTCCAAAGTATCCACATATATGTTACTCGTTGTCCAGTTCATTTAGTGCCTGCATTGCTATTGCGCCTTTGGCGGTTGTGTTTATCGTCAGCACCATATCCCCGCTAATCTCGTGCTTATCGCTGGGCATTTCGTCTGCTAACTTAATTACAGCGTTAAAGGCTTTAGTGTCGCCATGCTTGAGGGCTCGTTCCACCTGCTTTTTTATCATGGCATACCTTACCTCCACAGCCTCCCCGCCCTTGGTGTTTATAATCTCGTCCAGGATTAGGCGGGCTACCTCCACAGCCTTTTTTTTCGCCCTGCGAGCCTCCCCGCTAGCTATACCACCTTTGCGACTATCCTCGCTGTGTTTTTCGGGAGTTCGTAGGGAGTTCAGCTCCTGCGGTGTCATCAAATTTTCAGCATTAGCCATCGGTTATCCTCCTAGCCTTTTGGTTCGTTAATTTCTCCCAGCGTGCAATAATCACATCGCAGTAGTGCGGATCCAGCTCCATCATGTAGCAGGAGCGGTTTAGTTGTTCACAAGCTATGAGCGTGGAGCCACTGCCACCAAACAAATCAAGCACCGCCTCGCCTGGGCGTGAGCTTGACTTAATGCCCCTTTCACATAGTGCCAGGGGTTTGGGTGTGGCATGGTCGCCACATTCCGCCCGCTCATCGCCTTTGGTGCGTCCATACTGCCACACATTGGTCATATTGTCGTGGGTGTTATCAAAATATGCCCTAGTGTCGTACCAGGCTTTTTTTAGCTCGTCATATTCTTTTTTAAAAGCATCGTACTCCTGGCTAAATGCTCCATAGCCTTTGCCAAAAGCTTTGCCCTTGTAGTATTCCTGCAGTTTCAAGTAGTGCTCCTTGGGTATAAAGCAGAACTGGGATTTTGTAAACCAGTGGCTGAACATTCCCACACCGCATATTTCTTTAAGCTTTGCATTATTCAGTCCCACTTTCTTTGCCTCTTCCGCTAGATATGTGCGGATAGGCTCCCAGCCCTCATAGTAGTTGTCCTGGTTGTTGTTGAATCCCTGGACACCACACATCACAAAGAGGCACTTCTCGTCCGCTATGGGATAGGAGCGGAGCCCCTCTTTTCCCATGAAGGACACGCCACCCGCTCCAGCGTCCCCCTTGTCCCAGGTAATTAGGTTGCGGAAGGTTATGGCGTTTTGTCTAATCATGGGCTTTAATATGTTGCTGTAAATATCCATGAGGGGCTCGTCTGTGCCCCAGCAGTACCAGGAGCCGTTAGCCTTGGTAAACTTGAAGGACAGAGGAATCCACAATTTATTAAAACTCAGTAGGTCGTCATAGTTTAAGTTATCATTGTGGACGCCCTCTTTTTCTTTGCCCATTCCGTAGGGCGGGTCGGTGAACACCATGTCGGCTTGTTTGCCCGCCATGAGCTTTGCCACATCTGCCTCGCTGGTGCTGTCGCCACACATTAGGCGGTGTTTGCCCAACTCCCATATTTCGCCAGGTGTAACGAGGGGAGCTACCGGGGTTTTGTCGCTGAAATTGTCCTCGGTGGTTGTAGATCCAGTGCCGGGCGTTTCGCTGAGGTCTAGGGTTATGCCCCATTTGTCAAGTTCCAGGTCATAGTCCTGCACAGCCTCTGCCAGGTTCTCCATATCCCACTCCAAGTCGGCTGAGGCGGTGGCGTTGTCTGCCAAAGCCATCTCCCTGCCCTCCTTGCTGTCCAGGTCTATATCGGTGCGCTTAACTGCTATTATCTTTTTGCCGTCACTCTCTACCACCTGGACATCTTCAAGCCCTATTTGCCCGGCTGTTTCTACAACTCCGTTACCCGCTATAATGCGGTTGTTTTTATCTATAAGGATACTGCGCCCTGCTCCGTTGTTACGGAGGCTTTTCTCAATAAGGGACATACCAAATTGAGTATGGCGATTATAATTTTTATCGTCAAACTGCAGGTCGCTTATTTTGATATTTTCAGCCATAAACCCCTATTTTTTAATTGTTTTCGCAAAGGTAATAAAAAAGATTTACAATTTACACAACTTTTTTCGGTTATTTGTGGAATTTTTTCTAACTTTGCAACCGGGACAAGTATTTTTCATTTTCGTATTAATTGTAATAAATTCTTTTTTTCATCATTCCTAACAAAGAACGGCACCCCCATGGCTTGTGAAAGTAGTGGGGCTTTTTCTTTTCCTTTTCTTTTCCTTTTCTGCCACGCTATTTCCATTCTCAGCGACTTTTTGCGGTCAAATGATAAACTATACCAAAAACAAATTAAATGCCGTTAGAGCGAACGATAGGGGCTAAATCGGGCATTTTGGGAAACAATGTGCCCCACACCTAAAAGGCGCAGGGCACTCCCTCAAAAAACAAACACAACATTTAAGCGGATTCCACTTGGTTAATAAAACTTGGTTATCTATCCCTTAAATATCGGGTTATTTCTCTAACAAACTCCTCGGCTGTTCTGCAGACAATATAGCTGTAGCCCATATCGGTTACTGCCTTTTGCCAGTCCTTTTGCGCCTGGCTCTGCCTGCCTTTGGGTGTCTTCATCTCCACACAGAGAGCGTGGTGGTGCTTGGTGGGCACCAGCAACAGCAGGTCGGCTACTCCCTTGGTCACTCCTTCAGCCTTTAGTATTGCCCCGGTCACTGCGTTCCTCGCACCTCCATTCGGCACCGCAAACAAAAGGCTTGCTAGTTTGGGATATTGGAGCCTAAACCAGCGCACGCACGATTTTTGTAGGTTGCTTTCTATGTGGTTCATTTTTTCTTAAAGTCGTGGCAGGTTGTTGCCAAATTGCTTTGTATATTCTCTATCCCCCAAAAACATGGGTATTTATCACACTGGTTGCAAAAAGCACGTTTACGCAAAATAGGTCTGCGCTTTGGCTTTGGGTTGTCCGGGTGGTTTCGCCAATAAGGTTTCCTGCCTACTGCTTCAACATATACTCTCATAGTGTTTGCCCTCCTTCCTTTGATGGTTGTGGCAACGGCATCCAGTGAGTAGTGTTATTGTTAAGTGGGTAACCATCAACACTCCACCACCTTGTCAACTCTTCATTATACTGATGCGCTACTCTCATCTCGCCATCTTGACGCAGAATAAGCACGTCTTTCCCGATTTTCGGCAGCTCATCCTCAACGCTTATCCAGTGTGGGTGCGAGTCAGCCCATTCTGCACCCATAACAAAGTAAGTGTTTTCCTCGCAACTATATTCTTTTTCACTATGCTCTAACATAGCTTGTGTGATTTCTTCTTCTCTTGTCATATCAATCTTATTTGCATAGTAAATCCAAGTTGGATTTAACTACTTGATTATTATATCGTTTTTATTTTCGCAATGTTTAAAAGGCGGTTGCAGTAAACGTTTTTATAAATACTTTGGGTTAATATTGGTTAGCAACCGCCTTACTGGTTATTTTTTCAGCTCATCTATTAGCGCATCTGCCCAGCGCACAGCCTCCTCGGCTACCCCTTTAAGGGAGCCGTTAAAGGTTCGGTAGTCCTCCCGGCTCTCAATGTCGCTTAGGAGTATAAAAGCATCTTTGGCAATTTCGTAGCGTCTTTGCTCCCAGTCTATGGGCTCAGCGCATAGACTGGTAAACTCTTCCATTGTAATTTTTGGCTCTTTGGTTTTCTTAAATTTCATTGCTCTGCTGGTTTTATTTCTGTCCAATACTTGCACCACATGGCACCTACCAGGGTATTATCCCACTTTAGGCACTCTAGTTTAGTGCGGTTTCTACTCTCTTTAACGTTGAAGTGCCTGCAGTTGTAGCACATCTGTCGCTCTCGTTGTTCTAGTTTGTTGCTCATTTTGTTTATAATTTTATTTTGAAAAACTCCTCCAGGTATTTTTTGCAGTCCAGCACCTCCCCGAATAGGTTACGTTGCTTTTTTCTTAAATACTCATCATAAGAATCACAAAATAGATCCATGAACAAAACATCGTAAATGGACGCATATTTCTGCCTCATGTTTACATGTGGGTGGGTGTCCCAGTATATTTTGCCACACTCCAAAAGCCTTTTAAGGAACTTGGGGCGTTGCAGGAAATCGCCCACGCCGTTGTCGCCCTTTAGTGGGCACCCGATACAGCCGAGCCTCCTCTCTACATGGAAATTGCCCTCGGTGTCGTAATAAAGAGGGTGGCACTTAATGCCCCGCTCGGCTATAAACTCCTTTACATCTTCATTGCTCCACTCCAATATCGGCAAATATACATTTACATGGTTTTCTTTGCCTCCCAGGTTTCTGCACATTACCGGCTCATTGTAGAGCTTTGCCCTTTTGGTGCTCTCGCATCGCCTAATACCTTGCACAGCGTTATCCAGGATTTTGTATTCCTTCAGCACCTCACAGCAAAAGCGGGCACGCCTGGTCGGGAAACATTTGCGCTTTACCAGGTCAAAATATTTTATCCTGGGTTTCATAACCTCAACCCCTTTGCTCTTTGCGTGTGCAATCGTGTGGGGAGGGTCTATGGTCGTACACTTGTAAATAGCCCGGTAGTTAATGCCAGCCATTTTTGCAAGCTCCAGGATAACATCGCTATCCTTGCCACCGCTGTAGCACACCTCTATAGGCTCTGTGCCTTTGTATGATTGCAAAAGCCTAACAGCCTGCTTAACCTTTTTGCTCAGTCCTTCAGTCATAGCCCGTCCTCGTAAAAGTGTACTGAATCCTCCAGGGTAACCAGGCTGTCCTCGGTAAGCTCGTAACCCTGGTCGCAGTCGGTTGTTTTCGGGTTCATTGCCACCCACGCCACAATTATTATCGCCACTAGCACCACCATTAGGATAGTGCCAAAAAGCTTGTTACTTGATTTCTGTTCCATTTAGTCTATGTTTTATTTGTTCTACATAACGTTTTACATTTTTTCGGTAGTCGGTGTTTATAACGCTGACACCATGGACAACGCTGGACGAATTGCGGTGCATCAGTAGCCCGGTGTTAATTGTGGTTATCCCAAACTGGTTACACATTACCCACATGACCAAATGCCTAGCTAGCACTATCGGGTCTTTTCTGCTTGTGCCCATTATTTCCTCGGTGCCTATGCCGGTTATCTCGCTTACCAGGACGAGGGCTTTGTTTCGTTTCTCTATAATCTCTGTTGTTAATTCTTGCTTTTGCATGTTGTTGTTATTTTTTAGTCGTTGAATACATCATCAATGGCGGGAAGGTCTGCACCCTCGTAGAGGGCAAAATCCTGCTTCTCGTAAAATCTTGTAGTGCTAGCGTCAAAGCCCAGCAACTGCTCCCCATTCATTGCGCCCTGCCTATTCTTGGCACAGATTAAAAGGGCTGTGCCCTTGGTGCTATACTTGCTCCACTGCTGGGACATATCGGGGAAACGTAGATCCACGCCATGGCGTTCGGGGCGGTAAACCAGGTAAATGCTGTCGCTAGCGTCTGCAATGTCGCCCGACTCCTTTAGCTCCTCTAGCTTTGGTGTAGGGTCGTTAGGAGCATTGCGCCTCAGCTGTGATAGCAGTATTATTGTTATACCTAACTGCTTGCTTAAAGCCTCCAGGCGATGCGCTATCCCGCCTATTTGTTGCATGCGCTCACGCTCTTTGCCCCGGAGGAGTTGGAGGTAGTCAATAACCACAACCTGGACACCTAGCTGGGCTACCATTGCCTTTATGTTGCTTTCTAGCACCTCGGCATCGGTGGAGCGTTTTTTGTCAAAGTAAATAGGGGCTGAATCGTCAACACTAACAAAAGCATCCCACTCCTCACTCGTGAGCTGTCCACGCTTTAGGCTTTCGCCATTAATGCCGGTAAGCAGGCTGGTTAGCCTGGTTGTTAGTTGTAGGTTGGTCATCTCCAGGGAAAATATGCCCACTGGCTCCCCCGCCTGGCTGGCATGGAGGGCGATGCATAGGGCTAGGCTTGTTTTGCCGTTGCTGTTTCGCCCGGCAATAACCATGAGCTCCCCACGCTCCAGCCCGCCTTTGCGGTCTATGAGTGCAAAACCACTGGGCACGCCCTGGGGCATTAAGCCGTTTGCCTTGTCCTGGGTCTGCTTTAAAAGCTCCCGGTATACCTCGCCAAAACTTTCACACCGCTTTTCGGCTGTGGTTGTGCTGTCCTTCACTACCTTGTCCAGCTGTGCCACTGCCTGCTCGTTGCTAGTTTCGGGGTCATAGAGTAAGCCAAAATATATATCCTCCACCGCCTCGGCTAGCCTGCGCCTCTGTCCTATGGCGTGCAATGTGCGCCCTAAACTCTCTGCATCGGCATAAATGCTATCTCGGCTGGTGTACCTCCGCAGGTCTACATCTATGCCCATAGCCTTACCGGTGGCAAAAATGTTTATAGGGCTAATTTCTTTGCCCTGGTCGTAGCATTTAGCCATGACCTTCCACACATCGCCAAACTCTGTGTCGGTAAAGTCTTCGGGTTGTATCATGCCAACGAGGGAGCGCACATGCTCTGTCGCATAGATATCCGTCATTAGTGCCACAAGTAGAGCCCTTTCAAGCTGGGTATCCACCAGGCTGGCGGTGTGCTCTTTGTTGTTATTTTGTTTTTTAGCCATTAGTTATTTATTGCTGTTTAATAAGAATCTTGTTTCGGTATCCCAGCCCTTATAAGTTTCAAAAAGCAACCTGCCGTCCGCTGTCGGCTGGGTGTAGTAGCGGGCAAACCTTGCTACCTCGTCACGATTGCACCCCTTATCCATTAACTTTTTGCACTCGTCTAAAAAGGCTTTTTTTCGTTCCTCTATGGATCCAGTAAGGAGGGTGCCCTGCTCCCGCATCGCCTGGGCTTTAGCTCTTATGGCGTTTAGCAGGTGTTTGCGCCCTTTGTCGGGCTCGTCCGTAAGCTCCCACTCGTTCACTACCGCCTCGGCTAGCTCCTGGCATTGCTGTAGTGTTATGTGCTCCGTCATGCAAAACCCTTCCAGTAGGTAGGTATGGCTCATAAGCTCTTTAATAATATTATTATTATTATTCGTGCGTGCGGGCGTATTATTCTCAACAATAATATTCTTTCCTTCTTCTTCTTCTTGTTCTGTGGTAGTTTGTGTAGTACTTTGTGTAGTAGTTTGCGTGTCACATTTTACTACACTAAAACCGCTAATGTCTTGATATTGTGAGTATTTGAGTATAATAGTTTTTGTTAGTTTTTGGCTTACCTTTATGCGCTTAATTTCCCCGGTATCCTCCAGGATATTTAAAGCACGCTGGACGGTCTTTGTGGATAGCCCGTTGCTCTCTGCGAGGGTGCGGATACTGGCAAAGGTTTCCCCACGCCCACAGCTCACACCCTTAAACCAGCCCTTTTTATGGTTGGCGTTGAGGAGTAGGTCTAGAAATACGACCTTAACGCTGGGCTCTCCGTAGTGTTGCCATTCCGTAAAACTGCGGTAAAGTTTAACAAAGCCATTATTTAGCCCTTCTTTTGCCATGTGTTAGCCTTTCTGCTAGTTCGGGGTAGTGTTTGTTGATAATCTCTTTAACGCTCATACAAGCGTTGTCTCGGTTGTTTTCGTTATTGTCCATAAGTAATAAAAAAGGGCGGTGCCAGCGGAAACACCGCCCTCAACTTACACTAAATAATCATGAAGAAATCAATCACTCCGCTGACTCCGTTTGTCTTCTAGTCCCCTGGGCTTGAAGTGTCCACTCGGTGGCTATCGCATCTGCCAGGGCTATGCGCTCCTCAAGCTGGGCAATCTCGTCCTCGTTTCTCTCAATGGTAACCACATGCAAAGCGGGTTTTAAAAATGGGCAATAGCTCATCCAGTCACAAGCCTGGGCACCGGTGTTAGCCATGTGCGCCATTACCTGCCAGTAGTATTGCGGGTTAACAGCCTTGAGGCTCTCTGCATCATGCACGTTTAGCAAATACTCGGCATGCGTTTTAGGGGCTGGGCACTTAACCTCTACTACTTTGTTGTGCTCCATTACCAAGCCGTCCGGGCTGTCCCAAAAGTTTGTTAGGGATTCATGGGGGAGGCTACCGCAGTGGCTAACCTTGTTACCGGTTAAAGCGGTGTAGGCTTGTATTGCGTTGCTCTCATTGTCATTGCCCCAAGCCATCATCTTGGATCCAGCGACCGTAAAGTCCAGCCACTGGTCAAAAAGGTCGGGAATGTCCAGCACTACCGGGTTAATCAATCGCTCGGCTACTACCTCCTTAATGTAGGTTAGCGCATCGGCACTCCACTCGGCATCTTTGCCTCTGCCTTTTTTCATAAGGCGACCAACTTGGCTACCGGTAAACTTACCGAGTCTTACTTTATACCAGCCCGCAGAGTGTTGGCGGGGCTGTTCGTCTATTATCTGCTGTAGGTTAGTTCTCATTTTTCTTGTGTTCTTTAATGTTTTTAATAGCGAATTTGCACATCTCATAAAACTTGGGGCTGTCCAGCATTACGTTAGCCAGTATGTCGGCTATTTCAAGCTCTGTGCCCTCTATGTGGGCGGAAATTCTTTCCCCTTCTTTGAGCACGCAAACAACTGCGTTTTTGCGATTCTCGTTGAAAAACTCCTTTGTG
>ODAJ014754291.1_pt1 | contig 14268 bp, 12 predicted proteins | sample 1539241 | NCBI WGS metagenome assembly ODAJ01 (sample SAMN02144231, study PRJEB22623) | gut metagenome | biome: sheep rumen | host: Ovis aries | place: New Zealand
ATATCTCTTTAATATGATCCATTATGTACTCCATATAAACTTAAATTAATGATTAAACACTATTTCAACAGCAAATATACGAATAATAAATATATAAAATACCAATCGGTATGTTTGTCTGACTGATTTTTGTGGATTTTTAACCATTAGTCTATTATATTTTTCATCTTTTTGTAGTTTGATATAACTAAAAAAGGAATTTCAACGATTAATATTTTCGAATTATAAAGCGAATCATAAAGAATCTCAAAGGAAAGAATTACTGCAAAATGTTTGGTTGGTTCAACTATAATGTGTATCTTTGGACCTGCAATTAAGGTCAATAAAGAGTTATTGATGTTTACGCAAATCGCGGAGAATTTCGGACTCCTGAAAGTAACTATTTGGTGACCTCTCCCAAATATTGGCTCTAATCATTACCGAAAACTAACAAATTATCAAAAATCGGCGTTTTTTTTTGCAAAAACTCTTAAATAATTTGGTAGTAAAGAGATTTTTTTGTTAATTTGCAGCAAAATTATAATAGAATGGAAACTAGAATCCTAGAAAGTACCATCCTTAAAAGAGGGTATGGTACTGTAAATGAGTTATTGGAGGAGGTGTCAAAGGATGATCTGAGACATCTTCAGTTAGGCGGTTATATTCAAAATGGCATTTCCGACGAAGGAGAAACCTTCTGTCTTACCAAGAAGGGGAAGGATATGTTGTACTTTTACAGTGATGATGTTAGCATGAAGCATAAGATACAGAGCTGGATACTACATTATCTCTTTAGGTTTAATGTTGCTATTTAAATTGTTGTGACTGTTTATTTCGCTTTATGGATACCAACCTTGAAAGTTGGTGCAATACCTTTTGTCACTCCACCAGAGAGGAGGAAGATACAGGACAACAGCCGATGGAATCCTTACTATTTATGGGGTGAGGTTGACAGGGCTAGTTATAATTTCACGTTGAGATATTCACAAGTTGATGATAGTGAGAGTGCAAAGATCATCTCTTTTGTAAAAACTGAAACCAATAATATGGGCTTTATCATTTATTCAGCAGACCTGCCCGATGATGACGAGGGAGATATGTTTATCAGATTGCTGAAGACAGAGATGACACCATCATTATACCATTTTATTAAAGCCCACTTTCATGATCATGTGCATCATGAGTCTGAAGAGGATGCTATCCTTACTTGTCTTCACTCTGACCAACCATTATCATTGAATACAGCAGTAGGAATGAGGCAGGTCGCAAAGCACTACCTTGATTGTTATTCCCAAAAGATTTCTGATTTTTATAATGATGCTAGACGCTATCATGAACGGGCTAGAGTGCTTATTGCAAATGTTTTTATGGTGTCAAAGGGAATAGATCTTCTTTCATCTACAATTCGTAATGCCAGGAAACTTGAGGGAGAATATGAGTATTGCGAATTCTTGATGAAGCACTATAATGATGGCAGAGCTCAAGATAACAAGACAATTAGAGATAACATGTCAATGGTACGTCATGAGATGGAGACTGTTTCATTTGACTATCAATTGTGTATTAATGCTTTTAGCGTAAAATTCGGTTTGTACGGCATTATGGCCGGTGTAGCAGGAATCTTAGTCAGTACAGGTGGCATTGTTTATTCTTGTTGTTCTGAAACGGACCTATTACCTATCATCCAGAAAAATGACTCGATTGCCAGTGAGTTGAAAAACGAAAGGCTACATTCCGATAGTATATATCAGGTACTCCACAATGATCAAGAGCGACAAATGATGGAGTTGAAGAAGCAAGAGGAGGGTATTGAGGCAATAAAGAAACTCTTGAAGAAAAAGGCTCGCTAATTTTCTTAGAGACCAACGAATAATTGCAGGATGTCAAGCAGAGGCCCCCATTCTAACAATTCTACTAAATCTAATACAGGTTGGATTGATGCGTTATTTGTTCATACTTTTTAAAATTTTTACAGAGATGAATTATTCGATAGATTTTTCTAGTTATAAAGAGTACGATAATCCGCAAGAGATGTCAAACTTGTATTATGAATGGACAAAAGACATCAATGAGAAAAGAGACAATCGTATTCATGCAATAGAGGAATACTGTGGTCAGATATCTAGATTTATCAACAGCCGTTTGAGAGGAGATGAAAGTGTATATCCTTATGATGATGTTCTTGAAACGATACAGACATTATTGATAGGCTCTCCCTCTCTACCGACCAACACGATTCTTTATCGTGCTCTGCCCTTATGTGTCATTGAGAGAATGATTTTAGAAACGAAAGCTCAAGGTTTTTATAGAGATAAGGGTTTTTTAAGTACAAGTTTGAATATAGAAGGAATTTCAAACGTCAAAGATGTTCCAATTGCTAAAATAATAAATATATTGAGGTTGTATGTACCAGAAGGAACTCATGGTCTGTATATAGAAGACATCAAAGGAGAGGGAATGGGTCGAGGAGAATTAGAGGTTATACTACCAAGAAATTCTAAAATTATAATGATAAACCAATCATACAAAGAAAATGAATATGGATACAGGATTAATGAGTGCATCTTAGAATATGATAACATGTAGCCCTTGTGTAATGTTAAAAATATCAAATATTAATGGACGGAATCTGTCTGTTTGGGGGAAATTCTTTATTTTTGCAAGATTAATTGGAATAATGCTCTCCGATATATAGACAATATGACAGAGACGACAGCCATAATGAAAACGGTTATGCAGCACTTAATCAATAGGTGTGGCTATGAATCTGTAGTGAATTACGACTGTTCTATGTTGTGGCTCAGTTTTTGTTTTGGGGGCATGATGATTGAGCTTGAATGTGACGAAGATATAGCTGAAAAATACAGTTTCAGAAACGTGGGGGATCTTAATATAGACGAATTTTGTGATGACGTTAAAATAAAAAGATTATTTATAACAGATCCAGTATCCTATATAGATGATATTTATGCGAATCAAGATATGGGATGGAAGATGTTCCAGATGGTGAGGTTTATTAAATATAGATATCCAGAATCCGTAATCGACTATTATGTAAAAGACTTTTTGATGGATCCTTATATTATAGAAGGCGAAAACCTCTGGTGCTCATACTTTATAGAAATTGCTGATGGATATAGGGAAGACAAACACTTCATTTCTGCGGTGATAGACCATTTAGAACATGTCAAGCCAGTTGCGTCTGTATATGATTGGAAGTTAGAAGAGCAGGAATTAAAACCCAGATATGACTTAAGAATCATAACCACTAGTACGAAAGCGCGTAGACTTGGATACTTCAAGTTGATGCTCGGCCTCTTTAAAGATAATCCCATCATTTTAGAGAAGCCCTACTTAAAGAAGGTAAGCGAAACAGCCATACAGCACGAAGGGGCATTATCGATCTATAAGAATACAAAAGGTATCATTAAACAAACAAAATCAGGCGGAGGTGCAAAACCATACGTAGAAGTGGCATTGGGGATGAGTCTGATTAATAAAGTTGGTAATGGTTACGAGTTAGGTAAGGTGAGCAGAGCCTATAATGCTTTTCAACAAGAGTCTTCCAACCCTTTTGAAATGAGTATGCTCGATAAAGCTTTTTATATTGAAGCGATTCTACGACATGACTATCTTTACATCTACACCCTATTGGAATATGCCTATATAACTCATAGCCCATCATATAAAGATATGAAGGAAGCATATCATCAGTTGTTGCAAAAAAATCTCCGGCAGATGAAAGAAGGAGCCAATCGGGCTGACAGTATTAAGAAATATAATTTTCAGACGGTAGAAAAAAGAATAAAAGAATGGAAAAAGCCTGAAATCTATCTTGAGCACGTACTGATGCCTAGGTTGAACTGGCTTTACGATTTAAATCTGTTATATTTGCATGAAAATCTAACCTTTGAGTTGACACTTGAAGGAGAACGGTTGTTTTCGGCGATTTGTGATTGGAGGGATAATAATGGAATACCTTTCGTAGACCCAGCCCCAATCCTTGATGCTTACTACATGAAGCTATTTGATATAGTATATGATGGGGTAAATGATGGAAAACTGGATGAGACGGCGGAAGATCAGTACCTTACGAGATATTTAGAAGAAAGCTTCACATTATTCAAAACCTTCGCGCCCAATCGCGTCACGTTTTCCGTATTCGCCAACTATGCCAAATGGAAAATGTATGAGGAAACGGCTTGCGCCATAGATGTCAACGATATTATGAAAGGCTTTCTGAAGCGAAATTCAGACAAATATATTTTCAAATTCCAAAAATTTTATAATGATGGATATATACAAAGAATTAAATAGATTATGGGAACATTTGACAAATTTGAATTGAGGGACAATCCTTTCCGAATGATGCCAGCTTCGGAACCAAATAAACTTATATGGGCTGGATTCAGCGATATAAAAGGAGATTTTGAGAGACGGATACAGCGCTCAATAGGCGTGTCGAGTTCCAGTCTCGTGTTAAACATGGGAGAGTACGGAAGTGGAAAAACTCATGCTGCTATGTATTTCTCGAAACCGGATGTACTTAAGGCTTTAACACCAGAAGGGAAAAAAGAACCACTGTCTATTAAAATAGATTTTCCGAGTTCCAAGAATGTTGTTTATGATCTGTATATGCAGGTGATAGACAAAATGGATTTTATAGGCATCCAGGCTCTTTTACCATCAGTAGAGGAACGTAATCGTGTGATTGAACAATACACTAAGAACGAGTTCCTTAAGAAGATTTTAGAGCTTGTCTTCTGTCGGCCCGTAGATACAGAAATAATTAGTTTCCTTTACGGAAGCTCAACGGCGACTCAACGAAAAAGCCTTGATGTTTCCAGAAACATTAATTTTAGTGTAGATACAGAGCAGATATTAGGAGCAATTTTTTCATTCCTGACTTCTGAGGTTGGGCCTTATTCCTGCATTATACTATGGCTTGATGAGTTTGAGGATATTATAAATCTCAGTTCTGTAGAAGTAAAGAATGCAAATGGCTTTATCAGATCATTGTTGGATAATACGCCCGACCATCTGCTGATGTTCATCAATTTTACGATGTCATCGCTATCTACGAGAGAAGATCTTTTCATGTATTTACAGGAGGCAGTAAAGTCAAGGGTGAAGCAACGTATAGAATTTGATCTTCCGTCACTTGATGATCTGAAAGCTTATTTGAAGGATTTGTTGAACAATCCAGTCTATAGGGATGAGAAAAAAACAGATTTCTACCCATTTGAGGAAGATGTGATTGATGAGCTCTATGCAACGGTCAAAAATGTTTCCTTACGGCGTTTCAATGAAGCTTTATCACTATTGTTGGAATCTGCAATCTTTGATAACAAAGATATCATAGATAAGACTTATTTTGAGAGTATTAAGAGCGAGGTCGAAGGATGGAAAGATGAATAGCTTATTGGTATTAGATGCTTGCACCATTGTTAACCTCGCACGTATAGACGAGGAAGAGTTCCTTGAGGATAAAATCAAGGGACTTAAAACATTCGCCGTGGAGAAGGCTATAGATGAAGTGAAGAAACGGTATGTCCCATCGGACGAGAACTCTACGAGATTATTACATCAGGCGCCTTATTGGGGTGGAATTATGAGATTTGAGAATAAGGAAGTAGAGAACACTGTTTCACTGGTAAAGGCATTCCTGGATTATCGTAAGAAACCCAATGGAGAACTGTATTCTGCTGCATTGAGTTTGAATCTCAGCCGGATGGAGAACGAGAAGGTCCTTTTCTATACTGACGATAATCCAGCAAAATCGACATTCGGTCCTTTCTTTGAATTCCAACAGATGGGTTATATAGGCGATTCAGTGGATTTGTTAGTCTTCTTATATTGGCTATCCCCAGCAGGTCAATTCAGCAAGGAGGAACTTGAAAAGTATCTATCATCTTTGCGAGCCGAGTATATATTGAAGCTGAAGGATTTACAAAAAACAATGAATAGTTACGCCTCCACCCTGATATCTTCAAAGAAGGAGCTAAAAAAGAAATTTGAAATAGAGGGTCTTTCAAATGAATTAAATAGCGCACATCCCTTAAAGGAAACCATCAAAAAGTGCAATGGCTATTTCGAAGGAGACAATTCGTCTTTCGGTAAAAAGATTAAAACGATACTCAAAGATTTTAAAGATTGTCCTGAGATTGTGGAAAAAGTCGGGAAAACATTGCAAAACATTGACAAATATGGGATTTTCAGATATGGGCAATAAATATACGTTTTCTGGTCATGAAACATTTCCTTGCAGGAATCTGTGGCTGAAGAAGGGGTACGACTTTGCGGCAAACGGTGGAGAATTCAACGCCCCAGATGCTGTCGTAACCTTAGGCGTAGGAAAAAACATGGTTAGCTCTATCAGATTTTGGCTCAAAGCTTTTGGAATGACGAAGGAAGACAAGCCCACAGAAATGGCAAGAATGCTTTTCGATGAAGGTGGATGGGATCCGTATTGTGAGGACGAACTTACCTTATGGTTGCTACACTACCAACTTGTTACCACAGTAGAAGCCAGCCTTTATAAAATGGTCTTTCTGGGATATCAGCGAAGAAACAGAGAGTTTGACAAGGACCAACTGCAACACTATGTGGAAGTGGCGTGCAAAAAGGACGGCTATGACGTGAATAGAGGAACCCTAAGCAAGGATATCAACATCCTGCTTCAGAACTATCTCTATCCGGAAAATTTGACTGATCCAGAGAAATGCTCTAATCTACTGATAGGCTTGAGATTGCTTCAATACCTTCGAAAAGACGAGCGGATCAACGATAAAACTGTTGAGATATACGGCTTTGCGGATGTAAAACCAGAGAATATACCCGAAGAAGCGATTCTATATGCATTGTTTGATCATCGAAAGCATGGGAGGATACTTTCCAATGACATACTCACTGACATCGCACTTTCCTTCTGTATGTCGATGAATAACCTTGCGAAAGTGATAAGCCAGCTTGCCGCGCGATACCCAGATATTATCACTTATACAGACAATAGTGGCATTCGCAATGTCCATTTCGTCGAGAAAGCGGATATTGTGAGTGTTTTGGAGAATTATTACAAGAGATAGAAGATGTATATACCATCTGTCAATATAGAATATCAAAAATCAGAAGACCTGAATTACCTGATTACTCCCAATGCCCGTGCGGTACTGGGAACAATGATTGAACGTTTTCAGTCGGGTATTCATTCTTTTCAGATTATAGGAAGCTATGGAACAGGTAAATCTAGTTTTCTATTGGCACTACAGCGAGAACTGCGAAACAGTAGTTCAGACTTCATCCTAAACAAAAAAGTATTTAACCAGTTTGAGTATTTTGAATTCTGCAATATTGTAGGCGATTATAATTCTATGTCCAACGTGTTGGGCAAGAAACTTTCGCTTGCAGACCTGGGTACCGACAATATCCTATCAGCCCTTGACCAGTATTACAAAAAGACCCAAGCAGATGGCAAATTTCTTTTTTTGTTTGTAGATGAATTTGGAAAGATCCTTGAACATGCTGCAGGCAACCCCGAGAAGGAGTTGTATTTTATACAAAAACTCACAGAATATGTGAATGCACCACAAAGGAATATGCTCCTTGTAACAGTGCTTCACCAGAGTTTCAATGCCTATGCCCAAAAACTTACTGAAGTCCAGCGGAATGAGTGGAACAAGGTAAAGGGCCGTTTCCATGACATTGTATTCTACGAGCCAGTAGAGCAATTGTTGTATTTGGCGGCAGTGCAGTTAGCCACTAAGAAACGCAACATCCCTAAAAGTTTGATAAAAATATGCCAACTAGCCAAAGAAACTAAGTTTATATCATCAGAACTCAATCCTGATGTCATCAACTCGTTAAGTCCATTAGAACCATACTCTGCGACTGTTCTTACGTTGGCATTCCAACGTTATGGACAAAATGAACGCTCGCTTTTTTCTTTTCTCTCGTCCAAAGGGAAAGGTTCAATAGAAGAATTCAGAGAAAAAGGCCATACATATTATACGTTAACAGAGGCGTATGACTATATTTCCTACACTTTTTATTCTATCCTGACGGGAGTGAATGCCGACTCTACAGGATGGCGGATGTTGAAAGTGGCCTTAGAGAGAGTTGAAAGTGGCGTAAATGGTATTACCGATATTGAAGACAGCGAGAAAGTTGTAAAGACTATCGGACTTGTCAATATCTTTGCGAGCGGTGATGTCAACCTTCGCCATGAAGCGTTGGAGCGTTATTGTGAGCTGGCATTGGGAATAGACAACCCCAGAGACTTAATCAGGAAACTTGAAAGTGCAAAAATTATCCGTTTCGCCAGTTATAAACAACGCTATATCTTATTTGAAGGTACGGATGTCGATATTGAGTTCGAATTGGACAAGGCAGCGACAATTGTTCCGGAAGCGGAAGTTACGGCAGATAGTTTGAGGCCTTATTTCAAGAAGAGGGCTATTATGGCCAACTCAACTTATTATAGAACAGGATGCCCCCGTTATTTTGAGTTTATATTGTCATATGCTGAAGTTCCTTCAGATCAGACTCATCGTGGAGATATTGACGGATTTGTTGCGTTAACATTCCCCAAGAACGATGAGGAGAGAGAGGAAATTTTGAATTCTTCACAAACGGATGATAGAGCTATTGTATATGTAATGTACAACAATACCGAGCTATTAAAGAGGCATTTGACTGAGATAGCCAAACTAAACTATCTGAAGCAGGTAGTGAGTGTGGAAGACCATGTGGCCTTCAGAGAAATTGATCATCAACTTCAGTATGAAATAAATACGCTTGATTCCGAATTGAATCAGTCGCTGTATGATGCCACTGATAAAGTTACGTGGGTTTATCAAGGCGAAAAGAGAAGTGTTACTAGCTTGCGGCAGTTTTATGCCCTGCTTGAAAAGGTGTGTGAGAATGTTTATAAAGAGACCCCCATCGTAAAATGTGAGATGCTTAACAAGGAAAAAGTGGGTTCTACAATATCTAAAGCCCGTTTGTCGTTGTTAAAAGCTATGTTAAGCAGTGCAGAGAAGGAAGATTTGGGCTTTGGAGAAAAATACCCTCCCGAGAAGACAATCTACAATATCGTGTTGAAACAGAATGGAATTCACAGGCAGAATGATATTAATTCTGCATACGGATTGTATGCCCCAACCAATGAGCAAGTACAGTCACTCTGGCATGCCTGTGAGAAATTTTTAGAGAGCACCAAAGAGAAACAGCGAAAACTGTCAGAGCTGGCCAAGATGATGAAAGAGAGACCATTCAAGATGAAGCAGGGACTTATAGACCTTTGGATTCCCATGTTTCTAATTGTAGAACAGTCGAAATACGCATTGTTTAATAACGGGAAATATGTCCCCTATCTGACTGTCGAGTTACTGGAACTGTTGCCAAAGAACATAAAAGACTACTCGGTAAAAGCTTTCTCGCAGGATAGTATCAGCAAAGAAATTTTTAACAGGTATCGGGAATTCCTTCGGAAGCCAGGAAGTGAGTTTATCGACAAGAATACGTTCAATAATACCTATAATCAGTTCTTCATCTTCTATAGGAATCTGAACGACTATTCGAAGCAGACGAAAAAATTCGATAGTCCATATACAGCTAAATTCCGTGATATCCTAGCGACGGCAACCGACCCGGAAAAGGCCATGTTTGAAGATTTACCCAATAGCTTGGGACTTAACGGAGCAATGAAAGACGATTTTAAAGCTTGTGACCATTTCTTGGATCAATTAAGAAAATCAGTTCATGAACTTGTGGTTTGCTATGATGCTTTCGTTGACCGCATAGAAACAAATGTGGTTAATGCACTGGGACTTAGCGGAGATTATGTTGATTATAAAGCAGAACTCGAGAGCCGATATGCGCATGTGAAGAGGAATCTGCTACCCCAAAAGGCATTGTCATTCCTTCAAAGAGTGTTGTCTCCTGCTGAGACCAAGAAGGAGTTCTATGAAAAAATTGGAAGCCTGATTTTTGACAAAGCGCTGGTTAAGATAACCGACGGAGAAGAAGATTATCTGATAGACAGCATCCTTTACCTTTTCCGCGAATTGGACAGCTATGTGGAAATGTCAGACTATGATGAGACGGAGAATGAAGTGTTTCATTTTGAAATGGCCTCAAATGGTGGTGATACTGTGAAACGCAGAACGGTAGTTTTATCAAAGAGACAAGTGGCACAAACGACATCATTAGAGAGTAAGATTTCCAAAATGCTGAGTGGAAATCAGGAAGTGGACACAGCAGTACTTCTCAAGTTGTTAAGCAAGAAAATTAATGGAGGAAGTCATGAAGGTTAGACACATATTGGGAATCTCTGGTGGTAAAGATAGTGCAGCCTTGGCTATTTATCTGAAAGACCATTATCCGCAAATACCATTTGAGTTTTATAACTCTGATACAAAATGCGAATTATTAGAAACGGAAACTCTAATAAACAGACTCGCAAGTTATCTTGGAGGTATAACAAGACTCGTAGCAGTAGAAAAAAGCCCCGAACCCACACCATTTGACCATTTCTATAAGGTATACGGAGGATACCTCCCATCGCCTCAGGCTCGCTGGTGTACGCAAAAAATGAAACTGGAGAAGATGGAAGAATTTGTTGGTGAAGCCCCAGCCATATCGTATGTTGGTATTCGGGGAGATGAAGACCGAGAAGGTTATATATCTACCAAGCCCAACATTCAGAGTATATTCCCATTCCGACGGAATATCTGGAGCCTAGACGTGATAAACAAGTTATTCCAAAATAAAAACATCCCTTTGTTGGAAGAACTCTGCTATAGGATCTGCCCTGTAGAATACCGCAACGACTTTCTACGTGTAGTCAGAACACCTACTAGCAAGTCGTTCTATTTCTCAAAGAAAACGAATACGTTGCTTGATGTCAGTGTGCGGACCTTTAATCGTATTGTGTTCGAATTCCTGAAGACAACAGATCTTCCTGTAGGTAGATTAGAAGATTTCCCGCTTGTGGACAATGAAGATGTTATCGTAAAAGACGATGTTTTCAAAATTCTTCGAGATAGTGATGTCGGAGTGCCAGCTTATTATGATTCTATACCTTTTGAGGTAGATGGTAAGATCGGATATTATAACCGAAGTCGGTCAGGTTGCTATTTTTGTTTTTTCCAACAAAAATTAGAATGGATATGGCTCTATGAACAACACCCTGACCTTTTTAAGAAGGCGATGGCATATGAGAAGGATGGATACACATGGAACCAAGGAGAGAGTTTAGCTGATCTCATCAAACCGGAACGCGTAAGAGAAATCAAGCTGGATGCCATACGAAAACAAGAAGCTCGGAAGGCTTCAGGTTGTAGGTTGGCAGACAATGTTGATGATGAAGCGTTTTGTGCGAATTGTTTTATTTAATTTAAGAAGATATATATTATGGAATACAAAGTTGAGGTAATTGACATCCGCGAATTGTTGCGCTTAATCAAGGAAAATAAACTTAATCTTCACCCTGACTATCAACGCAACTTTATTTGGACCCCAAAAGAGCAAAAAATGCTCATAAAAACCATAGATGATGGCTATCCTTTGCCCAATTTCTTCTTTGAAAAGAAGGAAGGCGATACATTCGACATGGTTGATGGTCAGCAACGCGCAATGACCATCCTTAAGTATTATAACAATGAATTTAAAGATCTTGAAGGTAAATACTTCAGAGATAAGGATAAGGGAGCTTTCTTGTCTTATAAACTCGCAGTCATTGAGTTGTCAAAAGTTAATCAGACACAAGAAAAGACCATAGAGAATTTCTACTTTTTGGTAAACAGACAAGGAGAACATTTGAATCCTGCAGAAATTAATAAAGCAAGGTATTATAATTCAGACTTTCTGAATTTAGTCAATTCTATCATGGAAGAGCAAATGTTAATAGACTTGGATATATTTACGTCGGCGGCAGTGAAGAGAATGAATGACCGAAGTCTTATAGAGGAAGTCGTGGCATATTTGTTCAAAGGAATTACCGATAAGAGGGATGCTGTGGAAGAACTTTTCAAGAAAAAGATGACTGTAGAGGAAATAGCCGAGAAGAAGTCATTGTTTATGTCAAGGTTGGAGTTGATACACAGGTTAAATGATATTTATCCCTTGAAGAACAGTCGTTTTAAGCAAAGAAATGATTTCTATACATTCTTTACTTTTATAGATAAGCATTTCAGTGAGTCTTATGACGTACTTTCTTATCAGTACAGGATTATGATTATGCTTGATCAGAATCAGTTTATCAGACCATCTAATGATGATTGTGAATTATTCAAGGCGTATGCAATAAATTGTGTAACCCAATCGAACTCCAAGGATGCAAGACAGAAAAGGTTGGAGATATTAGAAGAGATATTATGTAATACCGTTGAGAAACCACATGATAACGATTATGCCCTATCGTGTGATTTTATTGCGGATGAATTTGGACTGGATGAAATGAGTTTAGTCCGTATTGGTGATTATTATCTATATGATTTATCTCAATTAGAAAAGTAATGGCTGACGTTTCTTATGATTTAAAGGCGGCAAAGAAAGGTGAAAGTTATACTACTTTGCTAAATAGTGCTGATCCATTGGATAATCTGATTACAATTGATGGAGTAGACTATTACATGGGATACCTCGATGAAAATATAGAGGGAAACAAAGGGGGCAACTCGTATATCTACAAGTTGTACCCTGTAACGGAATACGATAATGGTAACGAGACTCCAGCAAGTATCATAAAAATCTCAAGGATTAGAGAGTCATACAATAGGAAAGGAAATAAGCCTAGGACGGAGAAACCAGGCAATCAAAGATTCCGGAGAGAAATTTCGGCTTTGAAAGATTGCAAGTCGAAGCACGTATTAGACGTTATAGAGATATATAATTCAGGAAACATCTTTTTTGAGAAGGCCAATACAAATGGCTTCAAAAGTTTCCAATCGTATCCATACTATACGATGGAAGTTGCACAAGGCGATTTGAAGTCATATATGGAATCTCATTTTAGTGAGTTGGGACTCGAAGGAAGAATTTCAATTTGCCTTGATATAGCAAAAGCCATATCTGGCTTATTGTCATTGGATTATTATCACCGAGACTTAAAACCTGATAATATTTTTGTGGTGAATGGTCATTTTAAGGTAGGAGATCTGGGACTTATTAGTAAGAGAAACGAGGATTATGACAAGAAGGGTGATTATATCGGTCCTCGCGGATGGACCACACCTGAAACGATGAACAAGTATCTGACAGAAGGAAAGAATTTTGGAGGTTTTGATGTGACGATAGACCATCAATCCGATATTTTTCAGCTTGGTATGATATTCTGGTATATTATGCAGGGTAATGCGCCCATAGGGGAACTTAGGCAGGATGACTTTAAGATAAAACGTGATGACATCTATGGTTTAATACATCATATGTTGAATCATTCAAAGATTAGAAGGGTAAAGAATGTCCAATCGGTCATTGCGGAGTTAGAGCGGATACAGCAAAAGTTAGTTTTGGAAAAACTCCACGGAACAGACGTTTAACTATCTATATATGATTGATTTTGATAAAGGAATCTTTTGATAGAGATCTTCTAAAGGCTTTCTTGGTTTATGAAATCATCCGACTGGAAACAGTTATACCAAGCCGTAGATGAACTATATTCCTTATTTAAGGACAGACTGTTAAAAGAATTGGGTAATTTCACCGAACAGCAGATGCAGGTCTGCTACCTTATGCGTATCGGCCTCTCTAAACCGCAGATACAAAGCATGACCGAACTCTCTTGTGTTACCATCTGGCGATGGATAAATAAATACTATTGGATACTGACACCAGACGAAGAAACAGAAAGTATTAAAGAACAAATCTAAATCAAAGCATTGAAAATTGCTCAAAACAGGAAATGAGCCAGAGTATGCTGATATTGTAGTTGTATGTGGTTGTTATGAAGAAAATAGACGGCATCATTTTTGAATATCTTTACGCTGCTTAGGAACCTCAATACTATAATACTTCATCTTCTTAAACAAGTTACGTCTGCTGATGCCAAGAATGGCTGCGGCAGGTTCTCGCCTGTATCCACATGATTCAAGTGCCTTGACTATTTTTGCCTTTTCCTCGCTCTCATCATTCAGTTTCATAGTCGTGGGTATTTCTGGCGCTTCTTGAAGAGAGAAGGTAAGGTGTTCTGGTTGGAGTTTGTCGCAATCATACTTCTTAACCGCCAGTTCTATTACCCTCACAAGTTCACGCACATTCCCCGGCCAGGGATATGCCTCCAGTTTATGT
>ODAJ012135421.1_pt1 | contig 14260 bp, 13 predicted proteins | sample 1539241 | NCBI WGS metagenome assembly ODAJ01 (sample SAMN02144231, study PRJEB22623) | gut metagenome | biome: sheep rumen | host: Ovis aries | place: New Zealand
GTCCCCTCCAAAGTCCCCTCCAAAGTCCCCTTTCCGGGGCGCATCATATTCATCATATTTCTTAAAACCCGGTTGAGTTTTTAAATAAGAAGATATATAATAATAAAGATTATAAAAACCTGCCACGGAGGAATACCAAAATGCTCAATACTATTAAACGCTTTGCCGCAGGTCTTCTGATTGCGGTTCTGCTGACGGGCACTTTTTCTGTTACTACTGCAGAAGCAGCCCTGGCAAGGCCTGCCAACTGCCATTTTGTAAGATGGAACAACAAGAAGTTCACATCCTGCAGGATCGGCTGGAATAAGGTCAGCAATGCTGACGGATACGAAATCAAGTGGACCTACACGAACAACTCTCATTATAAGCACACATATCAGTATTATGTCTACAATGTTCTGGACATCAATGATCTCGCTTATAACCATGTTTATCAGGTTCAGGTAAGGGCGATCAAGCTCTCCCGGAACTCCAGCAAAATCACTGCCTACAGCCCCTGGTCAAACTACGTATTCATCACTCCCTGGCCCCGCACTCTCAGCGGAAAGCTGTCCGGAAGCAACAAGGTCAAGGTCAAATGGAATCCCATCTACGGTTCCAGCGGCTACAATATTTTCCTGACCACCAATCCCTACGGAAGCTGGCGCTGGAATCAGTCCACTGCCAAGAAGGCGACAGCCACTTCCGCTACGATCAAGAGATACAAGGGCAAAAAGCTCAAAAAGTATACCAATTACTATCTGCGGGTCGTAACGAGGATAAAACGGAACGGAAAGTTCTGCTCTGTTCCTGAACCCGGATCCGGATATTATTCGGGAACATTCTATATCTACACAACTTATACTTATAACTAATGCTTCTCAGCTGAAAAGCTGAAGGATCAGGATTCACACTTCTGTTCTCTACGTTCAAAGATTGCACAGGCGGCAGGATGCAGTTCCAGAGCATCCTGCCGTTTTTGTAGTTCGGGCGCTTTTTCAAAGAAACCCTTCCGGAAAAATGCCTGCCAATGTGTTTTTGTCAATAAATGTCTGTAAGTAAATCCTGGTCAATGATTGCCTGCTAATGAATCTTTGTAAATGAATACCTTTTAACGAATGGAGAGTCATTTCTATGAACACGATCAACCCCCGGGGCAATTCCTCCCTCAATACTTCCTCCTCTGATCCGGATCTGTCTGCAATCCGCATTATCCGGAGCTCCAGGCGGACCTTATCACTGCAGGTCAAAAATGATGGTCAGGTGATCGTAAGGGCTCCCAGGCACGTCACTCTGCAGGAAATTGCCGCCTTTGTCCGCAAGAATTCCGCCTGGCTCCACAAGCATCTTGAAAAAGTCCGCAAAGAAAAAGAGCTGAACGCGGCGTCGCCGGTTCAGCCCCTCACGATGGATGATATTCAAAAGCTGGCGGATGAGGCGCTCCGGGTAATTCCCGGCCGGGTCGCCCACTTCGCCCCCCTTGTAGGAGTGACCTACGGGCGGATCACTGTCCGCAATCAGAGGACCCGCTGGGGCAGCTGTTCCTCAAAGGGAAATCTCAATTTTAACTGTCTGCTCATGCTCGCTCCGCCCGATATTCTGGACTACGTAGTTGTCCATGAACTGTGTCACAGAAAGGAAATGAATCATTCTCCGAAATTCTGGGCAGAAGTCGCGAAAGTCATACCCGATTATAAAGAACGGCAGAAATGGCTCAGGACAGAAGGCAGCAATATTATGCGCAGAATGACAGGCTGACACATTTTGTCAGGCGAAAGCAGGGCCTGCCTGCCTGTACGGCAGGTCAGCCCTGCTTTCGCCTGTACGGCAGGTCAGCCCTTCAGCAGCCCCATTCTGTGATCACTTCATCTGCTGTGCGGACAATCTCCTCCCAGTTCTCACAATATCTGTCGAAAACGCCCACCGTATAAAAGCCTGCTGCCTTTGCCGTCCGGATCGCGAGTCCCGCGTCCTCATAGACAGCGGTCTCATCCGGGCGGGCTCCCATTCTGCGGGCCGCCTCAAGAAAGGCATCCGGGCGGTCTTTCCCGTACCCGACATCCTCACAGCTCAACGCGAAAGAAAACAGATTCCATACGCCAAGGCGTTCAAGGCAGAGCCTGACCAGGGGGGATGCTGTCGCACTGACAATACAAAGCGTCGCTCCGTTCCCGCGCATTTTCTCCAGAGAACTGCGCACACCTTTTTTCAGCGGAATATCCTTCTCATAGTGTCCGCGCATCACTTCCCCGAGCTGTTCCTGTATCTTCTCCGGTTCTTCCTCGAGATTGAACTGCTGTTTCAGAAAAACGCAGGCCTCCGGCATGGTCATGGTCTTGATCCTGGCCATCAGGTCATCGAAGTCTCCCTCAATCCCCTTTGAATTCAAATAATCCGGACTCAGCCTGTTCCAGTAGGGCATGGAATCAACGATCGTTCCATCCATATCCATGATGCAATATTTCCTGCTGTTCAATCTTCTCTCTCCTTATTCCCCATATGGATCGGTGCCTTTCCTGCCGGCCTGTTTCGCACAGGGTGTCCTTCCTGCCGGCAGCTTTTCCCGGGTCACGACATATACTTCCGGATGACTTTTGTGACTGTGGGAATGATCTGCGAGGTCCGGGAAACGACACCCTCCTGAAAACTGTTGGCCTCACCGGGTTTGTTGGGATATGCTTCCAGGGCCCACTTCTCTTTATCGCCTGCACAAAACAGGATACAGCCGTTTTCCAGCGCCGATACAAAGGCCAGGATACAGAGATCCAGTTCACGGCTCCGGCAGTAGTCCTCAAGCCTCATATGAATGTCAAGAGGATCCTCCCGGTAGGTCTCTATGTCAGAGACATTGACGCGTCCGAATACAACACGGATTCCGAGAATATCCTCGAAGATCATATCATGACTGATCATCTCTGCGATCATCTTGTCCCGGACCTCTGTATCCATCGAGAACATCTCTTTGGAAAATTCATCCAGGCGAAGATCCGCAACCGCCGCCAGAATATTCGCTGTCTCAATATCCCTGCGGGTGGTCGTGGGTGCCTGCAGGTTGACTGTGGCAGACAGGATGCCGCCCAGCAGAAGCCCCGCCATTTCCTTGGAAAAAGGAATCATGTTTTCCCGGAAAATCGTTGCGATGATCGTGGATGTCGCTCCGACGATCTCATTGCGGAAGTCGACCGGCCTGGGAGTGGAAAAATCAGCGACCCGATGGTGGTCGATGACTTCCAGAACCGGTGCCCTGCTGATTCCATCCACCGAATGCTGAAACTCGTTGTGATCGACCAGGATCAGCTTCTTATTGTGATAATTCATGATCTGATACCGGGAGACATAGCCGATCAGAAGATTCTTCTTGTCCACGACAGGATAAGAGCGGAAACGGGTGGCAGCCATTTTCTTGTTGACGTCATCCGCCAGTTCATGACTGTGGAAGGCGGTCACTTTTTCTCTCATGATCAGGCTGACCGGAGACGCCAGATAAAGATAGCGGCTGGTATTCATGGCGCTGTATCCGGAGACAATGATCGGACAATGATTCTCCTGCGCAAGACTCAGCACCTCGGGATCGACCTCCTTTGTGTACAGAAGGACCAGCATCCCCGTGCCCTGTCTGATCAGTTCCAGCATGCCCAGCTTTTCATTGCCTGTGATCACAATCTTTCTCTGCGGATCACACTCGATCAGTGTATGACCTTCATTGCGGGTCAGGATACCGATGATTCCGCTGATATCTCTTTCGGGATCATCATAAATGACTGTTCCGTTGACCGCTTTGGCAAAGTATTCCGCAGATGTCTTCTGCAGCATTTCCCGGGTCGTTTCGGTATCGCCCAGGGCCAGTTTCGCTATATCTGTCTTGGAGATCCAACCCGTCAGCACACCCTCCCGGTCTGTCACCGCGAAGGATTCCCTTCCGGTCTCTTCCATCCTCTGCATCGTCTCCAGGATCGATGTGTCGGAGGTTATGGACAGAGGTTCGTCGAGATCAATTTCATCCATTCTCACCTTGGCTGTCTTCAGAAGAAGCGGCTTGGAAAATTGAAATCTTTTCAGAAGATATTTGGACTCCAGATTCACGCGTCCCAGTCTGCAGGCAACCGCATCCAGCCCCAGGGCACGCTTATAAAAGGCATAGCCTATTGCGGAGGCGATGCAGTCAGTATCCGGCTTCAAATGTCCTGTCACATAAATTTTGTTATCCTGTGCCATGGTGTTTATCTAACCTCATACATTAAACATGTTTGCAGATTGGAGCAGCCCGGACAAAAGAACCTCCGGGCTGCCTTATCCATCATGGTTGAAACAAGAGAGAAAAATAATGCCGATGCATGATTTTTCTCTCCGGAGGTTTGCGTCGAAGCGCCGCAAACCTCCGCGGATCCAATCGGAGAAACCGCCTCCGCGGATTTCTCCCCGGGTGTCTCAGCGCAAAAGCGCTTCGACATGGCGGAAAATGTGAAGATCAAATCGCGTCCAGAGCCTGCGCGAGATCTTCGATCAGGTCTTTCGAGCTCTCGAGACCGCAGGAGAAACGGATCAGATCCGGGGTGACGCCGCCCGCCTTAAGTTCTTCATCAGAGAGCTGGCGGTGTGTGGAGGAAGCGGGATGCAGCACGCAGGTGTGGGCGTCCGCCACGTGAGTGGCGATCATGCCTACTTTCAGATGCTTCATGAACTCTTCCGCTGCCGCGCGTCCGCCCTTCACTCCGAAAGAAATGACACCGCAGGTCCCGTTGGGCATGTACTTTTTGGCCCTCTCATAATATTTGTTGGAAGGAAGTCCGGGATAGTTGACCCATTCAACCTTCTCATGTCCCTCGAGGAACTCCGCGACCTTCTGGGCGTTCTCGCAGTGTCTGGGCATGCGGACCGCCAGGGACTCAAGCCCCAGGTTGAGGAAGAAAGCATTCATGGGAGCCTGGATCGATCCCAGATCGCGCATCAGCTGCGCAGTTGCCTTTGTGATATAGGCGCCGCCCATTCCGAAACGCTCAGCGTAGGTGATTCCGTGGTAGGACTCGTCGGGAGTGGTCAGACCGGGGAATTTGTCAGCGTGGGCCATCCAGTCAAATTTTCCGCTGTCCACGATGCATCCGCCGACAGCTGCGTCATGCCCGTCCATGTACTTGGTCGTGGAATGTACGACAATATCCGCTCCCCACTCGAAGGGGCGGCAGTTGATGGGCGTCGCAAAAGTATTGTCGATAATGAGCGGGACGCCATGGGCGTGGGCGGCTGCGGCGAAGCGCTCAATATCAAAGACGATCAGAGCGGGATTGGCGATCGTCTCGCCGAAGACAGCCTTGGTATTGGGACGGAAAGCGGCCTCAAGTTCCTCGTCGGAGCAGTCCGGATCCACAAAAGTAAAATCGATACCCATGCGGCGCATGGTGACATTGAAGAGGTTGAATGTGCCGCCGTAAATGGTGGAAGAAGCAACCACATGGTCTCCGCAGCCTGCAAGGTTGAAAACGGAGAAGAAGGAAGCAGCCTGGCCGGAAGAGGTCAGCATTGCGGCGGTGCCGCCCTCAAGGGCAGCGATTTTGGCCGCGACCATATCGTTTGTGGGGTTCTGCAGCCTGGTGTAAAAGTATCCTTCCGCCTCAAGGTCAAACAGCTTGCCCATATCTTCGCTGGTATCATATTTGAATGTTGTGCTCTGAATGATCGGAATCATTCTGGGATCGCCGTTTTTAGGTTCATATCCGGCCTGTATGCACTTTGTATCTCTTTCCATTTTATCCTCCCATATTGTTTGCTGGTCTGATTGATTCTTCCTCATTCACTGAACTGAAGACAGCCGGTCCTTTCCGGAGTCCGGGCTGTCAGCAGACATCGTTTCGCCTCCTCACAGATCAGAGGGAAGCGGATTTTTCCGCACAGGCTTTCACACACTCGAAGACCGCACTGCGGAAGCCCTTTTCCTCGAGCACCCTGACTGCCTCGATGGTTGTTCCGGCCGGTGAAGTCACCATGTCCTTAAGTTCCCCGGGATGTTTTCCTGTATCAAGAACCATTTTGGCGCTGCCCAGGACGGCCTGGGAAGCAAATTTGTATGCCATGGCGCGGGGCATTCCGCCCTGGACTGCCGCGTCTGCCATAGCCTCTATGAACATAAATACATAGGCAGGAGAACTGCCGCTGACGGCGGTCACGACATCAAAGAGGTTCTCTCCTACTTTTTCCACTTGTCCAAAAGCGCCGCACAGGCTGCAGACCCGGTCCATCTCCTGCGCGGTGACACGGCTGTTGGAGCAGGCCGCAGTCATCCCCTCTCCGACGAGAGCAGGAGTATTGGGCATCAGGCGCACAAGGCGGACGGGGTATTCCCCGAATCTCTCTTCGATCCATGAGACAGATCTGCCTGCAGCAATACTGACAAAAAGCTGCGCAGGGTCGGCGGCCTCTCTGATTCCGAAGATCACATCCTCGAGATACTGGGGCTTGACTGTCAAAAAGACAGTCTCCGCGCTCCTGACGACCTCGGTGTTATCGGCAGTGACCCGAATCCCGCTCTCTGCCTGTACTTTCTCACGGGCTGCCTGGGAGAGATCCGCGCCGATGATCTCTTCAGGACCAACAGCACCGGAAGCGATAATTCCTCTGATAATGGCGCCTGCCATATTGCCGCAGCCGATAAATCCTAGTTTCATAATTCTCCTTCCTTTCAGGGAACCTCTCAGCTATAGATTTCCGGATTTTTCTTCTTCATCGCGCAAGACCCGGGAGCGGGTCTTGAATACCAAAAATCTCTTCTACAGTTTACTACTCCCTGTTATTGAATGACAATCCGGTAAATCCCCTGAAAATTGTGCTGTAACCCTGCACACTCAGAGCATTCCCGCCGATAGTCTGTGCACATCCGTCTTCCTGTCCCTGCTCTCTTTTCCCCGCGCACAGCCCCCGGTGTCTTCCCGGCCGTCTGCGGTCATCTATGAGATATCCTGAACATCTGATCATCTTTTCCGCAGACAGTCCTCCCGGCGGATTTTCGTTTTTTAAATCCTGTCCAGAAGCTCGCTCACCCCGCGCACGACTCCCTCCGCGATCTCCTGCAGTTCCTTCGGAGCATGCGTCAGTGTATAGGGATGGTCAGAGCTTGTGAGCAGAGGCAGGTCATTGAAAGAATCTCCGATTCCGTACATTTCGCGGACGGAAAAAGCCTTCCTGACGATTTCAATTCCTGTCCCCTTGGAACACCCCCTGGGAGCAACATCCACGTGGGTCACATTGTGAAAGGCGCAGACCTCATCTCCGTATTTGCTGTTGATCTGTACGGCAGCTTTCGCGGCGGCCTCTATGCTGTCGGCCGCGAAGGAAATCCCGTAGACATAGCCCTCCCTCAGTTCCTCGAAAGAGTCGATATGGGTTTTCAGATAGGATGCCTCTTCGAAAGTGTAGACGGTGTCGTTGGCCTGGATCACTGCCTCCATTTCCGGCACATACTGGTCATAAATACTTTTCACAGTCTCAAGGGAAAGGCACTTTCTGAAAAGAACATTTTCCTCACCGTCTACGACCAGGGCCCCGCTCGCCAGAATGTAAAAATCCGGGCGCATATATGGACCGATCACGTCTCTGACCCCCACAAGGGAACGGCCTGTACAGAGGCCGAAAAGACCGCCGCGCTTCTGATAGTAAATGATCGCGAAGATATCTGCCGCGCGCATCGGCTCCTCATCGTCCCTGAAATACAGGGTATTGTCAAAATCGCTGGCCACGGCCCTCCCCGCAGAGGGAAGTGCTGCTCCCTGTTTATTTTCTTTGACCATATCGGTGATCAAGACCTCCTCTTTCTTTATTAATAATCCACATTAATAATCCACTTTCATCAGGCACAACCCCCTGGCGGGAGCTGTCGGCCCGGCCAGGCTGCGGTTTTTTCCCTCGATGATGTCCGCCATCTGCCCGGGTTCAATTTCCCCCAGGCCAACCTGCAGAAGAGTTCCTACCATGATGCGCACCATGTGCTGCAGGAATCCGTTGCCGTGAAAATAAAACCGGATGTAAGATCCGCTCTCCTCGATCCGGATCACGTCAACCACACGGACTGTGGATTTTTTCATTTTTGAATTGCCGCAGAAACTGCGGTAGTCATGCATGCCCGTGAGATACTCGGCCGCCTCCCTCATCTTTTCCAGGTCGGGCGCCTTGTCCAGTACATACACATAACGGCGGTCAAAGACCGGTTTTGAGTTTCCGTACCAGCATGTATAGCGGTAGGTCTTTCCTCTCGCCTTAAACCTGCTGTGGAAGCGGTCGGCACAGACCTTGACGTCATTGACACTGATATCTTCGGGAAGATACCGGTTCATGTAAATCTGGATCTCCTCCTCGTCCATTTCTGTGTCAAGCAGCACATTGCAGGTCATCGCCCGGGCGTGCACACCTGCGTCGGTCCGGCCGGCCCCGATCACTGTGACAGGCTGGTCCGGATCCCTCTCCACCATTCTGGTCAGCACCGTCTCAAGCCGTCCCTGAATCGTAAGATCAGTCTCCTGCTGGTGCTCCCAGCCAAAATATCGGGTGCCGTCATAGCTCACGATCATCTTGAAATTTCTGACCATGCAGTCCTCCTGTCTTTTCCCTTGCGGCCCCGGATCTTCGTCCCGGGAAGGCGAAACCGGCCGGTTCAGACCTGGTTCGCTGCCGCCTCCTCTCGGTATTCTTTCAGAATCGATGCCAGGGTGTCCGCATTGCGGTCCCGTTCCATGATCAGCACCTTGAAGCTGTCACGGAAGAGCAGACGGATAGAAGGTTTCTCAACCGCGTATTTCACAAGCCAGCGATCCGTTGAATCCAATGATCTGGCGCGGATCACCGCCTTGATCTCCCTGTAGGGCAAATAGTTCCAGTTGAAACCGTCCGGAATAAATAATGCCTCTTCTCCGGCTTTGTATTGTTCGATCGTGACTGCCTTTTTCAAATCCGCCCGGGGATCCCGGATCTCCGCTCCGGGCAGCAAAGGCCTGATCTTGAATAGCTCCATACTTCATCTCCATGACTGAATGACACAAACTACATATGATTAAAGCTGCACATTGCTTCGCGCGTCCCGCGCTCTCCCGGCGCTTCACTCATTCGGACACGCCAGCGCGCGGGCATCCGCAGCTCTCTGAGCAATTATCCAATAATAATACCATACTCTGCGGGCCATGCGCAAAAATTCGACCAGGTTTTCCTGTGAAACGGTTACTGCAAACGGTTACTGCAAACGGTTACTGCATTCTCTGTACAGCTACGGTCGTCAATCCATCAGACTGAGAACCTGATCGCGGAGGGCACTGCGGCGCTCACGAAGCAGCAGCATTTTGTTGTAGCGGAAATATGCTTCGTTCCCGTGTTCATTGATGAAGCGCAGGCTGTAATATCCGGAGGAGAGCTCTGTGAGGAAAAGGACCATCTCCTGTCCGTCTCCGTAGACGCGGGACAGGAAGCGGAAAGTGTTGGTCAGATGGTCTCCCGCAGTCTGAATGGCCTGCCCCCGTTCTGCCTCCCTGTCGGAGAACCAGCTGCGGATCATTCCATACTGGGCTGCAGGAGAAAACTCCTTCTCTTTTTCCAGGCTTCTTTCCCGCAGCTCTCTCTCCAGCTGGTCGAGGGCCCTGATCACCAGCCTCTGGACCCTCTCCCGCTCATGGGGGATGGGAATTCCGGCATCTTTTTTCCTGCGGAGACCGGACAGGATCCTTGCGCTTCTTTCACTCACGGCGTCTGCGCCCGCCTCCCTCTGTGAAACGGACATGGAAGCTTCCGCCTCTTTCAGCGCGCTCCTCACCTGACTCAGTTCCTTCATGATCATCTCCTGCACCGCCTTGTCCCTGGCGCAGTCGGCAAAGGCCTGGCTGAGAGCGTCGATGAGGAGACTGATCAGGCTGAGTTTTTCATCGAAGGGGGCGTCTTTGATTTCCTGAAGGCGGACGGGATCGATCTCGATTGCCTCCTGTCCCCTGTCCCGGGCAGAACTCTGCTCCCGGGCTCCGGCTGCATCCTCTGTGCCGGGCTGACCCGCGGGCAGGTCCTCACCGCCGGGGAAAAAGCGTCCCTCCAGTATATCCGGAACCCTGTATATATCTTTATATTTTTTGTAGAGATCGTAATAGGCCGCGAAGCTGCGCGCAATCTCCGGATCCTGGAGAAACTGCACGATCAGCTGTTCATCCACGGGCAGATTTCTTTTCTCGTGCACCTGAATCGTACGGGAGAGATCCTCCCAGCCGCGCGCGGTCACAAAATGCCTCCCCTCTACCTCGGTCCTGATCGAATAGAAATGATTGCTGCGGATACCCAGATAGGCCATGACGGATCCGTGCATCCCTGCCCGGGAAGCATATTCCTTGAAAGCCGGGAAGTCTTCTTCGATGTCTATGCGGCGCAGGCGGTCCAGAGTGACGATGTCAAAATCCCGCACGGATTTGTTGTACTGGGGCGGATTTCCGGCCGTCACGATCAGGAAGCCGTCAGGCACGTGGTGGGCTCCGAAAGTCTTGTACTGCAGGAACTGCAGCATCGTGGGAGCCAGGGTTTCCGAGACGCAGTTGATCTCGTCAAGGAAAAGAATGCCTTCTTTGATGCCCGATGCCTCGATCTGGTCATACACCGACGCTATGATCTCGCTCATGGTATATTCCGTCACCGAATATTCCTTCTCACCGTAGATTCTTCGCGAGATATAGGGCAGGCCGATGGCGCTCTGGCGGGTGTGATGGGTGATCGTGTAGGACACAAGTCCGATCCCGCACTCTTCCGCCACCTGTTCCATGATCGCGGTCTTTCCGATGCCGGGAGGTCCCATCAGAAGGATCGGACGCTGCTTTTCAGGCGGAATCGTATAAGCACCGGTCTCATCCTTGTCGAGATAGGCCTGCACTGTGTGAATGATTTCTGTCTTCGCTTCTTTGATGTTCAAAATACTCTCCAATCCCGGCATCATTCATGTGCCGCCTCAATGCTGAACGATATCATCCGCAATTCCATACCCGCCCGCGGGCTTTGCGCGCAGGATGCGCAGCTGCAGCGTCTTTGCTCTGCAAAGCCGGTGAAAGGGCAGCGCCTTCTGCTCCGTGTCCATGTGCATCCCCGCAGCTCATTTAAACGATACCGAAAAAATATTCATGTAATAAGATGAAAGATTATAATATTGACGCTGATACAATTGTAATTTTATAATATTATCAGTTAATTTAGTTTCATTTTTTGAAGGAGGGATGTAAGATGTCAAAAACACTGAAACGACTTGCAACTGCGATGCTGATCGCCGCCCTGCTTTTCAGCACGGTATTTATCATGCCTGCCGAAGCTGCCGGTCTGAAGGCTCCGACGGGGTGCCGCTTTACCAAGTGGCTCAAATCAGACTTCACAGCCTGCCAGGTATCCTGGAACAAGGTAAGCGGAGCCAATATCTACCAGGTCGAGCTGGCCTATAAGAGCGGGAAAAACGCAAAATACGCACTTACCAAAAACACCTACAGCAAAATCGACGGACTGAGCAACCAGCATATCCACAGAGTCAGGGTCAGAGCATATTATATCGATTCCAATCTAAAGCTCAGGAAGGTCAGCGGCTATTCCAAAGCCGCCTATATTGTTCCTCTGCCGACAAAGGCATCCGCAAGCCTGGTCAGCCGGACAAAAACAGAAGTCAGGCTGAAATGGAACATTATCTATGGCTCCAATGGATATAACCTGTTCCTGACGACCAATCCTTCTGTAAAATGGTACTGGAATAAGGCCACTGCCAAAACCGCAACGGCATCTTCTATTGTCATCAAGAAGTATAAAGGAAAAGCCCTGAAAAAATATGTGAATTATTACACCAGGATCATGACCCGCAACAAAGTCGGGAGTTCCTTTATCAACGTGCCGATTCCTTACTCAGGCTTCTGGACTTCCCGTTTCTATATCTATTGACCTATTTGCTGATACCCGCCCGCAGCTGCCTGACGGTCACCCGCCGGAAAAAGCAGCGGGAGGATGTCCGGACTGCAAAAGAGCCTGATCAGTTCTCTGCAGTCCCGTAAAATGACCGGACAGGTATCATCCTGAGTGCTGAAACCACGAACCGCCTGTGCCGCGCCGGATCCGAAGATCCGGCGCGGTTTTTTGTTCTTCATGCTTTTCCCTTTATGTTTTTTCCTTCATGCTTTTTCTGTCATGCTTTTTCTGTCATGTTTTCTCTGTCATGTTTTTTCTGTCATGTTTTCTCTGTCATGTTTTTTCTGTCATGTTTTTTCTGTCATGTTTTTTCCGAGTCAGAAACGCAGCTGTCTGACTTTCTCCCCTTCTATATAGAGGCGGACCGCCCAGTCCGGAACTTTCGCGTCGTCCATCTCCTCGTCGTTGAAAAAAACAAAAGCAGTGTCATAATCTGTCGGTTTCTCCGGATAGGTTCCCATGCCGTCCGTGAAATACATCAGGCCTTCGAGGTCTTTTATTTCTCCGGTCCTTCTCTTCTCTTCCACGTAAGAGAAGACCGGTCTGAAATCCGTCCCGTAACCTCCCTTCACATGGAACTCCCGGGCATATTTTTCCAGCTCTTCGGGTTTTCGCACGATAATTTCCTTCTGCACATGCTCGTCACACTCGATGATGTGCACCTCGCAGGAATCGAAAAAGCTGCCGATGCTGCGAAGGACCGCCGCTGTCTCGTTGATAAAGCGCTGAACCAGTGTATCCTGACAGGACGCGGAGGTGTCGATGGCGATCACCAGGGTGCGGATCTTGTTGACTTCCCGGTACTCGTTCTCCTCGATCAGGGGCATGTTCCCGTATATTTCCAGCCCGTAATAATAAAAGCCATAGTCAAAGGAATCAGGATCGACCGACGCCACTTCCCTGAGAATCGCGAATTTACGGAGAAATTCACGGTAGTCGGTCCTGCGGCGGTTTGAGATCGAAAGGATCCGCTCAAGGCTGCCGCTCTCCTCCGAGGCTTCTTTTCCGGATGCAAGAATCTCTGCCTCCATTCTCCTGGAGGTCTCTTTCCACTCTCCCTCCAGTTCCTCCGATGTCTTTTTCAGGCGGGGAATCTTTTTTTCAGTTTCCTTTCGGGGACCATTGTCTCCGGAGTTCTGTTTTTGGGGGTCTTGCTTCTCACTGTCTCTTCCGCCGGATTTTTTTTCTTGAGATTTTTGATTAGCTGTTTTCGGATCGGGGTCTTTTCCCCCGGAATCCTTTTTGCCGGGGCCTTTTCCTTCCGGATCTTTTTTTCCGGCATCTTTTCCATCAGGTTCCTTTCTTCCCGAATCTTCTCCGCCGGGAGTCTGCTCCTGAGAGGACGGTTCCTTCCTCCGGTCAGGATCCTTCTCTTTTTCAGATTCCTTGTCTTCCGGATTGTCCCGGTCCGGAGTCTCGGAGTCTGCCCGCTCTCCTTCTTTGTCCTGATCGTCCTCCATCCTCTCCCAGAAGCTGTGATCGCACAGGGCGAAGGCAGCACGAAGCTGAAGCTCCTCCAGATAGTTCCTCTTGCGCTCAATAAAATACTGGTAAATCCTCTCTGCCGTGAGGACACGGACTTCTGCTTCCAGCCGGTCATAAACTCGCTGCCGGAATTCGGGTGTGAGTTCAGCCACAGCACTGTATTCCATGGAATCAAGGACATAATCAACCGCGATATCAGAGGCAAGGTCCCATAGTTCCCTGTCTTCTTTTCCCCTGGCGGTAAACATATGGCGAAAAACGCAGTGGAGCAGTATATGCATGTAGGTTCGGTTCAGGAGCCGGGGGCGGTCCACGTAGAGGCGGAAGAGGTAATTGGGATTAAAGCGGATATAGGCCGCGTCAGTCCCTACCGTCGTGGTCGAGAGGTCCATAATGAATCCCAGGCTGTGGAGCGCCGGTCCCAGAAAGCGCATGGAGAGATAGAGTTCTGTCCGCGAAGCGTCCAGAATCTTTTTTCCCATCTCGTCCAGTTCTACTCTGTTTCCCATTTCATCATTCCTTCCGGGCAGTTCGTCCTGCCGTCTGCCTTTTTATATTGTCGTCGGGAGTCTGTCTTCTAATACTCTCCTGATCCCTGATTCACGAGGATTCACGGGAGGACCGGTCTTCACCATTCGTCCAGGCTTAGCAAAGAGCCTCCGGACAATCCGCCGGGAAAACTCTTCGAGATCCCCGGCTTTTCCTCCCCTGCGGAAGGGACTCTTTCCTGAGGATCCTCCTGCCTTTCCTCCCCTGCGGAAGGGACTCTTTCCTGAGGATCCTCCTGCTTTTCCTCCCCTGCAGAAGGAGCTCCTTCCTGAGGATCCTCCTGCCTTTCCTCCCCTGCGGAAGGGAC
>ODAJ011632027.1_pt1 | contig 14256 bp, 2 predicted proteins | sample 1539241 | NCBI WGS metagenome assembly ODAJ01 (sample SAMN02144231, study PRJEB22623) | gut metagenome | biome: sheep rumen | host: Ovis aries | place: New Zealand
TACAAGTAAAGGAAATACAGACGGAGGTTCCTCTATCGTAAGCAACCAAGGCTCGCAAGGAACAGTCATAATAGGTCCTCTCAATGTAGCATCTTATGAATCTTTAGCATTAACCCATTGGTTTGGCAAGAGCTCAGCAGCAGGAGATACGTGGAATGAGTCTAGAGCATCAAATCCAGATGTAATGAAAGTATCTTATTCCACGAATAATAGCACATGGACTGTACTGACTCGTACTGGAAGTGATCCCAATAGTGGTGCTGTTGGTAATCAATCAGCTAATCATAATTATGTGCAGGCATCGTATACATTACCTGTTGCGGCACAAGTGTCTACCTTATATTTGAAGTTCGAATTTTACTGCTATAAGCTCAATAAATCAAGTACGCAAGTAGGTCAAGTATATATAGATGAAGTTGTCCTTACTGGAACAGCAGCTGCAGCCTCTTGCACTGCGCCGAGTGCTACAAGTAATGGGTCGATTAATCAGACCAGTGCGGAGGTAAGTTGGACGGATGGAGCTAATGCAAGTAATGGATACTATGTGGCTTATTCGTCATCATCGAGTACCACTCCTGGCGATATCACTTCATCTGATGCCACATATACCGTTCATACAATTAGTTCTGGCACGAAATCCGATGAGTTCACCTCACTAACGTGCGGGACCACGTATCATTGGTGGGTTCGATCTAATTGTGGAAGCAGTACGAGTGCATGGGTGGCCGGAACCGATATCACAACGAGCGCGTGCACCACACCTGCTATTACCGTTTCACCAAGCAGTTTGACAGGTTTGAACTATATCGTCGGTAATGGTTCAAGTGCCGCGCAGAACATTACGTTAGGTGGTAGTTATCTTACTGGAAACCTAACGGTAGAAGCCCCGACCAATTTTGAAGTGAGTATAGATGGCGGTAGTACTTATGGTGATACTAAAATAGTCACTGTTACTAGCGGTTCTCCGACCGTTTCTACCATCAAAGTACGTTTAAAGAGCGGTTTATCCGTAGGTTCTTATGGAAGCGCTAGCACATACGTGACAGTTTCCGGAGGTAGCGCTACAACTCAAAATGTGAGTGTGCAAGGATCTGTATTGAAACCGACGATTACGGCGAGTCCGGCAAGCATCACCGGGTGGACTACGCAGACAGGAAGTGCACCGACACCTACTACAAAGACAGTAAGTGTCACGGGTGTGAATTTGAAGGCAAATATATCTGCCACATTGACAAGTGGAGGAGATTATTTTACCATTACACCCGCTTCTATTACACAGACTAGTGGGGCTGCGAGTGGTTCGATTACTATAGGAGTGAAGGCTGCGGCTTATGCTTCCGCGGCAACGCGCAATGGAAACCTCCGTCTTACTACAACTGATGGTGATAATGTAGATGTTCCTATTACACTTGTTGTTGCAGATGATCCGAGAGAGCGATTTGAGTTGTTGACAACCAGCAACATCAGCCAGTTAACTGAAGGCGCAAAGATTGTGCTGGTATATGAAGAGTATGATTGGTATGAAGAAACGGCAACGTATTATGCAGCAAAAAGCGGTTACGTATCAGGAAAAGGATTTAATGGTGTAGCAAACAGTGCAACCGAATTTTCTATTAGTAGCACTACGCTGTATTTAGAAGAAGGTCATCATGTGCAAATATTGACATTAGCTGATTGTGGTGATGGTTTCTCTTTATATACGGGTTCTGCATATCTATCTAACACAAGTACCAAACAAATTAATACAAGTGCAACTCCTGTAGAATGGGACTTTTCTGTTAATGCATCTAATATTACAACTATCACATGTGCTGCAGGACAAGAGCAAACAATAAGAGTAAATACATCAGTCGCATGGGCAAATACTCCATTCCGTGCTTACACGGATGATTCCAACATTAATGTGTACTTCCAGGCTTCTGCGTCACCGACAATCAGTGTCAGCACAACGAGTTTGAGTGACTTCACGTATGTAGTTGGTAATGGTCCAAGTACTCCAGCCAAGGAATTTACGGTTAGCGGATTGAACTTAACGGGCGATTTGACGGTAAAGGCTCCGACGAATTATCAAGTAAGTACGGATGGCGGTAGCACGTGGAGCACGAGTGGCGGCACAAAGACCATTAGTGCAAGTGGCACTCTTGGTGCGACAACTGTCAAGGTGCGTTTGGTAAGTGGATTGAGTCGCGGCACGTATAACGATGCTACCGGTGTAAAGGTCTATGGTGGCGGAGTATTAGAAGCCAACGCAAAGACAGTTGCTTTGACAGGTAATGTGACTAATCCGACGCACACATTGACCATGGCGAAGAGCGGTGGCGGAACAAGTACAACTTCACCTGCTGTAGGAAGTGAGACGGATATTGAGGAAACCGTTTCTCAAGCGATTTCTGCCTCTCCGGCAACCGGCTATTCGTTTGTTAACTGGACGAAGACGGGAACCGGCGCAGCGTCTGCATCGTTTGGAGATGCCAGCAGCGCCAGCACAACCGTTACGATGGGAACGGGTGACATTACGGTTACTGCAAACTTCTCGCAGATCATGGTTAGCAGCATTACTGTAGAGGGAAATGCTACGGTTAAGACCTTAGCAAGTACGACTTACACAGCAACGGTTTTACCAGCCGGCGCATTGACAAAGACCGTAACTTGGTCTGTTACCAACGGCACAGGAACAGCGACAATCAATAGTTTAACAGGTGAATTAACCGCAGGTTCTCCGGGAACGGTTACTGTCCGTGCAACAGCAACGGATGGTAGTGGCGTTTATGGCGAATTGGCAGTAACTATACAAGATGTAGTTCGTTACAAATTCGTCAAGATGACATCTACTCCGAGTCCGTGGGAAGATGATGAGTATTTGATAGTGTATCAGGCGTCTGCTACCGCTTCGTCCGGATATATATTAAAGGGTTCGAACCCGGGAGGTTCTTCAAGTAATCCTATTGTAACAGAAACAGGGGTGCAAGGCGATTATGTTGCTGTTTCAATAACCAATTCAGGTACAGTTATTACATTGGAGGACGACAAAGATGATGCTTTTAACATCGTTAAATCATCAAGTAATTATCATATCAAGGGTATCGGAAGCAATTTCTATATTGGACAAAATGGTACAAATACTGGTAAAGCCTTAAAGACCACAACAACTGCGCAAAACAATTATTCTGTAGTATACAATGGGGTCTATCCGAGTAATGGTTATGTTCTATATTGGACAGGAACAAGCAATGGATTCCGCATTTATAGCACGTCAAATTATACCTCCAACCTAGTACTCTACCGTTTGGAGAGGACATATACTGTTACTTGCGAGACTCCGAGTAACGGAACATTGACGAGCGACATGGGAAGTGCATCAAGCGGAACGACGGTAACATTGACGGTTACTCCGAGCAGTGGATATGAGTTAAGTGCATTGACGATAACCAAAGATGGTAGTGGAACGGTAACGCCGACCAAAGTGGATGAGACGCATTATACATTCACTATGCCAAAAGACAATGTGACGGTAGAAGCGACCTTTGTAACAATACAAACAAAGGATATTATCTTCCATACGCCGAGTTGCGTCATTACACCATCTACGTTATCCGGAAAAGCAACCGGAGCAACGGTGACATTACCTTCTGAGCCTGCCGGTACGCCGGACGGGTACACATTCTTAGGATGGGTATTGGCAGAGCAAGTATCGCCAGTAGCTGTACAACCGACGACATACGCCCCGGGTAGTTACACTGTGCCATCCGGTGCCGCGGACATCAATATGTATGCTTTATATTCGGAAGGCGGTATATCGGTTGGTTCGGGTACGTTCAACTACATCCATGAAGCAAGCAGCGGATTAACGACATTTACTAACCTGACGAGCGATGACTATTACATATTAACCAGCGAGGGCAACAATGCCGCAGTCGTATCTAACACGATTAGCGGTACGCGCGTAGGATATGGATCGTGCACAGGCGCGGGCGAAAGTAATGCCACTATATCGACTGCTGATGGCGTATATCTACTGCACAAGACAGGAGACTATTACACCCTGAAGAATGTTCAAACAGGTCAGTACTTGGCAAGTACAGGTACTGCTTCCCAAGCGACGATGATGGACGATGATGGGACAGACAGCCATATAAAATGGAGTGTTGTTTCCACTGCGAAAGGTTATAAACTGGCGAATAAGTATAACACAGACAATAGTGTCAATGCTTATTTGGGATTCTCTTCCGGTAGGGGCTATGGTTGTTACGCAGCCAGCAATACGACTATTACGATGTTCTTTTACAAGGCGGCTTCGGGGGCAGTGACTATCAACACGACTTATACTACTTCGCCAGATTGCTTCTGTGACTACAGCCTATTGAAATCAACAGACAGTGGTAGTAACTGGGAAGAGGTTGGTTGCTTCACGAAAGTGAAACCGAATGACGACACGGATCATGAGTGGCAATTGGCTAACTTCACGATGCCGACGAATAGTTCCAGCACCTTATTAAAGGTACAAAAGGATGGCGCAGACGTTTCGCAAACTGCATCATGGCAAGCCGGATGGATTCCGTTTGCAGAATTGCAAGGAGAGGGATCTTGTAGTTATAAAGCCTTCGATAATGCAGGAGCAGTGGGTACGTTGCGCATCTATGACAACTATCCGGATGATAACTACTACATGGGTTTCTTACCGACTTATCAGATCACACATGGCGTTGATGGCGGTAGTGATCCGTGGGCAAACGAAGCATTCGAGTATGTAGAGACAGCGGGTGGTCATGTCGTTTATGAAACAGCAATCACGACAGCTCCTGCAGGCTATTTCGCTAATAACAACTATAAGTTCTATGTTGGTACTCGTAAGTCGGATGGAACGACGAAGTTTGCAGAGAAAAACAATGGTAGTTCACATAACAAGTCCATTACGCAAAAAATGAATACGATGGGCGGAATGACGTCAGACGTTGGCGGCCGTTCCGGTGTATATCGCATGTGGGCGAACTACTATAATAATAGTGTGGATGGTGATAACTGGTATTGCCAATTCATTCCGTACTATGTAGTTTACTATCATGATGTGAACGGTAATGAGATAGAGGAATGGCGCGACGTGTTGACGTCATCGAGTACAACCGTTCATGCGTATGCAACATCTCAGACCGGTTGGGCAACAAGTCAAGGTGGAGCAGCCAGTGCAACCTATAATGCAGGAAATGTGATTACTCCGGATGCAGATGTCCACTTGTATCAGGTTGCGCCGACTTATACGGTGACATATAGTGTGGACACTGAGACCTCGTCTTATAACGGGACAACTCAAAAGGTAATACAAGGTCAAGCTCTGACACTACCGACCGTTACATTTAGTTGCGGTTTGTACACCACCTTCGTAGGATGGGTAACAGGTAGCGATATTGCCGAATTAGTACCTGCGGCTAAGATTGATGAGCCTTCTACATTAGTTGGTGCAGGTGGAGCAAGTTATACGCCGACTGGCAATGTAACGCTGAAAGCGTTGTATGGCTATGAATGTGATGGAAACAGTGGTTGGCAGAAGCAGACAACAATCAGTGCCGGTAGGTATTTAATGGCTACAGAAGATGGATATGTCTACGCAGGGCAAAATTCAGGAGGAGGATCTACTACTGATTATGGAAATAAGATCTCCGGAGTAACGATAACTGATGGCGTTATTGCTTCGTTACCTGATGGAGCCAAAGCGGTGACATTATCAGTCAACGGAAATTACTTTGCTATTTATAATGCTGACGAAGAGAAATATTTAGCACCAGACTATAGTATGTCATGTGGTTCCTACGGTGGTGCTACGGGATATTTAAATGCAACAATAACGGATTTGGCATCTGCATACTTATGGCGTTTTGCCACTGAAGGTCAAGCGGATTCATATATCAACAAGAGTGGCAACACAACAAACTACACTTTCTCTGCGGGAGAAGCATATACAGTAGTTTCTGCACGTGATTGTAGTGGATCAGGAAACATCCCGACTACAGTTGCAATACAGGCCAATAATAGCAATCAGCAGTTCAGAGTGTACACCCACACACAGAAAAAAGTTTTCTTCTACAAATATATCAAGCGTGGGTACTACACTACGAATCCGACATGTGAGGTTCCGACAGAGTTTACTCTTTCATTCAATGGCAACAAGCCGGACGCATGGGAAGGTGATGTAGAAAATGTTCCGTCCAATATCGTACGCACATTCAGTCCGTTCCCGACATTGGCAACAACTATTGATTTGGGAAGTATCACCAATCCGACCTTGACTGGCTGGAAGTTGACAGGTTGGAATACAGCTGCTAATGGAAGCGGAACCCCTTATGCACTTAATGCTACCATCAGTGAATATACGGGCAACAGTTTAACATTGTACGCCCAGTGGGAGCGTGTATATAGTGTAACGCTGTATGATAATGGTGTTGAGCGGACGAGACTGACGCAGGCGAGTGCCGGAGCAAATGTGACGCTTCCGAGCGGAAACAACTGTGGTGTTGGTAGCGCATTTACATTTGTTGGATGGACGGAGAGCGCAGTGCAGTTGAATGCCGATCCTGTACGTCCGGCTACCTTGCATGTCGCAGGATCTTATACTCCGACAAGCGATATTACGCTGTACTCCGTTTATTCGAAGTCCGTTGCCGGTTGTGATGATTTCGCAGCGGGTGTCAGCGGAGCGTATAAGATGTACTATGATGGTTCGACATATGCAACTACAGCCGGAGGATCCGGTAATTATACAGGCGCCACAAGCGGAACCGCAGAAGTATTCTATATCGCCTATGCTCCTTCGCATACCGGCTATACGATTAGCACTTCTGCAGGTTACTTAGGATGGAACCATGATGGTAGTGAACTCACAAAAGGCAATACTACTCCGTATTATTGGAAGATAAGCGGTAGCAGTTCCAACTGGGTTATCACTCCGGAGCCGAGTGCATACACTAAACAGCTCAAATCTTCGGATGGCAGTAAGTTCCAATTATATGCTGCGGGTACAAGCGGAAAACTGCTTCTCCAAAAATCAGCCATGACGTATTATTACAACACGGCTGTTTGCGGAGATAACAGCATTACTTTCCATGACGGAGGAGGTGAGATTAGCGAAACGCCGACGACGCCTGACGGTGCAAGTTGGAATAGTAGTACGCATGTGCTGAGCGGATTGGAGGACTGCGACAAGATTACAACCTTCCCAACGGCAAACTATGACGGCTGGACGTTTATCGGTTGGAGTACGGAAGACTACTCGAACAGCGGCAAACATACTGCTGATTATGCCGAAGAGAACGCAAGTACCGATGAACCGGATGGCTCTGAGATTTACAAGACAGACGTCAATCCTTATGTAGTTCGCGGCGGTAGTATTGATCTATATCCTATATTCACTCGTTTCCCAGATAATGAGCCATTTAATACGACTAGCGGCGGAGATTATTACATCTACTATCTGAAGCCAGGAACGGATGATGGTTATGGAGCAAATATACGTGTATATGCAGGAGAATATGATGGCACACAGCGCTATAGTCAGACCACTTCTTGTGCTGCGGCTACGGAGTTTACTTTCACCAAAGAGGGCGATGTATGGCATATTTATGATAAGGCAAGAAGCAAATATGTGGTAGGTCGTTCTGGGAAAGATGATTTACAACATGCGAACGACTTGAGTGGTGAGTTAGATGATTGGACGATAACTATCAAGAGTGGAAATCAGTTCTATGCTTCTTGTCAAGAAGGTGGACGTTATATCAGCTTCAGTACATCAGCCAATTATTTCATGGATTATAGCACGACAGCTAATCCAGGTATATGTTTGCCGGTATATTTGGGTAGCTGTACAGAGCGTATCTTCTCGTCTGAGCCTAATCCAACGCCGATCTTGGATCTGTCGGGTGAGCCGTATGTAACATCAAGTAAGGATCAAGAGATACGTGCAACAGCCGCATTTACATTGACCGGAGCACATCTGGGCGAAGCGACTCGCGTACGCATCACCGGAACGAATCTGCGATTTGCTACGACAGCAGCAGAAGAGGCAACTCCGAGCGCGACATTGGATGTGACTGTTACTTCAGGTAGTGCATCTGCAACAGTATATGTATATTATAAGCCGACGGCGGAAGTCGATGGCGTAGATAATATCGTTGTTAATGCAGTTGCGAATGATGCAGGAAGTACTAGTACGACAGGAACGGTTCACGCACGTCACTTGCCGGCGAACTTTGTGATTGCCGCTAAGTGGAACAACAAGTGGTATGCTCTCCCGGCAACCTGTACGACAAGCAGTAGCTCAACGGCAGGAGTGCTGATTACAGTGGATAATGACAACGATCCGACCAGTGCAACTTATGCGCCAAGTTCCACTAAGTATGGTTTGCGTGATGTTGCTCCGAAGACGCGTAAGGCGGGTCACGGAGAACGGCTGGTATTTGTTGAGCGTTATAGCACCGCGACGCTGGGTGATCAGAAGACTCTGTATAAGGGCGATGATGCCAACATACAACTCAACGCTAAATACAGCACATACAATGCCAATGGTACTGAGTCTGTACGGCAGAAATACGAGTGGGTTCCTGTCACGACAGACTTTAAGGATTACGATTTGTCGAGCGCAAGTGAGGCGGATCGTCCGCTGATTCTGCGCAACAGCGATGGTATGTTTGTGGCACAGAATACTGATAAGGCATATGACGGAAAAGTTCGCCTATTGCCGGCAACGTTCTATGATGACAATATCCAGATTGTAGAATGGAAGGCAAGTAGTGTGGTAGTAATGTACACAGGCTCGGAAACTACAGCAAAAGCGAAAGCAGGTAGCAATTCGGAGACTTCTGCACAGACACTGAGTTCTCAGAAATTGACTCATGGAATCTATGAGCTGACCACAGGAACAGCATTGACCGGCAAAACTGGCGAAAATCTCATTCTGACGTTTGGTAGTGATGCAGACAAGAAGATATTCGAAATCCCGTGGATCATCAATGGCTCTTCCAATGCTACTTCCGGTCATGATAAACAGGATGTTGTGATTCTATATAATGGTAAACTGACTGCTCAATCGACCAAATACAGCTTCCGTAATATCTATGTATATGGCGGCGGTAAGTTGAAGATTGCGAGTGGTACATCGTTAGGCGTGAACAATATTATCCTGCGTGCGGGTAGAATATCGACTAATGGATCCGGAGGAAGTGCGACATACCAGTACGATTATCCGCAAGTAGAACTGGGCGGAACGCTGACGAGTACGAAGACGGATATCAAGTATGAGTATATCACGGATTACGACCATTGGTATCATCTCGTTCTGCCATTTGATGGAACGTTGAGTAGTATTACTTATCCGCAAGAGTACTACGGTGATAATGTGACAGCTGCGAACACAGGTAGTTGGGTTATCAAGCGCTATGCCGGTGAAGTTCGTGCGACAGGCAATTATAATGCATGGGTAGATATAGAAAGCGAAAGTGCAACCTCTGTAACCGCCGGTCATGGATATATCTATTGGGGTGCTCCGAAGAAAGTATCTGTAGGAGGTGCCGCTAAACAACGCCAAGCTTGGGGTATCCAGCGTATCACCATGCCTATTACGGCAGCTGCGGCTATGGTGGCAGAGAATGCCGATAAGGTTGTTGGAGGATTAGGCTCCTATAGTGGCGTATCCGGTAATAGTCGTAAGGATAACGACCAAGGATGGAACCTCATTGGTGATCCATACCTCACTAACTTGACCAATTTGAGTGGTACAGGAATACATACCTGCAAGCTGGTAGAAGTACTAGACGGTAATGATAATTGGACGGGTAGATGGGAGTGGAACGACGAGACGAGTGTTCGTTATCTAACGATCCCGGATTATCATTTCGATAACTATAAAGCAAAGACTATTTCGGTTGCAGTAGCTGCGGGTGATCTCAATACCGGGCATACCTTCTTCGTACAAATAGAAGGAGAAGCAACAGGGGTTACCTTCGAACAAGCCAATCGTGCCGTTCTGCTTCCTGCGCTTTATGCGGAAACCGATCCATCGATCGATGTAGAGACAGGAATCGTAATGGCGGATGAGAGTCATAGTGACGAAGTGAACTTCTGGATAAAGGACGGTAAGACGGCTGAATATGAATATAACGCCGACTATCCTAAGACCCCGAATAGCAGCAACTTCAACCTCTATGGCGTTCACAGTCACGGCGACCTGAGCTGGATTGCTATCAGTCCGGAGATCGCAGAGGGTTCAATGGCTATCGGTTATCAAGTACCGACGGCAGGAGAATACCGATTGAGTCTGAGCGAGACGTACGTTTCGGATAAGATAGACCAACTGCTCGTCACCGACCATGAGATGAGTCCGGAGATTACGACAAACCTGTTAACCGAAGATTATGTCTTCCAGGTTAATCAGGCAGAGACGAATAACACCCGCTTCACCGTTTCTATCCGATTGGCTCCGCAGACGCCGACTAATATCGGAAATGTGCCGAGCGAAGGAATGAATGCAGATAACGCAAAACCGCAGAAGTTTATATATCACGACAAGATGTATATCTTGCGGAATGGTGTGATTTACGACGCAACGGGTAAACAAGTGAAAGGAGGTCTGAAATGAAAACATTGAGATATATGTTGATTGTAGTAGCCTTGCTGAGTGTCATGAGCGCGAGTGCCCACATGTTTGATAAGCAGTGGGGACAAAAGCCCGTGATCGAGATGCGCTCTACTTCCGCGATGGCTTATTCGGGTTCGACCCTTCCGCAGGCTGCGGCTACCGGAGTTACTTTGGCTACCATTGCAGACGCTGAAACCAGCACCAGACCCTATCACCCCGGACGTATTCGCAGAGCGGCAGATGGAGATGATACACCTCCTACAGATCCCCACGGACCTAATGAGGAGCCCTTAGGTGATGTGCTGTGGCCGTTGATTTGTCTTGCGCTGGCGTACGGAGTGTACTTGAAATGTAGAAAAAAGAAAGAAATATCATAATTTAAATCTATCATGAGAAAAATTTTCATTTTGTTGGCGGCAACGATGTGCGCTGTGGGCGCATACGCCGCATCAATCACTGCTTCGGACATGGATTTCGGTACAGTGAGTATCAAAGGACAGAGTTCCGTAACTGCTACCGAGGTCATCCCTGTTTCGTGGAGCGGACTGAGCGACCAAGGCTATTCTATCTACGCGCAGATCACCTCTGGAGATGATAACTTCTTCATCAGCGGAGAGAGTTCCTATTACATGGGTTATGGAGCAAACATGACTTATTCTACTACCTTTACGATTGGCTACTATGCTGAGACTGCGGGTTCCTATACCGGTACGCTCCGTTTCTATAGTTACGATACTAATTATAATGAGGTGGAGAAAGTAATCAACCTCAAGGTCGTTGTCAGTTCGGACGCTATAGTGGCCAACACCACTCCGTACGTACGCATCAACTCTACCAGTGAGTTACACGAGAGCGATACGGTGGTGTTTGTGAATGAGGCATCCGGAGCAGTCAGCGGTCCGCTGAATGGGACTTATCTGACGGCGATTACCGAAGGCGTCAGTGTTGATGCCGCTGCAGGAACTGCAGATATACCTGAAGGCGTACAGGCATTCAAGATGCATAAATACAGCGGAAACTGGCAGTTCCTCTTTATCGAAGATGAGGAAACAGCCTTGCTCCTGGATTATGTGTCGAACAATGCCAAAGGTGCGTTTGCGACGGTTTATGCAGCCGGACAGACGGTTAAGACCTGGGAGATCAGTATCAGCAACGGCGAGGCGGCGGTCTTCCGTCCCAACGATGCGGATCCTGCTTACCCGGTTCGGTTTAACAGTGACCGTTTCAAACCGTATAAGACCGAGGCTACCGGTACATCGTTTGCGCTCTACAAGAAAGCCGGAGAGGCGCAGCAGATACAAAGCAGTCTGACGATCGAGGATATCATCTTCGGCGAGGTAGAGCAAGACGAATCCAAAGAAGTGACGGTCAACTATACTGCCGAGAACCTGACGGACGATATCATCTGGGAGGTAGAAGGAACGGACGCTGCGTTGTTCAGCGTAGCGGATCAGGGCGACCGCACCGGCGGCACAGTGACCATTACGTATTTAGGTACAAGTAGCAAAACGGGTGCATTGGATGCCCGTCTGAGTTACCTGACGCAGGATGTAGCTCTGGATCCGATGGAGGGCACAAAAGCCATCAGCATCACGATTATTCCTGCTACCATCAAACTGACAAATCTCGCCTTCGCCGATGCTCCGGCTACGATAGATCAAGGTCAGTCGATTGACATGAGTCAGTATATCGTATATACGCCGAATGATGCGGCGGATAAGTCTTTGGTATGGAGCGTTGATCATACGTATCAAGGTGAAGTAAGCGAAGCAGGTGTGCTGACCGCCAAGCATGTAGGCGGTACCGTAACGGTAACGGCTACTTCGGTGCGCGTGCCGAGCGTGAGTGCCAGCCATACGCTGACCATCACCGTACCGACAGTCACGGATTTCACGCTCTCAGAGACGGAGACCACCATGAACATCGGCGGAACAACGACCCTGAGCATCACTGCTTTTGTGCCGGAATATGCTTCCGCTACCGCCACATGGAGTAGCTCCAACACCGCCGTAGCTACTGTAAACAAGAACGGCGTCATCACCGCCAGAGGTATTGGCGACGCCGTCATCACCGCTACGATCGGCAGTATTGAGCGGACCTGTACGGTACATGTGCAGCCGGTAGAGGTGACCAGCGTCAGCTTCGATCCTGCTACCGTGAGTCTGACGGTGGGCTCGAATATGCAGCTGAATCCTGATGTGCTGCCCGCGCAAGCCAAAGACGAGTATGCCATGACCTATGTTTCCGACAACGAGGCTGCGGCTACCGTGAGCGAGAGCGGTCTGGTTACCGGCATCGCAGAAGGTCAAGCAGTCATCACCGCTACTATCGGCGGCGTGAGCGGACAGATAACGATTAACGTCGTAGCCGCGTCGATGTTCACCAAAGTGACGGACGCTTCTACGCTGGCGGCGAAAGATACGATCGTTCTGGCATTGCATAGCGTTCCAGTGATTGCCGGCGCACGAGACGGAAAGAAACTGACCGTCCTGACATCAGGCATTACCGTCACCGAGAGCGAGGCATACGCTGATGCGGCATGCCGTATGGTACTGGGAACGGAGAAGAACCAGACTGGCTTCACGCTGACCATTGTCGGCGCCAGCAAGCCTATCGCTGTAACCTCTACCGGTAACGATATCGTTGATGCAAACACGCAAAATTGCAAGTTCTGGGAGTTCGTAGAGGATGGCAATAACGGCTATTTCGTCCGTAACCTCGGTAACACGAACGCGATGTTCAAATACCATGCTGGTAATGCGGCTATCAAGCCATACAAAGCCACTACTGTTGGTGCGGTCTATGTCTATGCGTATGTGCGCAAGTACGTAGATCCGATAGTGACCGGAATGGAAGAGACGCAGGCTCCTTCAATCGAAAGCCGGAAGATTCTTCGCGACGGACAGGTGCTAATCCTCCGCAACGGCGAGGTCTATACCGTCACCGGAATGAAGTTATAACTTCGCGCGTAAATAATTTTTCCATAAAATAATTTCCATAAAGTGGAAAAATATTTGCACATGTCAAAAAAGGACCTATAACTTCGCGCGGAGGAGCAGATGAAGATCGGTACGGGTTTGTGGGCGGCTGTGTGAGGCCGCCCACTGCTTTGCATAAATGGTCTCGGAGACGCGGAAGTAAAGCGCGAGCTGGGGGATGATCTGCCATCTGAGGCACAGGTAAGCGCGACCGCCCAGACCGTAGGTCGCAGGGATAGAAAAGGCGTACAGCACATCGTGCTCGTAGATATAGATGCGGTTCGCCCATTCGCGGGCGTCGAAGCCCTGGAGGCGGAGGCGAAAGCTGAGAGGTGTATGGTGTACGGTGTAGGGTGTCAAATCAAAGGCTATATCCTGTGCCAGACTGACGCCATAAAGAATGGTGGAATGAGCCGCTTCGCTGAATGATGAAATGGTGGATTGGTTAGAAGGCACGAGGTTGGCTTCCGCGGTGGTACGCAGCGACCAGCTGCCCTGAGCCCAATCGAACTGCGCACGGGTGGAGTAGGTGGCATCACCTTTCTGCCGCGCGCGGAGACGCCAACTAAGCCGCCATTGGGGAATGACGGAATGAGCCGCTTCGCTGAATGATGAAATGGTGGAATGATGATACTGCAATTCTGCCATGGCATCATA
>ODAJ012167938.1_pt1 | contig 14233 bp, 14 predicted proteins | sample 1539241 | NCBI WGS metagenome assembly ODAJ01 (sample SAMN02144231, study PRJEB22623) | gut metagenome | biome: sheep rumen | host: Ovis aries | place: New Zealand
CCTCACCGATAAGAAGATCTCCAACATCCAGGAAGTGCTGCCTCTGCTGGAGCAGATCGTGCAGCAGGGCCGCAAGCTCCTCATCATTGCTGAGGACGTGGAGGGCGAAGCCCTTGCCACCATCGTGCTGAACAAGCTGCGCGGCACCTTCACCTGCATCTGTGTCAAGGCTCCCGGCTTCGGCGATCGCCGCAAGGAGATGCTGCAGGATATCGCCGTGCTCACCGGCGCAACCGTCGTATCCAGCGAGCTTGGCATGGATCTCAAGGAAGCCAGCCTCGCCGTTCTGGGTCAGGCGCATCAGGTCAAGGTCACCAAGGAGAACACCGTGATCGTTGACGGTGGCGGCTCCCCCGCGGAGATCGAAGCCCGCCGTGCGCAGATCGTACGTCAGATCGAGACCACTACCTCCGAGTACGACAAGGAAAAGCTGCAGGAGCGTCTGGCCAAGCTGTCCGGCGGTGTTGCCGTCATCAAGGTCGGCGCTGCTACCGAGACCGAGATGAAGGAGAAAAAGCTCCGCATCGAGGACGCCCTGAACGCCACCCGCGCCGCGGTTGCCGAAGGCATCGTCCCCGGCGGCGGCAGCGCCTACGTTCTGGCCTCCAAGGCCGCCGAGAAGCTGCTTGCTAAGCTGGATGGAGATGAAAAGACCGGCGCCGCCATCGTCGCCAAGGCTCTGAAGGCCCCCATTATGCAGATCGCGGCCAACGCCGGCGTGGAAGGCGCTGTGATCCTGAACAAGGTCGCCAACGCCGACAACGCCAACTTCGGCTATGACGCCGCCAACGATAGCTATGGCGATATGATCTCCCTGGGCATTGTGGACCCGACCAAGGTCTGCCGCAGCGCTCTGGAGAACGCCGCTTCCGTGGCCAGCATGGTGCTGACCACCGAGAGTCTGGTGGCCGATATTCCGGAGAAGAATCCCCCCGTGCCCGCCGCTCCCGACATGGGCGGCATGTACTGATCGCATCCCAAAGGCAGCAAATCCGGGATCGGTGAAAGCCGATCCCGGATTTTTCTTAGTCTGCCGGCTGGACAAAGCCGCGAGAAACATATCCTGTAATGCCCTGATATTTGATTCGCACGAAATTCCCCGCAAAGCCCAGCACCGGAAAACGCTCCCCCACCGGGATCTGCGTCAGTATTCGGGCGTCAAGGTCCGGAGCCGTGCGGAGGCTGATGTACTGCAGGCAATCCGGCGTAAAGAGCGTATCCTCCCTCGGCGGCCTGACCCCTAACAGATCCTCGTAGCCGTACAGGTCGCTGTCGGAGTAGTGCCACCACTCCGCCTCATAGGGCAAAAAGCCCGCGGCCTTCATGGCGTTCTCCAGCAAAAGGGCGTGTTCCCCGGCAGCCTTGACTGCATCCGTATAATCCCGATCTGCCAAAGCGGAGAACTCGTCAAAGTCGGAGGGCATCATCACCGCTTTCCCCTCTAAGGTCACCAGACTTACGTCCACCGTCCTGCCGCAGCTGTGGGAGGAGTATCCGCTGTAGGGGTTGGCCACATAGGATGGGTCCGGCGCAGCCTCCCAGAGGACAAACTGGGCTTCCGCCGGGCGATAGGCATCCCAGATGAGAAGACTGAAGCCCGCCGCCCGCAGCGTCTCCTGGGCAGTCTGCAGCTTCTTGACCGTGGCGTATCGCAGCCAGGCGTCGGGACAATCATAGATCACCTTGCCGGTAAAGTTATCGGTCCCGGCATAGCGCAGATCCTCATAAACTCCGGGCAGATAATCCCGCACCCGGACCAGCTCTTCCGGCGCAGGCTCCGGAGGCGGCGGCTCCGGGGTGGGTACAGGCGTAGCGGAGGCCGGCGGGAGCAGCACCGCCGGAATCGGAGCTGTCGCTGCGGCGGGTGGAACAGTCTCCGCCGGGAGAATCAAGCTGCTTTCCGCTCCCTTGCCGCAGCCGAAAAGCCCAAGCATCAGCAGGCACAGCAGCAGACACCACAGCCTTCGTTTCACGCACTCCCCTCCTCTCCGCGATTTGCTCCCATTATAATCCCCTCGGTGCCTCATGACAAGCGGGCGTGGGTCAGATTTCGCAAAACTTGGGCTTTCCTCGGCGCAAAGGCAAAAAATCAGCGCTGAACCTTGACTTGTGGGGTCCGGCGTGGTATAAAGAGGTATATTCTTTTGGAGGAAACAAACATGGAACACATTGTTACCCTGAAGACCCGCAATCTGTGCGAGAGCGCTGCCAACGGCGGCTGCGGCGAGTGCCAGACCTCCTGCCAGTCTGCCTGCAAGACCAGCTGCGGTATCGCCAATCAGAAGTGTGAGAACACCGAAGAGTAATCGGGGAAAGCTATCATGCCGCCATGACACATGGCGGCATTTTTCATGGAATCTTTTCGTTTTGAGGTGAAAATCTATGATCCATGCATATAAGCTGGGCGGGTACAACATCGTGCTGGACATTTGCTCGGGTGCGGTCCATGCGGTGGACGAGCTGGCCTATGACTGCATCGCCCTCTATGAGGACCGGAGCCGGGAGGAAATCATCGCGACCATGCTGGAAAAGTACGCCGATGATCCCCGGGTCACGCAGGAAGAAATTGCCGCCTGCCTCGATCAGATCGAACAGCTCAAGGCCGAGGGCCAGCTTTTCACGCCGGACAGCTACGCCCCCATGGCCGGCCGCTTCAAGGAGAAGAGCGCCGGCGTCATCAAGGCCCTGTGCCTGCATGTGGCCCACACCTGCAATCTGAACTGCTCCTACTGCTTTGCCAGCCAGGGGAAGTATCATGGCGAGCGGGCTATCATGAGTCTGGAGGTGGGCAAACGCGCCCTGGACTTTCTGATTGAGAACTCCGGAAGCCGCCGCAATCTGGAAGTGGACTTCTTCGGCGGCGAGCCGCTGATGAACTTTGACGTGGTCAAGGAGCTGGTGGCCTACGCCCGCGTGCGGGAGAAAGAGGCCGGAAAGAACTTCCGCTTTACGCTGACCACCAACGGTATGCTGATCGATGACGATGTGATCGACTTTGCCAACCGGGAGATGAGCAATGTGGTGCTCAGTCTGGACGGGCGCAAGGAGGTACACGACCGGTTTCGGGTGGACTATGCGGGCAACGGCAGTTGGGAACGGATCGTGCCCAAATTTCAGAAGCTGGTAGCGGCCCGAGGCGGCAAGAATTACTACATGCGCGGCACCTTCACCCATGCGAATCCGGACTTTCTGCAGGATATCCGGCAGATGCTGGATCTGGGCTTCACGGAGCTGAGCATGGAGCCGGTGGTCTGCGCGCCGGACGATCCCTCCGCCCTCACGCCGGCTGATATCGAGATCGTCAAACAGCAGTATGAGGAGCTGGCGGAGCTCATGCGCCAGCGGGATCGCGAAGGACGCCCCTTCACCTTCTATCACTACATGATCGATCTGGCCGGCGGCCCCTGCATCTATAAGCGCATCTCCGGCTGCGGCTCCGGCACGGAATACATGGCGGTCACCCCCTGGGGGGACCTGTACCCCTGCCATCAATTTGTGGGCGAGGAACGCTTCAAGCTGGGCGATATCTGGAACGGTCTGGATAATCCCGAGGTGCAGAGCGAGTTTGCTGCCTGCAATGTCTATGCCAAGCCCGAGTGCCGGGATTGCTGGGCCAGGCTCTATTGCTCCGGCGGCTGCGCCGCCAACGCCTACCATGCCACCGGCGCCATCACCGGCGTTTATGAGGCAGGCTGCGAGCTCTTCCGCAAGCGGATGGAGTGCGCTATCATGCTGGCGGTCTCCCGAGCCGCGGAAGGCCGATGAACACTCCGATCTGCGACTTTATCCGCGCCTATGCGGACAAGTCCCCTGTCCGGCTGCACATGCCGGGGCACAAGGGCAAGGCGCTGCTGGGCCCGGAGGCGCTGGATATAACGGAAATTCCCGGCGCGGACGTGCTTTACAGAGCTGAGGGGATCATCCGCCAGAGCGAGGAAAACGCCGCCGCCCTCTTCGGCAGCGGGCGGACCCTCTACTCCGCGGAGGGCTCCTCCCTCTGCATCCGGGCCATGCTGCAGCTTGCCCAGATTCACGCCCGGCTCGGCGGCCGCCGCCCGCGCATCGCCGCCGGGCGAAACGCCCACCGGGTTTTCCTGGAGGCGGCAGCGCTGCTGGATCTGGAGCCTTGCTGGATCGGTGAAGGGGATTCCCTGCTCTCCTGTCCGATCCGTCCGGAAGAGCTGGAGCGGCTCTTTTCATCCGCCGGCACCTCCCCCACGGCCGTCTATGTGACAAGTCCGGACTACCTGGGAAACTGCGCCGACATTGCGGCCCTGGCCGCCGTCTGCCATCGTCACGGAGCCCTGCTGCTGGTCGACAACGCCCATGGCGCCTATCTGAAGTTTCTCTCCCCTTCCCGTCATCCGCTGGACCTGGGCGCCGATCTCTGCTGCGACTCGGCGCACAAAACACTGCCGGTGCTGACAGGCGGCGCCTATCTGCATCTCTCCCGCAGCTGCCCGCCGGTGCTTTTTCCCATGGCGGAACAGGCGCTGGCCCTCTTTGCCAGCACCAGCCCCTCCTATCTCATCCTCCAGTCGCTGGATGCTGTCAACCCCATGCTGGCCGGGGATTTCCCCCGCCGGCTGAAGGAGGCTTCTGAGGCTGCAGCGGCGTTAAAAGAAAGACTCTCCGGCGCAGGCTGGACGCTCACCGGGCAGGAGCCCATGAAGCTGACCCTGCTGCCCAAGGAGCGCGGCTATTCCGGTGCGGAGCTGGCCGCCATTCTGGAGACGAAGCGTATCGTGTGCGAATTTGCAGATCCCGACCATCTGGTGCTGATGTTCTCCGCCGATAACGCGGCAGAAGACTTCACCGCTCTCTGGAACGCGCTGGAGTCGATTCCTCCCCGCGAGCCGATCCGGGATGGTCCGCCGCCCCTCTCCCCTTCCGAACGGGTCTTGTCTCCGCGGGAGGCGCTGCTCTCCCCCTTCGAGGCGATCCCGGTGGAAGACAGTCTGGGCCGCGTTCTGGCCTCCCCCAGCGTTGGCTGCCCCCCGGCAGTCCCTATTCTGGTCTGCGGGGAGCGGATCGGAGAGGGCGCGCTGCGGCTCTTCCGCTACTACGGCATCAAAACGATCGATGTGGTTCTCGACCAGACAAAAACACCCTGAAAGGAAACCTTTCAGGGTGTTTTTGCCGTTACGCATTCACTTTGTCACGATGCGGAAGATGTCGTTGAACATCACATAGGCCATCAGCCCCAGCAGCAGGACCATGCCCACCATGTGGATATAGCCTTCGTATTTGGGGTTCAGCTTTTTGCGGGTGATGGACTCGATAAGCCAGGTCACCAGCAGCAGAAACACTCTGCCGCCGTCCAGCGCAGGGATGGGCAGCATATTCACGATGGCCAGGTTAATGGCAATCAGCGCCGCCATCAGCAGGATGCGGACAATGGCTTCTCCAAAGCTCTCCGACTGCTCCCCGGTTTCCGCCATATATTCGACGATCCCCACCGGGCCGGCCAGCTCCTTGACCTCCACGCTTCCGCGGATCAAATCCTGCAGGCCCATCCAGACCGAGCGGGTGAACTGCATGGTGGTATCCCAGGTGTGCCGCAGCTTATTGCCAAAGGTGGCAGGCTCCACGCCGTAGCCCAGGTAGATCCCGTAATACTCCTTGCCGGAGTCATCGTAAGCCCGGGTGACCATGGGATAGTCCTCCAAAACGACCTTTTCCCCATCCCGGATCATCACGATATCAAAGCTGTCTCCTCCGCGGCTGAGAAAGCTGCTCACATCCTCTGTAGCATAAATACGGTGTCCGTCGATGGACCAGAATCGGTCCCCCGTCTGCAAGCCCTCCGCCGACTCATAGGGACAGCCCTCCATAAAGCCGGTGAGGATTGGGACATAGAAGCCCTCATAGCTGAGAAAAATGAAGAAAATCACCAGCAGACCCACCAGAAAGTTCATGACAGCGCCGGCGCAGAGGATGATCAGGCGCTTCCAGGGCTTCTGGTTGGTGAAGGCCCGGGGATCATCCGAACTCTCGTCCTCCCCGGCCATGGCGCAGTAACCGCCGATGGGGATGCAGCGCAGGGCGTACAGCGTTTCGCCCTTCTGCTTTTTCCAAAGAGCCGGGCCCATGCCGATGGAAAATTCGTTCACCCGCACGCCGCAGGCCTTGGCCGTGATGAAATGGCCGAACTCATGGCTGGCGATCAGGATGCCGAAAATCAAAATGCCGAACAGAATGTAGACTACGATCATACTTGCCGCTCCGAATCAAAAATGCTCTTTCACAAAGCTGCGCGCCGCCTCGTCCGCCGCGAGGATCGTTTCCAGATCCGCCGCCGGAACCACGCCCACCTGCTCCACCGCCTCTGCGGCGGCGTCATAGATGCGGTTATAGCCCAGCTCATGTCGCAGGAACTTGTGCACCGCCACCTCATTGGCCGCGCTCATGACGCAGGGCGCTGTGCCGCCCCGACGAGCGCAGTCCATCGCCAGGCGGAGGCAGGGGAAATTCACCAAATCCGGCTCCTCAAAGCTCAGATCCCGCAGCTTCCAGAAGTCCAGATGCTGGAACATGGAGGGGCGCCGCTCCGGGTAAGTCAGGGCCAGCTGAATGGGCAGGCCCATATCCGGCACGCCCAGCTGGGCGATGACGGTGCCGTCCACCAGCTCCACCATGGAGTGGATCACGCTCTGGGGATGGATCACCACCTGGATGTCATCGGGCTTCACGCCGAAAAGATGCATGGCCTCCACAAATTCCAGGCCCTTGTTCATCAGCGTGGAGCTGTCCACGCTGATCTTGGCGCCCATGCTCCAGTTGGGGTGGCGTACCGCCTCCTCCGGGGTGATCGCCTCCAGCTCCTCCCGCCGTCTGCCCCGGAAGGGGCCGCCGGAGCCGGTGAGCAGGATTTTGTGCAGCTCGCGCTTCTCACGCCCCATAAGGCACTGGAAGATGGCGGAGTGCTCCGAATCCACCGGGACGATCTCCGCTCCCCGCTCCGCCGCTCTGGCCATGACCAGTTCCCCGGCGCAAACCAGGGTTTCTTTGTTCGCCAAGGCGATGCGCTTGCGGGCATCGATGGCAGCCAGCGTGGGTTTCAGACCCACAGCGCCGGAAACCGCCGTAACCACACAGTCCGACTCCGGAAGCGTGGCGGCTTCCAGCAGTCCTTCCATACCGGAGCCTACCCGAATCGAGGTATCGGCCACGGCGATTTTAAAGAGCTTGGCTGCCTCTTCGTCGTAAACCGCGACAAAGGAGGGCCGAAACTTTCTGGCCTGCTGCTCCAGCAGATCGATCTTCCGGTTGGCGGTCAGCGCCGCGACCCGTATGCCGGTATGCTCCGCCACCGCCGCCGTCTGGCGGCCGATGGAGCCGGTGCAGCCTAAAATGGAAATGGATCGAACCATAGTGTACTCCTTTTGCAGGAAAATGTGTGAAAGAATCGAAAACTCTCAGTCCTGTTCCCTGTTCTTGCCCAGGCGGAGGGATTTCAGAAGCTGCTTTCGATCCTCTGAAATGCGGCAGCTCTCCACCGCCTTCTGAATGCTTTTGTTGTGGGTCCAGCGGTCCAGCCGCTGCTGCTCCAGATAAGGCAGGGCGCTGTCCCACTGCTTTGCGAGAGCCGTGGCAAAGTACCAGGCTCGCGCCATGTTTACATAATACTCATTTGTTTCCATTATGGAAACAAGTTCGAGGTATAATGCTGAAAAATCTTCGTCCAGAAAATGATCCATCAGCATCTTGACTGCAAAGCGCCGGGTATAGGGCAGCTCCGAAGAGAGCCAGCGGCGCACATAGGGCAGCAGTTCCTCCCGATGCTTTCGGAAAGCGGGAGGCGTCAGCCCGTCGCAGGTCGCCCAATTATCGATGTAGGGCAGAAAGCGCTCCACCGCAGTCACGCAGGCTTCAAAATCCCGGATCTGGCACAGCAGAAAAGCGTGCAGGCCGTTCTCTTCAAAATATGCGTGGGGAAGCGTGTCCAAGAACGGCGCGGCGTCTCCGCCTTTCGCCAGCTCCCGGGCGAGCTTCCGCAGGGCGGGCGTCCGCGCTCCCAGGATCGTCTCGGCAGGGATGTTCGGGATCAGCTTTGCCACGAAGGCCGCGTTCTTCTCGTCCCGCAGGGCAAAGAGGCGCTCCCGGATCTCCGTCACCGCTCTGTCTGCCATCACTTTACGCCGCCATAGCGCCGGTCCCGCTTCCGGAAGGCCGCGATGGCCTTGTCCAGCTCGTCGGTGTTAAAGTCCGGCCACAGCACGTCCGTGAAGTAAAACTCCGCATAGGCGCACTGCCACAGCAGAAAGTTCGAGATCCGCTGTTCCCCGCCGGGCCGGATCAGCAGATCGGGATCGGGAATCCCGGCGGAATAGAGGTAGCCGCCGAACTGTTCCTCGGTGAGCTCTCCCTCAACCTTTCCCGCGGCCAGATCCGCGGCATAGCGGCGGGCGGCGTGGACGATCTCGTCCCGGCCGCCGTAGTTGAGGCAGATGTTGGCCTGGAAGCCCTGATAGCGTTGGGAGATTTCATCGGTCTTCCGCACCAGCTCCTGGAGCTCCGGCGCCAGGCCGGCAACATCGCCAAAAATCTTCATCCGGATCTGGTCCCGCTCCATGGTGTCGATCGCCTCGTTCAGATAGCGGCGCAGCAGGCGCATGATGGTTTTGACCTCGTCCTCCGGCCGCTTCCAGTTCTCCGTAGAGAAGGCATAGACAGTCAGATACTCCACACCGATATTTTTGCAGTAGGTGGCAATCTTCCGGAAGTTCTCCGAGCCGGCGGCATGGCCCGCCGTGCGCGGCAAGCCCCGCCGCTTGGCCCAGCGGCCGTTGCCGTCCAGAATAATGGCAATATGCCGGGGGATGGAATCCCCCGGCTGCCCATTGATTTTTCCTGCTGCCATCAGATTTCGGTCAGCTCTTTTTCCTTCTTCTCGGCGATCTTATCGATCTCCTTGATGAAGTCGTCGGTGAGCTTCTGCAGATCCTTTTCCGCGATCTTGTAATCATCCTCGGTGATTTCGGATGCCTTCTGCTGCTTCTTGAACTTGTCAATGGCGTCCCGGCGGATATTGCGGATGGCCACCTTGCTCTCCTCGGCGTATTTCTTGGTCTGCTTGACCAGGTCGCGGCGGCGCTCCTCGGTGAGCGGCGGGAAGACCAGGCGGATGCAGCGGCCGTCATTCTGGGGGTTGATGCCCAGATCCGAGCAGAGGATCGCTTTTTCAATGCCCTTGAGCAGCTTGTTGTCCCAGGGCTGGATCAGCAGGGAGCGGGGGTCGGGGGTGGCAATGGAGGCCACCTGCTGGATCGGTGTGGGCACGCCATAGTAATCCACCTGGATCTGATCCAGAACAGAGGCGTTGGCGCGGCCGGCGCGGATGGTAGCCAACTGGGTACTCAGCGCCTCGCAGGTCTTTTTCATTTTGTACTCAAAATCCTTGTAGTCAGACATCGAAATACCTCCTCATTCGTATTTGTCGATATGGAAAAGCTTACTGAACTGTAGTTCCGATTTTCTCGCCTGCCAGGACCCGGAGGATATTCTCCGGCTGAGCCAGGGCAAAAACGATAACGGGGATATGATTGTCCATTGCCATGCTGGTTGCGGTGGAATCCATCACCGCCAGGCGCCGGGCAAGCACCTCGTCATAGCTGATCGCATCAAACTTCACCGCCTCGGGATTGCGGCGGGGATCGTCGGAATACACGCCGTCGATGTTCTTGGCCAGCAGAATGGCGTCCGCATGAATCTCCGCTGCCCGCAGGGTCGCCGCGGTATCGGTGGAAAAGAAGGGCATCCCTGTTCCGCAGCCGAAAAGGACCACCTTCCCCTGCTCCAGATATTCGATCGCCCGGCGGGTGTCATAGCGCTCTCCCACGCCCTGGATATCTACGGCGGTCATCACCCGGGCGTCGGCGCCCAGCTGCTTGAAAACGTCCGCCACAGCCAGGCAGTTCATGGCGGTGGCCAGCATGCCCATCCGGTCCGCGCTGACGCGCTCGACTCTGCCGGCGCCGTCCTTGACGCCGCGCCAGAAGTTCCCGCCGCCGATGACGATGCCCACCTGCACGCCGTTTTCCACGGCCTGCTTCACCGTTTCGCACACCTGGGAGACAAAGGCGAAATCATAGCCGGTCTTCTTCTCCCCGGCCAGAGCCTCGCCGCTGATCTTGATCAACACGCGCTTGTAGATTGGGTTCATTCGTTTGCCTCTCCTCTCGCGTTTGCATTTCCTATTGATTTTACCACAGCCTTCCCTTTTTGACAATTCCCAATTGACAAATTCTACCCCGTTCCAGGAGCTATAATACTGCCATGAAAACACTATACCTGGACCTTGTGTTCCTCGTGAATCTGCTGGCAGATTATCTCCTGTGTCTCAGCGCGGCGCGGCTCTGCGGTCTGCAGCTAAAGCGGCTGCGCTATCTTCTGGCGGCGCTGCTGGGAGCGGTGAGCGGCCTGATGGCAGCCCTGCCGCGGCTGAGCTTTTTGCGTGCCCCACCGGGGATTCTGGGCGTGGGACTGCTGATGGGGCTGGTCGCCTTCGGCGGCGAAGCCCGTCCCCTCCGGGGCATCCTGAGCCTTCTGGCCTGCACGGCGGCTTTCGGCGGCGCGCTCTACGCGCTGACCCTTATGGGCGGCGGGCCGCCTGTTCTCTCCCTTCGGGTTCTGGTGATTGCCTTTCTGCTCTGCTACGGCGCGCTGAAGCTGTTGTCTCGCTTCCGTTCCCGCTGGGACGGCAGGCAGAAGGCCCGGATCTGTCTCCGCCTTGCCGGGCGGGAGGCCCGCTTCTCCGCGCTGGTGGACAGCGGGAACAACGCCCGGGACCCGGTAAGCGGGGCGGGCATCCTGGTGGCCTCGCCGGAGGCGCTTCGTCCCATCCTTCAGGAGTACACCGAGTTCTTTGCCACGCTCCAGCCGGTGGAACTGGCGGAGGCAGCCGCCGGGGTGCCGATGCTCGCCGGGCGGATCAGACTGGTCCCCTACCGCAGTCTGGGCGGAGGCGGCTTGCTGCCCGCCTTTCGGCCGGACTGTCTTTCCGTAGACGGGCAGGAAACCACCGCGCTATTGGTGGCAGTCTCTCCCGAGGCCAGGGGCGATGGCTTTGAGGCCATATTGTGAAGGAGGATTATTATGTTATGTAAACCTGACGTTCTTTCCATCCGGGATCGCATCCTTCAGATCTTCGGGCTTGAGCCGGCACAGGTTTATTACATCGGCGGCAGCGACGTGCTGCCGCCTCCGCTGAAACGAGAGGCGGAGGAGCAGGCCATCGCAGCCCTGGAGCGAGGCGAAGAATCCGCCCGCAGTCTGCTGATCGAACACAACCTGCGTCTGGTGGTCTTTATCGCCAAGCGCTTTGAAAACACCGGCGTCAACCTGGAGGACCTGATCTCCATCGGGACCATCGGCCTCATCAAGGCCATCAACACCTTCCAGTCGGGAAAAAACATCAAGCTCGCCACCTATGCTTCCCGCTGCATCGAAAACGAGATCCTGATGCACCTGCGCAAAATCAGCGCCCAGAAAACGGAGGTCAGCTTTGACGAGCCGCTGAACACCGACTGGGACGGCAACGAGCTGCTGCTTTCCGACATCCTGGGCACGGACGTGGACGAGGTCTCCCGCTCACTGGAGGATGACGCCGACCGGCAAATGCTGCTGGAGGCGGTTTCCTGCCTCTCGGAGCGGGAGCAGCGGATCATCGCGCTGCGCTTTGGGCTGCCCGACGGGCGAGCGTATACGCAAAAAGAGGTGGCTGATCTGCTCGGGATATCCCAGAGCTATATCAGCCGCCTCGAAAAGCGGATTCTGGATCGCCTGCGGCGAGAGATCAGCCGCAGAATGCAGGTATAAAAGATCTTAGCCCTTCCCCACCAGGTTGACCACCCATTTGCGCTGACGCACCATGACAAAGCCGATGCCGCATTTGAGCAGGTTTGTCAATTCCACGGCAGCATACATGGGCAGGATCGGCACCGCCGTATAGTGGGCGAGAAGAAAGGCGGCGGGAACACACACCACCCAGACGAACAGGCTGTCGAACACAAAGGTGATCAGCGTCTTGCCGCCGGAGCGCAGGGTGAAGTAGCAGCTGTTGGTGTAGGAATAGAGGGGCATCATGGCGGCGTAGACCAACAGCAGCTTTTTCGCCAGATCCTTGACGGCGTCGGTGGTGTTGTAGATCTGAGGGACCATGGGCGCAACCAGGGCCATCAGCAGGCCCACCACGGCGCTGAGGATCAGAGAGAAGAAGATGAGCTTGCGGTCCTCGTCCACCGCCCGCTCCAGCTCTCCTGCCCCCAGGAGCTGGCCGATCATGATGGAAATGGAATTGCCCATGGCGATGAAGGCGCAGAAGAACAAATTGCCCACGGTGCTGGAGATATTGAAGGCGGAGACCACCTCCAGGCCCCGCAGGGAGTAGCACTGGTTGAGCATGGTCATGCCGCCGGACCAGAGAAACTCGTTGAGCAGCAGCGGCGTACCCAGCACCAGGATCTGGCGCAGCAGGCCGGCGGGGACCCGGAGGCTCCGGTAAAGGCCGTCTACGAAGGACAGGCGCTTCCGATGCCCATGGGCCCAGCCCAGAACGATGCCGCATTCCACGAAACGGGAGAGCACCGTGGCAATGGCCGCGCCCTCTACCCCCAGTGCTGGAACGCCCAGCTTGCCGAAGATGAGGATGTAGTTGAAGACCAGATTCACCAGCACCGCCGCGATGCCGGCACGCATGGGCAACACCGTCTCCCCCGTCTCCCGCAGGGTACTGGAATACACCTGGGTCAGGGCGAAGGGCGCAGTCTGGATCAGCATCACCGCCAGATACGCTTTCCCGTGCCGCAGGGTCTCCGCCAGGTCCAGATTCTCCTCCCCCTCGTGGAGGAAGAGGGAGATCAACTGTTCCCCGAACAGGAGGAACACAGTCAGGCAGGCGCCCACCGCCAGCAGCGCAAAACACAGCTTGAAGCGCATGGTACTGCGCACACCCTCGTGGTCGCCCTTGCCGTAAAACTGGGCAGTGAAGATCCCTGCGCCGGCAAGGCCGCCGAAAATGCAGAGGTTAAAGACAAAAAACAGCTGGTTCACGATGGCGACGCCCGACATGGGTTCCGTTCCCACCTGACCCACCATCACATTATCCAGCAGACTCACAAAATTGGTGATGAGATTCTGCACCAGGATCGGAAGCATCACCGTCCCCAGGCGGCTGTAGAATGCTCGATCCCCGATATATTTCCGACGGGTCATATCACACCTCACGCGAACACAGATTTTCCCCATTCTATCCGACTATGACGAGAAATGCAAGCTCCGCAGCGGCGAAGCTTGCATTTCTTTTATAAATACCGGTCATTGCGCGCCGTTCGCCGGACCAAAGTCAGCGAAGCCCAAAACAGCAGCAGCACGAAGCCCAGGAAAACCCACCCCAGGCCCTCCTGGGGCGAAGAGGCGATGAAATCATAAAGGCCGTGGAGCAGCACGGGAATCCAGAAGGACATCCAGCGGGAGAAGCGGCTGCGCCCCCGCTGTCCTTGCAGCATCCAGCGCTTGGCGCTGCCGTACCAGGTGCCCATAAACACGCCGAAGCAGGCATGGCCGGGAACCGCCGTCACCGCCCGGGCCAGCGCCGTTGCAAATCCGAAGAGGCGGACATATTGGATGTTCTCCCACAGGGCGAAGCCCAGGGACAAAAACACCGCGTAGACCACCCCGTCAAAGGAGCAGTTGAAATGGGGCGAGCGCCAGGTGCGAAGGCGCAGGAACAGGTATTTAAACCCCTCCTCGGACATGGCCACCACCACAAAAAACAGCAGGATGTTATAGAGGTCCGCGGCTCCGCTGAATCTGGCCTCGGCCGATCCTGCCCAGGTCCAGCTCAGGCTCCGATCCGATGAAAGGAGGAGTCGGTCCAACAGCCACACACCCGCCTGCTCCGTCAGGGAGGCAAGCTCCGTTGCAATGATCCCGCAGATCACCAGACCCAGCAGCATGGAAAAAGGCTCCCTCTCCAGGCGGTCCGCCCGATAAACCTGGATCAGAAGCACCACCGCCGGAACCACCGCGGCGATAAGCAGCAGCATTTTTCTCCCCCCCTTCCTTCAATTATGACGGCTCTATTTTATTGCGTCCGCTCAGCCTTGTCAATGCCTATAGCAGGCAGCAACAACGGGCGCGCTGCAAAATGCGCGGTCATAGCGAGACCAGTTCGCAGACTGGCCGTGACAATGACATGGTTGGGGGCTTGCCTACAGCTGAGGCGGGCGGG
>ODAJ012132914.1_pt1 | contig 14229 bp, 12 predicted proteins | sample 1539241 | NCBI WGS metagenome assembly ODAJ01 (sample SAMN02144231, study PRJEB22623) | gut metagenome | biome: sheep rumen | host: Ovis aries | place: New Zealand
CCCTCAGTCAGCCTACGGCTGCCAGCTCCCCTGATCGCTGCGCTAAAGGGGAGCCAAGGCTAATGCAACTCTACTACTAACGTAAACAATCATTGACCAAACTATCAAACATCTTTGTTTTTCCTGTTTATATCCAATAATCGTACATTCGTAGAATATGTCAAAAAAAATAGGGAAACTCAAACGTAAAAAAATATTGTAATTTCCGACATTATATAGTATAATCATTTAGTATGGAGTATTATTGTAAAAATACATAAATATTTATATATTTTTTATCTGTTATAATTATCTGATCAAATTATTAAAAACAAACGGAAGTGAAGATATGAACATAATTATTGTAGGCTGCGGCAAAGTCGGTTATGTTATGGCGGAGCAGCTGAACAAGGAAAACCACGAAATAACGGTCATTGACTCCAATACGGACAAGCTGGAGCAGGTGATAGGCGAGCTTGATATACAGGGCTGTGCAGGCAACGGTTCAAGCCTTAAAGTGCAGATGTCGGCAGGCGTAAAAAACACCGACCTGCTCATTGCGGTAACAAACAAGGACGAGACCAACCTTTTAAGCTGTCTTATCGCAAAAAAAGCGGGAAACTGCCATACCATAGCGCGAGTGCGCGACTTTAACTATTACGAGGAGATAAACTTCATCAAGGAGGAACTCGGTCTTTCAATGTATGTAAATCCCGAGTTTGAAGCGGCGCGCGAGATAGCAAGGCTTTTGCAGGTGCCTTCCGCAACGCAGCTTGATGTCTTTTCAAAAGGCCGCGTGAATATGGTCGGTATAAAAGTCGGCAGGGACTCCGCTTTTAACGGCATACGCATTGTCGATGTGCGCAGCAAGATAAACGAGAATATACTTGTGTGCATGATAGAACGCGGCGATAATATCATCATCCCCAACGGTCAGGATTTTATACGCGAGGGCGACAATGTGTCCTTTGTTGCACCTATTATGGAGCTTTCGGGCATACTTACACGCATAGGCGTCGTATCGAAACCGATAAAAAATGTTATGATAGCAGGCGGCGGCTCTGTTGCGCTCTACCTTGCAAAGCTGCTTAAACAGGCAAGGATGAAAGTGAAGATAATAGAGCGCGACAAGCAGCGCTGCGAGATATTGAGCGAGCAGCTGCAAAACGCAATTATAATAAACGGCGATGCCACAAACCAGGATCTTCTCAACGAAGAGGGTATACACAGCACGGATGCTTTCATAAGCCTGACAAATATGGACGAGGAGAACATAATGCTCTCACTCTATGCAAACGAGGTCTCCGATGCCAAGCTTGTGACCAAGGTAAACAGGATAACTTTCAACAATGTTATCAAAAACCTGCATATCGGCAATGTAATAAGCCCCAAAAACATAGTTGCGGAGCGCATAATACGCTATGTGCGCACGGTGCAGAACTCTCTGGGCAGCAATGTTGAGGCGCTTTACAAAATAAACGACAGGGTAGAGGCGCTTGAATTCAGTGTAAAGGATACACCGCAGAATAAGAGCCTTATCGACATACCCATAATGGATCTTAAATTGAAAAAAGGCCTGCTTATCTGCGCGATAAACCGCAGAGGCCGCTTCTTTACCCCTGCGGGCAAAGATACCATACAGGCAGGCGATAGCGTGATAGTTGTTACAACAAGTCTGGGACTTGAAGATGTAAGTCAGATAACGGACGAATAAGGAGACGTACCATGAACTATGCCATAATTATGTTTATAATCGGCTGCGCGGTGCGTGTGGAAGCGCTGTTTATGCTTTTGCCCTTTGTCGTTGCGCTGATATACAAAGAGCCTATCGGTTTTGTATTTCTGCCCTGTGCGGTGCTGTTTTACACCATAGGCTGGGTGCTTTCGCACAGGAAGCCGAAGCACACCCTTTTCTACTCGAGAGAGGGCTTTGTTTCGGTATCCCTGAGCTGGCTGATACTGAGTTTTTTCGGGGCTGTGCCCTTTGTTATAAGCAAGACCATACCAAGCCCCGTCGATGCCATGTTTGAGGTGGTATCGGGCTTTACCACAACGGGTGCAAGCATACTGCCCGATGTGGAACTGCTGCCGAAGTCATATCTTTTCTGGCGCAGCTTTTCCCATTGGCTGGGCGGTATGGGTATACTTGTGTTCGTGCTTGTTCTGCTGCCGTTTTCAGGCGGTCAGAGCATCCACCTTATCCGCGCCGAGTCCACGGGACCGCAGATAGGCAAGCTTGTGCCGCGTATGCAGCGCACGGCGAAATATCTGTATACTATGTATTTTGCACTTTCGATAATACAGCTTATATTCCTGCTCGTGGCAAAAATGCCGCTGTTTGATGCGCTCTGCGATGTGTTCGGCACCGCGGGCACGGGCGGCTTCGGCATAAAGAGCGACAGTATGGCAGGCTACAGCAATGCTATACAGAATATAACAACGGTGTTTATGCTGCTTTTCGGCATAAACTTCAACTTTTACTTTTACGTATGTACAAGGCGTTTCAGGGCGGCTTTTGCCATTGAGGAAGTAAGGTGGTATTTTATCATCTATATCCTTGCCTGTGTCGGCATATGGCTGAATATGTTTTTTGTGGGCATGGACCCTTCGCCCGATGTACACCACATTGCATTCCAGGTATCGTCGGTTATGACAAGTACAGGCTATGCGACTGTGGACTTTGACAAATGGCCCGAGTTTGCACGCCTTGTTATGGTGGGCATAATGTTTACGGGCGCCTGTGCGGGCAGTACGGGCGGCGGCATAAAAGTTGCGCGCTTTGTGCTGTTTTTCAAGCAGTTTTTTGTAAAGATGTCATCGCTGCTGCATCCGCGCAGTGTAAAGGTCGTCAAGATGGACGGCCAGCGCGTTGATGACGAGGTATTGCAGACAACGAACACATTTTTCTTTATATATACTGTTATTTTTGCGGCTTCTATGTTTATCCTTGCATGGGATAATATGGATTTTACGACCAATTTTACCGCGGTTGCGGCAACTTTGAACAATATAGGTCCGGGTCTTGCGGGTGTTGGACCGACAAGCAATTTCGGGGCATACTCCGATCTTTCAAAAATAGTTATGATATTTGATATGCTTGCGGGCAGACTTGAAATATTCCCGATGCTTGTGCTGCTTGTGCCCGCCACATGGAGAAGAAACGGGTAAAAGGCAGAAAACACATTGATTTTTACTGTATGGAGGAAAAGAAAAAGAATTGAGAAAGCTTATTCAGTTTAAGGACATAGTGATGGAATTTGACGGGCAGATAGTCTTAAAAGGCATCAGCCTTGATATTTACGAAAACGAGTTTGTCACGCTTTTGGGTCCCAGCGGCTGCGGCAAGACAACGCTTTTGCGTATTTTGGGCGGCTTTTTGGACGCTACCGAGGGTCAGGTGCTCTTTGACGGCGAGGATATATCCAAAGTGCCCGCGTACAAGCGCGAGATAAATACCGTTTTCCAGAAATACGCGCTTTTTCCGCACCTTAACGTATATGACAATATAGCATTCGGCTTGAAGATAAAGAAAGAACCGCGTGATATAATCGAGCAGAAAGTTATGCGTATGCTCAAACTTGTGGGTCTTGAAGACTTCGGCAAGCGCCGCGTGACGGAAATGTCGGGCGGTCAGCAGCAGCGTGTTGCGATAGCGCGTGCGCTTGTGAACGAGCCGAAAGTGCTTCTGCTTGACGAGCCTTTGGGTGCGCTTGACCTTAAACTGCGCAAGGAAATGCAGCTTGAACTTAAAAAGATACAAAAGGAAGTCGGCATCACTTTCATCTTCGTTACCCACGATCAGGAAGAGGCACTGACCATGTCCGACAAGATAGTTGTTATGCGCTCGGGCGAGATACAGCAGACGGGCACACCCATTGATATATACAACGAGCCGAAAAACCGCTTTGTTGCAAACTTTATCGGCGAGAGCAATATAATCGACGGCATAATGAAAGCCGACAAGCGTGTTATGTTCGAGGACAAGGTATTCGACTGTGTTGATTCGGGCTTTGGCACGGATGAACCCGTCGAGGTCGTTATCCGTCCCGAAGATATAGACATAGTGGGCTTTAATCGGGGCAAGCTCAACGGCACGGTAAAATCCGTTCTGTTCAAAGGCGTACATTACGAGACCATAGTTGAAACAAGGCTCGGTACCACTATCACGGTGGAAATGTCTGTATACGAAAGCAAGCCCGTGTGCAATCAGGCGGCTGACGAGGAAATGAGCGCAAACGATTTCTACCTTGATGTCACCGATATACCCGAGCTTACTAAAGCCGATATAATCGCACGCGCAAATGCGCAGGCGTGGAAAAGCTCCACGGACGAACTTGTGTCCATAACAAAGGTGGAATACGATATTGAGCCGAAAAAGGGCAGCTACCCCGTTACGTTCCACACTGCGGCAGGCACGATGATGTCGGTCGAGATGATAGTGGAGGATGTAAACAAGGTAGAGTCCGAAAACGAGATAATATATGCCGTTAACATCAACAAGGATATAGACGATATACGCGAGAGTATAGCGCTTGATACCGACCTTAAGACATGGGCGAATGCGCAGGCATGGACGGCAGACGGCGAAGAACCCATAGCGATAACCGATGTTGAATATGATTTCGATCATGAAAGCATACAGGCAGGCAAGTACCGCATAACATTCAAAACACGCGGCTACGAGTACAAAATAGACACCACCGACGAGCATAATGTGGGTGAAAAAGTCGGGCTTGACTTTGCTCCCGACGATCTGCACATTATGAAACTCTCGGGTAATGTATGACGAGGTAAGGCAAAGTGAAAAGTTTCAGAAAATTAGTCTACCCCTATTTACTGTGGGCTATCATTATGATAGTGATACCCATGCTTATGATACTTGTGTATGCCTTTACCGACGAGGGCAACTCGGTGCGCAACTTTGTGTTCTCTCTCGGAAGCTTCCGCAGGTTTTTCAGCGACACCGTTTTTTTGGTAGTGCTGCGCCGCTCTATTTATATAGCGTTGCTGACCACGGTTTTCTGCGTGCTGTTGGGCTATCCGATGGCATATGCAATGGCAAAATCGCGTTTTAAGATACATCTGGTGCTTCTTGTCACCATACCCACATGGATAAATATGCTCGTGCGTACCTATGCATGGCGAGGTATGCTCGACAATAACGGTCTTATAAACAACTTCCTCGGCTTCTTCGGCATAGCTCCGCTTAAGTTTCTGGAGACCACGTTTGCAGTGGTGCTCGGTATGGTCTACAACTTTATACCTTTTATGATATTGCAGATATACACCTCGCTTGAAAAGCTTGATAAAAGCCTGCTTGAAGCGGCATCCGACCTTGGTGCCAACCGCCTGCAAAGGTTTTTGAAAGTGACGCTGCCTTTGAGCGTACCGGGCATAATAAGCGGTATAACACTTGTTTTTCTGCCTGCGGTATCAAGCTTTTTCATCCCGAAACTGCTTGGCGGCGGACAGTATGTGCTTATAGGAAATGTTATTGAAAATCAGTTCCTCACAGCAGGCGACTGGAGCTTCGGCAGCGCAATATCGCTTATAATGGCTGTGATAATCATTATATCAATGTATATCACAAGAAGCCTTGACAAAAAAGTAAATCCCGAAGGAGGCGATGACTGATGGCAAGAAAACTCCTCCGCAGGGCATTTATACTGCTGATGCTTATATTTTTCTATCTGCCGATAATATATACTGTGGTCTTTTCGTTCAACAGTTCAAAATCATTGAGCAAGTTTGAGAGTTTTTCACTCAAATGGTATGAAAAGATGTTCCACAGCTCGGATATGGTAAATTCCATTTACTACACCATAGCAATAGCCGTGCTGGCAACGCTCATATCCACAGTGATAGGCACGATAACGGCAATCGGTCTTTCACGCAGCGGCAGGATACTGCGCAGTATAGTCGAGCAGATAAACGATATGCCGATAATGAACCCCGATATAGTAACGGCAATAGGGCTTTTGATGTTTTTCAGTACGCTTGCCGTTAAAAAGGGCTTTGTAACAATGCTCACGGCGCACGTTATGTTCTGTATACCCTATGTTATACTCAGCGTAATGCCAAAACTGCGCTCGCTTGACCCCAATCTTCTGGATGCGGCGCTCGATCTTGGGTGTACGCCCATGCAGGCGCTTGTGAAAGTCATAGTTCCCGAGACCGTATCGGGCATAATCTCGGGTGCGCTGATAGCCTTTACAATGAGCTTTGACGATTTTGTGATAAGCTACTTCGTTACGGGCAACGGCGTGAACAATATCTCGATAATGGTCTATACCATGTCAAAACGTATCAATCCGTCGATAAACGCACTTTCGACGGTGATAATAGGAATAATCACGGTGGGTCTTACCGTTGTGAATGTTATTCCGCCAATAGTAAACGCAATCAAACAAAAAGGAAAAATCAGAAAGGAAATTTAAAAAATGAAAAAATTTTTACCTCTGCTCCTTGCGGGCATCATGGCACTTGGCTTTGCGGGCTGCGGCGGTCAGGGCGGCGCAGCTTCGGGCGGCGCATCGGGCAGCACGGCTTCGGGCGGCTCCAATGTTGTTAAGGTATACAATTGGGGCGAATATATAGGCGAAGATGTTGTACAGAACTTTGAAAAGGAGTACAACGCAAAAGTTATTTACGAATACTTCGATTCAAACGAGATGATGTACACAAAGCTGCTTGCAGGCGATTCATATGATGTGCTTGTTCCCTCGGACTATATGATAGAGCGTCTTATCAAAGAGGACAGACTCCAGCCCATCGACCTTAAAAAGATACCCAATTTTGAAAACGTGGTCGATTCGCTCAAAGGTCTTGACTATGACCCCGACAATACCTATTCCGTGCCTTATTTCTGGGGCAATGTGGGTCTTGTTTACAACAAGAACAACGTATCCAAAGAGGAGATAGAGGCAAAGGGCTACGAGATACTGCGCGACGAGAAATACAAGGGCAGGATATATATCTATGATTCCGAAAGAGATGCGTTTATGACTGCTTTCAAGGCTCTCGGCTACTCAATGAACACCGAAAACGAGGACGAGATAAATGCCGCTTATGAATGGCTGTGCGACATCAACTCACGTATGGAACCCGCCTATGTGACCGACGAAGTCATCGACAGCATGGCAAACGGCAACAAGGATATTGCCGTTGTTTACAGCGGTGATGCCGCTTACATCCTTCAGGAAAACCCCGATATGGGCTTCTGTATGCCAAGCGAGGGCACAAACCTCTGGTCGGATGCTATGGTAATACCCAAGAACGCCGAAAATCCCGAGCTTGCACATGAGTTTATCAATTACATCCTCACTTATGAGGCATCGGAGGATAACTCGGTAACTGTCGGCTACGCTTCTTCAAACAAGGACGTACTTGCCGATCTTAGCGGCGAGGGTGGCGAGTTCTACGGCAACGAGGCTTATCTTCCCCGTGACGGCTACGAAAAAGATGAGATATTCCACGATAACGAAGTGCTTAAAAAGCGCCTTTCCGAGCTTTGGATAAAGGTAAAGGCAGGCAGCTGATATAAAATCTTTTTATTTTATTTTGATCGAAAGCGAAGAGATAGAGTTGAAAGACGATTTTAAATTTGCATTCAAGAACACCATACCCGTAATGCTGGGCTACCTTTTTATGGGTATGGCGTTCGGTATACTTTATCAAAAAGCAGGTTATAACGCGGTATGGGCATTCTTTACCGCGTTATTCGTTTATGCCGGGTCGATGCAGTTTATGCTTGTCGATCTGCTTACGCGCGGCATGGGACCGCTTTATACCCTGCTTATAACACTTTCCGTGCAGTGCAGGCATATGTTTTACGGTCTGTCTTTTATCGAGGATTTCAAGCAGATGGGCAAAAAAGCATTTTATATGATCTTTTCGCTCACGGACGAAACATACTCTCTTTTGTGGAGCGTAAATACGGAGGGATACAACAAGAAGCGCGTGCGCTTTTTTATAGCTCTGCTTGACCATTCGTACTGGATAGCGGGCTGTACGCTCGGTGCGGCACTCGGTACTCTCATAAAATTCAATGTAACGGGTGTGGACTACGCCATGACGGCGCTGTTTATAGTTATCTTCACGGAACAGTGGCTGACTGCCGAAAAGCACGGTCCCGCAATGATAGGTGTAATTGTCGGGCTTGTATTCATCGTGCTTTTAGGTGAGGATAAGTTCTTGCTGCCTGCGCTTATAATAAGCGTGCTGGCGCTTGTTTACAAAAGCAAAAAGGAGGATGCGGAAAATGCAGGGGATTAAATATTCAATACTTATAATAGCAATAACCGCGCTTGGCACTCTTTTCACGCGCGCCGTGCCGTTCTTGCTTTTTGCGAAGAAAAAGCCGCCCAAAACCGTGGTGTATGTGGGTACATATCTGCCTGCCGCCGTTATCGCAATACTGATAGTATACTGCATCTGCGGCAGCGATCTGACGATAGGCAGCTTTGATATATATGCGATACTGCCTAAAATAATAGCGGGCATAGCTGTTGTGCTGCTGCACATCTGGAAAAGAAACAACCTGTTGAGCATAGCGGCGGGCACGGTATTGTATATGGTACTGATACAGAAGGTGTTTGTATAACGCCGCAAAGAAAAATATACCAAATTTTGCCGTAAAATTTCGCTATTTTCTACTTGTCACAATATGCTTATCTATGTTACAATGTAGCATATAAGAATGAGAAAGTACGGTGTTTTTTATGTTTGATTTTAAGAAAGAAGTTAACAGGTTCAGACCGATGACGGAGGTCAATGACCTTGAAGATACAATGCTTGAAAATGAGGTGCAGGATGTGATGGAGCTTCTGCGCCTTTCCACAGCTGAAAAAAAGCCCGTTTCCGACAGTAAGGATGCCAAAAAAGGAGACAAGCGCAGATGAATTGCCCTAACTGCAACGCTAAGATAACAAAAGAAAAAATATGCCCGAAATGCGGCGAAGATTTAGCGCTTATGCAGCGTGCCTATGCAATATCCGCGCGTTATTACAACCGCGGTCTCGAGCTTGCCAAAGACAGGGACTTGAGCGGTGCGGTAAATGTGCTGAAAAAAAGCACGGCTTTCTGCAAAAGCAATATAAACGCAAGAAACCTGCTCGGGCTTGTGTATTTTGAAATGGGTGACATTGCAAATGCCCTCACACAGTGGGTATTGAGCATAAATATGCAGACGGATAAGAATATTGCGCAGGAATATCTTGACAATTACGAGAAAAACAGCCGCGAGGCAGACAACCTTGAAAACAGCATAAAACTGTATAACGAGGCACTTGAAAGCGTGCGCGAACGCAACGACGATATGGCAATAATAAGCCTGAAAAAAGCGCTCAACCTCAATCCGCGCTTTATAGAGGCGCTTAATCTGCTTGCACTGTGCTACCTTATACACGGTAAAAATTCACTTGCGGTGGATCTTATAAACAATGTTTTAAAGCAGGATATAAACAACGAAAAAGCGCTTGGCTACTACCGCGGTCTTTACCCCGACAAAAGCCGTCCCATACCCAAAAGCTACGGCAGCGATCCGCGCAATTCCGCATATTATATGCCTTATGCGGGAACAAGGGGTGCGCGTATAAGGAACGTGAACAAGCCGCAGCCCGTTATACCCGTGTTTTTCTTCGGCTTTATCAGTGCGGCGATAATAGTTTCGCTTCTTGCAATACCGCAGATAATACAGGCGGATAACTTACAGTTTGAACAGCAGGTGAACCGCTATAACACACTGAAACAGGACTATGACAGTCTTTTGACCAAATACAACGAGTCCGAGGCGAGCCTGAGCCGCGAACAGCAGCCAAGCAGCAATTTACCGCTTCAAGACAGGGTAAAGCAGATAAACACCGCCGAAAACCTGTATAAAAACGATAATGCGACCGAGGCGGCAATGATACTTGTAAACCTCGATACCACCGATTTTGCGCCCGAGATAATGGAGCAGTATGCAAGGCAGAAAAAGCTTATACTGCCCCTTGCCGCAGAGCAGTTTTACACGGGCGGCAGGCAGCAGGCGGAAAACGGTGATACGGAGACGGCACGTCAGCTTTTTGAGCAATGCCTGAAATGCTGTCAGGAGGGTGACGAAATACGCTATTCCACACTTTACCAGCTTGGTAAAATGGCGGCGGAAGCGGGCGATGTGCAGATGGCGCTGAACTATTTTGCGCCCGTTGCCGAAAACCACCCCGTACAGTCCGTAAAAAACGAAGCAAAGCGGTATCTGGAGGAAAACAATGCTTGATTTTTCACTTGAAAAAAGCGAAAATTTTGAAAATATCGGCAAAGTAAGCCTTTTTGTACATAAAAGCGGCGGCAGAGTCATTTGTATCGACAACGAGGATGAAAACCGTGTGTTTGCGCTTTCTTTTGATACCCCCGCAAACGATGATACGGGCATTGCGCATATACTTGAACACTGCGTTCTCTGCGGCTCAAAAAAATTTCCCGCAAAGGATCCCTTCAACCTGCTCGATATAAATGTGCCGCATACATATTTAAATGCGATAACCTTTCCGCATAAGACCCTTTTTCCAGTGGCTTCGCTTGATGAAAAGGCGCTTATGCTTATGGCGGAGGTCTATTGTGACGGAGTTTTCGATCCCCTTGTTTACCAAAATAAGGGGATCTTTATGCAGGAGGGCGGTTTTTATGACGGCAAGGGCATAAACGGCGTTGTATACGGCGAGATGAGCGGTTTTTACGACGACCCTGAAAACCTTGCCGAAAGATATTTAAAAGCTGCTTTTACACCGCATTTTTCCGCAGGTCTGCCCGAGGATATACCAAATGCCGACTACGAAAAAATGCTCGAATATCACAAAAAGCACTATACGGGTACAAACTGCCTTGCCTTTGTCTATGGAAAAGGCGATAAAAAGCCGTATCTGGAGCTTTTGAGCAGATATTTCGGGTGCGGTGAAAAGATAATACAAAGACCGATTTTAAAAAAAGAAGTCAGGCACATACCCCTGCCGAATGACGTGGATATGGCGCTGTTTCCGCTTTGTCTGACCTCCGACTATGTCGGCGCGTATTTTTATTTCCTTATGGCAAAAGCCCTTGAAAAACGGCTTGACGGGCTGAAAATAAGCTTTGACGATACGGGTGATATTGCTTATCTGAAAATAACGGGCGGCAATATCGACACGGAAAAAATAAAAAAGGCGGCAAAGGATATAAGCATAGACACCGAAAACCTGCGTTTTTACATAGAAAACGGCGATTTTGGCTATAAGCCGCGCGGTCTGTATTACGCATTGAAACTTATGTATGCAAACGGCGAGCTTAAAAGCCTCGATCTCAAAAATATTTTTGAGAGTATAAAAAATGCCGATACGCAAAAATATATATCATCCGCTTTTGAAAACAACGGTATTTTCGGCATAAAAGGCGGAAAAATGCCGCAGAAAAAGGCATATGTGATACAGGACAAAAAGCCGCTTGAGGACTACAGAAAAACAAGCGAAAAAAGCGGTATAATACCTTTGATAATACCCGAAAAACCGCCCCAAAAGCCAAAGACAAAGCTCTGCGGCGATATTCTGTTCACACCCGTTGGCGGCAGCATTATCTTTCTTACACTTGCTTTCGGGCTTGATATACCGCCAAAACTGCTTGAAAGCGCAGGTCTGCTTGTGCGCAGCTATAAGACGGAACTGCCGCATTTTTCAATTGAACTTTGGGATGTCGGCAAGCCCTGCCTTTTGTTGAATACGGGCTTTTTTGCCGACAGCGCCGAAACCGCTGCAAGTGAGATAAACCGCATTTTTACCGCAGATGACGGCATTTGTACGCTTTCTTTCGATAAAACACCCGAAAAGATGACCGACTTAACGGCGCTGGGAGGAATAGAAAAAAATGCTTTTATCATAAGAAAAGCATATAAAAACGTGACAAAAAATACAGCCGCGCCGCAGGCTCTGCGCGAGATGATATATTCAAAGGGCAATATGCGTGCCGCGGTATGCTGTTCGCACGAAAACTTTGAAAAAGCGGTGGGCATTGTAAAAAAACTTGCCCTCTTTGACGGCAAAGCAGCCGAAAAGACCGTTTTCGTGCCCGACCTTAAAACGGAGATAATAAGAAAGGATGTCAATGTAAATACCATATCGCTTGCCTTTAGGCATGGCGGCAGTCCCGAAGCGGCATTTGCGGCGGCGGAGATAATGAAAACAACTCTTTTGTGGGAAAAGGTGCGCGGTGCGGGCGCATACGGAAGCACTGCTTATGCGACCCCAAGCGGCAGTTTCTGCATAAACTCGTTCAAAGATATAAACTTTGAAAAGACGATAGATACGTTTTTCGAGTGCATAGGTCTGATGCGAAATTTCTCGCCGACCGAAGAAGAAATGCAGCGTTACAGGCTGATGTGCCTTAATACCGCCGACAGACCGAAAAGAAGGCAGCAGTTGAATTATGCCGCATTAAGCGAGTATTTCGGCTGTGATACGGATATGCACGAAAACCTTTTGAAGCTTACCGCAAAGGATGTACAAAATGTGTTTGACGGTGTGGAAGCAAGTACGGTAAAAACAGCCGCAGTCAAAGGAAACTGAATTTCACAGACCGCAGCAGGTCGGCAAAACGGCCTTATCGCAAAATGTCTGCGCAGTTGTGCTGCCGTGATAAAAATGCACCGCTTGACAATTGTTCCCAAATGTGATACCATACTTTTCGTAAAGGGCAAAAATACGTAAATAATAAAAATACTATATAAAAAGGTGATAAAAATGAATTTATTTAACAAAAAACCAAAAGTTGTTCCCGTTACCGTTATCTCGGGCTTTTTGGGTGCAGGCAAGACGACCTTGCTCAATAATATCCTGCGTGAACCGCAGGGCAAGAAGATAGCCGTTATCGTAAACGATATCGGCGAGATAAACATTGATGCGGAGCTTGTTGAAAAAACGGGCCTTATCCAGCAGGAGGACAGCGGTGTAGTTGCACTTTCAAACGGCTGTATCTGCTGTACGCTCAAATCCGACCTTATCGAGCAGATAATGAGCCTGCTTCGCCAAAACCGCTGTGACTATATCGTTATCGAGGCAAGCGGCATATGCGAGCCGCAGCCTATCGCAAACACCATTCTCACTGTCACACAGGCTCTTATAGAAAATAAGATGCCGACTATTTGCAAACTTGACAGCATAATAACTGTCGTTGATGCCTACAGAATGGCAGAAGAGTTTGAGTGCGGCGAGGAGCTTACCGAAGAACACGATCACGACCACGATCATGATGAACACGAAGAACATCACGATGAGCATGATGAGCACGACGAGGACGAAGAGGATCTCACTCCGCTGCTTATCGACCAGATAGAGTTCTGCAATGTTGTTCTTCTCAACAAGGCAGACCTTGTAAACGATACGCAGAAAGCACGCTTAAAGGCAGTTATAGAGGCGCTTAACCCCAATATCGAAATAATAGAGACGGTAAGGAGCAAGGCGGATATTTCACAGCTTATAGACAAAAATATCTTCGACCTTCAGGAAGTTTACCGCGGTGCAGGCTGGATAGAAGCAATGGAGAGCGAGGAGGGTCACGAGCATGACCATGACCGCGAACACGGTCACAGCCATGAGCATCATCACCATCATCATGACCATGATCACGATCACGACCATGAACACGGCGAAGCGCTTGAATACGGCATAAACACCTGCGTTTTCAGTGCTGTACGTCCGTTTGACCGCGCAAAATTTGAAAATGCGGTGCTTGATCTGAGTAAAAAGCTTATACGTTCCAAGGGCTTTGTATGGTTTGACAACGAGCCCGATTGGATATATATATACGAACAGTCGGGCAAGCAGATAACGCTTGATTCCGCAAAACAGTGGGTCGCTGCACTTCCCAAGGAGGAGCAGATGGATGTATTTGCGGATTATCCCGAGATCGCGGATAATTGGGACAAGGAATACGGCGACAGACTCAACAAGATCGTGTTTATAGGTCAGGGCATAGATGCCGAGCTTATAAATAAAGTTATGAATGACGCATTAAAATAAAACAAAATAAAAAACTGCCGCGATCGGAAATATTCCGCACGGCAGTTCTTTAACCAAATAAGAAAGTCCCCCGCTTCTAAAGCGGGGGTGCTTACTTAAAATTCAGTGGGTTAGCACTTTTGCTGCGCAAAAGCCGGGCAAAGCCTGTCCGCATCTATCTTTGCGGTGCAATGTCCAAGCTCCCACTGAATTTGGAATTGCTTGCAATTCCGTTGGTTATGAGTAT
>ODAJ012043553.1_pt1 | contig 14228 bp, 9 predicted proteins | sample 1539241 | NCBI WGS metagenome assembly ODAJ01 (sample SAMN02144231, study PRJEB22623) | gut metagenome | biome: sheep rumen | host: Ovis aries | place: New Zealand
GGAGGCTACCCTGTGCGACGAGCCGACGATTGACCAGGACGTGGACATCGAAGATGACCTCTGGCTGTACCTCTATGGCGATGACGACATTACACCTCCTGTCATGAACTTCTATGGCGGTGCCATCAACCTCAAGAGCCGCAACAGCGGATGGACATTCAAGGGCGTAGGATTTACCTGCAAGAATGAAGCAACGGCACCCATGCGGGCTGCAGAAGGTCTTGGAGGTATCACAAGTGTTGGCACGCTTACGTTTGACGGATGCACCATGAAGGAAGGAAACTACACCATACAAAATCTCAGCGACGGACGGATGTATCTCACGAGTGGCACAGTGGTTGAAGGATACGGCAACCTCATAAACAGCGGCAATGTCTATATTGACGGCTCAGTGAAGGTGGCAGACCTTGCCAACAAGAAAGGCGGTCGCATCTATGTAACGAGTACACTGACGGAAGACATCAAGGTAAGCATCTCTTCTATGGCAGAAGTAGAACAGGATGTGCCCATCATCCTTGGCGGAAATGGCTATACAATGACAGCGGCCGACGTGAGCCACATCACCCTGACGCTGCCCGACGGCTATGAGTGGAAATACAATGAGACGGTTGGAGGCATCGTGGTCAGCACAACCTCTGGCATCGCCAATATAAATACAGCCCTTCCAGTAGCCGTTGATTCTTATGACGTTAATGGGCATAAGGTTGCTGCAGGCCACCAGGGGATTACCATCCAACGCATGAGCGACGGAACAGTAGTAAAGATTTATTCACCTAAATAACAAACTGACATGAAAAAGAATTGTATGAGCAACCATTTGCGCCTCTTGGCATTTGCCTTGTTGGTTGTATGCTGCGGAAGCATGCAGGCGCAGGACGACCTGTTGGACTATATCAACAGCATCGTCAAGAAGCAGCCACAGCAACGCAGGGCTGGCGACGGGATCACGGTTATTGATTTGTCGAACTACAGTGCCGTTGTTCGAGAACGTACACTACCCATTACCAACGGTTTGCGGGTCAGATTCATCAATGGTACATTGAGCCGTGCCAACAGCCTCGACGGACCCATTCTGCAAATTGATGCGCAAAGTTATGTTGAAATTTGTGATGGAGCAACCGTTACTACACAGCAATCGACTTCGAACAGAGAAGCCATACTGATGGAAAGCGGAGAGTTGAAGATTCTGAACCAAGGTGCGGTAAAAGGAAAGAAAAACTGTACCTCCGTCCTGATGACCTCCGACAATGACAAATTTACGATGGAGTACAACGCACATCTTTATGCAAAGCTTGTCTGTCAGGCAAGTGGAGCATCCATTACTTTCAATGGTGGTTATTTAGATACGGATTTGGATAGCAACGACTATCATTTCAGTACGGCCTCAGACATAAATGTTAATTCAATGCCAAGCAACGATGTGATTAAGGCTGAATTGACGGGTATAAGCAACGTCATCAACCTGAAGAGCCAGTTCGTTCCCACATTCTACTTGAAGGCTCCGGCAAAACCAGACGGAAGCACGCTGATTAAGGTTTTGGTCAGCGGCGATGATTATCTGGAGAGTACCAAACAATTTACCCACTGGGAGGGAGATTCCAAATACCAAATTGTAAAAAACGTTATTGCCAGAACCATTAAGATTCTTTATGATGACTTATGGCACGATATTGTTTGGCCCTGGAATCCAGGCCCCGATGATCCTTGTGGTTGTGTATGGTGGGATCCTATTCCCATTGAGGTTCCCTGCGAAGGAAAACGGGTTAAAAACGATATAGAATTCCCTGACGATGACCTCTATTGGGCACTCTATGGCCGCCCAGAAGGACACGAGGAAGAGTACGACTGCGAAGGCGAAGTGGATGAAGGAGAACATGATGTGTATATCAGGCCTAACGCCAAAGTTAAATGGCATTGGCTTCGCTGGCGCGGCTGCGGCTGTCAGGGCAAGCACATCTGGGTATGGGGCACGCTGCGCATCTACAGAGTATGGTACGACTATTACTGGCGCTTCATCCACGTCATGCCTGGCGGCAGGGTGGAAATAGAAGACCTGACTGGCGACTGCGACGAGACGGTATTCCACGTTGAAGGCGGTGAAATCGACTACGACGGCGACAACAGCCACTGCACGGGTGGCAAGTATGGCTGGTACTGCACAGGCGGAAAAATCTGGGTACGCGGCGGTTATCTGAGCGGTGGAACCTGCGGCGGCTGGACGGGTCAGAATGGTATTAGTTATCACCACGGCGGAACGGTACACGGAGGCATCCATAACTATGGTATTCACTACTTCTATGGAGGCACGTGCTCCGGTGGTGGATCCTATACCATATACAATCATAGTGGTGGACGTTTCTATTATCATGGCGGTACATGTACGGACGGCGGAAAGATATGGAACGAGGGCGACCTCTACATAGACGGTGGCGGTTCGGTAAACTGCGGCGACATATACTGCATACGCGGTGGCTGCATTTACATCTTAAAGAAGCTTACGTTTACACTCCGTCTGATATTTACAGCTGAAAACATTGTTCCCGGTGAGACTGTCGTTATTGGAGGTAATGGCTACAAGCTAACGCAAGACGACGTCAACAAGCTCGACATCGTCCTGCCAGAGGGTTATGAATGGCATTACGACGGGGCTTGCGGATGCATTAGCATTACCCAGACGGCAGGCATTGCTGGTGTCACTGGCGAACAGCCGACGGTAGAGCAAACGTACGACGCTAATGGTCGCCAAGTAAGCGAGGACGGCAAGGGCCTGAAGATTCAGCGCTTGAGCGACGGAACTGTCCGTAAGGTGACTACAAAGTAAAACGATTCCCCAGCCACAATCCTTCGTGGCTGGGGAAACGTTTTTTTTAACAGGACTTACCCGTTTTTGTTTACTCTTCCTCACCAATGGTGGGGTTCGACATGAAGCTTGCGGTGGGACGCGTTGAACTTTGTTCGCCGCTTTCTGCAAGCAGGTGTTGCTGTTGTTGCAACACGACGCTGTGCAGGGCGGGGGTCTGATAAGTTTTCTTATTCATTGCTATTGATGGTTTTTAATGATGATTTTCTTTCCATTATGTATATACAAGCCTGGCGCGGCGGGGGCGCTGCCGAGGCGCTGTCCGCTGAGGGTAAACCAGCCGCTACTCTTGGCTGCGTCCGGCACAGCAGAAGTCATGGCGGTAGTGCCGGGGCTGCCTATGGCGAGGGCCGGTAGCGTCAGGCTGCTGATGCTGACGGGTAAGAACCAGCCACGGAAGGCCGGAACGCGCGTCTCGTCGGTAACATGAACGAAGCGGCTGCCGCTCTGGTTGAGCACGTAGCCAGCAGTGACGGCAGTAGCTGCAGTGGTTCCGCAGAACTTGTAGTGGTTGCCTGCGACGGAGTGATCCGTCGTGGCGGCTATGGCGGCACTGGTGGTGCTGAAGGTGACGGGGCGTCCGGTCATCTGCCACTCGTCGCCCCAGGTGTCGCCCGGCACGGCAATGATGTAGGGCGTGTTGGCCTCCATCTGCTGGGTGTGGTCGAAAGTAACTAAGCCCTCGGCATCGGCAGTGAAGGAGCGGAGCCAGAAGCTGCCTTCCTCGTCATCGTCGGAGCGGAACCACGTTCGCTCAACAGGAGAACCGTTGCGCAGCACGGTGGTGACCTTGGTGGGGGCAAAGGGCAGCATGAGCGTGCTCCAGCCGGCAGTGCCCGTGGCGGCCTGGGTAAAGGTACGCGTGTAGGACGCCTTGGCGGCCTGGAAGTCTATGGGGCTGTAGAAGTCGTAACCGTCAGTAAGCTTGAGGGACGTAGCGCTCGTTCCGCAAACCACGTTACAGCCGTCAAGATCTGTGGGCACGGCGACCCCCTCGGGCAGCAGGTAGAGACAATTGGGGTTGCTGCTGGGCTTGACGATGACACCGTCCAACGAGGAAAGTCCGCGCAGGTCGGCAAAGCAGGCGGCTCCGGCATTGATGCTGTTTGCTGGCTGATGAATGGTGACGGCACCTGTGGCGTCGCCCAGACGGTAGCCGTCGGTCATGGTGAATGAGCCGTGTTCCACCTCGCCGTCAGTGACGAGACCCAAGTGCAGGGCATCGGCCACGTTACTGCTGTTATCGACTACGCGCTGGTAGGTGATGCGGAAGCTGTAGTAGCCCTCCGAAGGCAGGTCGTCGGCAGCGACAGCCACCACGGTGGTGCCTTGCTTCTCGACGATGAGCGGGTAATGGGTAACGCCGAGGCTCTCCCAGCTCCAAGTGGTGCTGGCACCGTCTTCAGTCTTCGTCCACTGGCGTGCCGAACAGTTCAGCTGGCCAACATAGACGTTCGTGGTCGATGGATTACTGACGGTGACGGTGGCCCGCAGGGCGTTGCCGTAGAGCTGACCGCCGGTCTGGTTGTCAATGACGGCTTCGAAGACGAGGTCGAGGTTGTTGGTGGCGTCGCTTTCGGCAATGGCGATGGTCTTACTTGTGCCAATCTGTGTGCCGCCAGACTTGGCAGTATAGAGTTCAAGCACGTTGTTGCCAGCCGTGGTGGGTGTATAGCCGAAGGTTACATCGACCTCCTGGCCTGCCGGAATCTCCACGGTCTTGCCCATGACGGCCTTGCCATTTACACGCAGCACAAGGTTGCCGTGGTAATCGCTGGCAGCACCGGTGACGCTGGCTATGACGGTCTGCTCGTAGCCCTTCGTCTGGTTGCCTTCAACGGTAAGTGATGCCAACGTCGGCACGGTGGCCGTACCCCCGACGACGGGGACCCTGAGCGTCATGCTGTTACCGCTGACGGTGGCCTCTATGCGGAGCGCCTGGCTGTCGTAGCAAGGCTGCCACTGGGTCTGCCCGCTCAGGCGCGAGCGTACATCGATGTAGTAAGTGCCGTCAGCAAGCCCTGAGGGCGAAGCAAGATTCGTCAGCGTAAGATTTTTATTGCTATTGAACACCATTCCATCACCCGTTGCACTATACAACGGCTCGGAAACGACGGAGCCGTCAGCCGCAGTGAGCACGACGGCATAGTCGAACGAGACGGGAGAGTTGTACGAGGCGGAGCCGAAGAGGTAGTTGCACAGCGAGACGTAAAGCGACATGCCGGTGAAGGCCTCCCCTGAGGCACTGCGGCTGACGGTCTGCGTAGATGTCGAGCCGGTGGCGTCGAACTGCAGGTGCTCAAGCGCAAGGGTGTGGCTGGCCCCATCCGACGAGCTGCGGGGACTGATGCCGATGACAGCATCCTGCGAGAAGCTGAAGCCGTCGAGCGTGTTGGAGCCGCCGATGCCTTGTTCATAGGGATTGAGTACTGAAAGGCGGAAGAAGCCGTCACTATAGCCACCCCAGCCCCAGTTAATGTGGAAGTAGTCGTCAGTGTCGTAGCCGTCGCACACGAAGGAGTGACCGCCACCCGCACTCTGACCGCCAAGGATGACGGGGCGCCCTGCGGCCAGCTCGCTATAGACCAGGTTCACCCAATCAACATAGCTATAAAACGGTCGCTGGGCGTAACTGGCATTGTAGCCGAAGTACTCCTTCAGCACGCCGGCTATGCTGGCGTTATAGGCTGAGGAGCCACTCACGCCATAGTTCATCTGTAGTGCCGCGCCGCAGTACTGCATGAGTTTAGCCACGGCCGTCTCTGCGGCAGAACCGCTGTAGCTGTTGCCGTAGGTAGTCGTCATGTCGCTCCAGCTGAACGTCGTGGCGGGAAGTTCTCCTATTTGTATCTCGTTGGTACGCGTTGTGTAGGCAGGTATGGCGCTTGACTGCCCCTGAGGCCTCTGATGGTAATACATGGCCTGAGCCATGGCCGTAGCCACGCAGCCAGTGACGCAAAGCTCGTCGCCAATGGTGGGGCAATAGGCGTTATAGGGGGCACCCTGATTCCAGCGGGTAGCGACCATGGGCGCAATGACGTGGCGAGTGGTGCTCATAGCACTGTGCTTGGGGGCTGCGGGAGCTGCGGCCTGCTGGCTGCCGGCGTCGTCGTAGGCGGCAAGCATCTCGACCTCCTCGGCATAGCAGTCGAGCATGAAGCGGAGGCCGTCGGGCAGTTCGCCGGCGCTGAGGCTGCCGCTGTCGGCATAGCCAAGAATGGGCGTGGTGCGGCTGTCGCCGCTCACGATGACGAAGCCCTGTTTGTTGCCAACGTTGAACACGTAGTAACTGCTGTAGTCGTCGGCATGGGCAACCCGGCGGCCCCTAAGGGCGGCGCTGGTGCGCAAGGCTGCGGCGGGCGACTTTCCGTGCTGTTGCAGAAACGAGAGTGCCCGCTGGCGGGCTTCCGTCTCGCTGACGGGTTGTGCCTGAACGGTCAGTGCAAGGAGAGCAAAGACTGAACACAGACTGAATACTTTTGCTGTCATGGAGTGATGTTTGTTAGTTTAATTCTTATGATTTGGCTGCAAAGGTACAAAAAGTTTTGCAATTACGAGCGATTGGGGCGTTAAAATGCAAAAAACTGTCCTCATGAACCCATGAGCCTTTCCCCCAAAATGACAGAAGAAAAAAAGCGAAAAAACTTGCATTTGTCGCTATTTTTTCGTACCTTTGCAAAACCATTCTATTTCTGTACGTTCTTGCAGAAGAAAGGCAATACAGGTTTTCAGCGCCCGTTCAAATACTTTTCAGCGACCGCTCAAATACTTTTCAGCGACCGCTCAAATACTTTTCAGCGGGCGTTGAAATACTTTTCAGCGGCCGCTGAATTCCTGATACCTCCGGGGAAACTACCCGTTACCCTGCCATAAACCACCAGTTTCCTAGGGGGTAGCTACCTGTCTGCCCTACCCTGTCTGAAATTATATTTGGTTTTCTTCACTTATTCGTACCCCTGATGCTTTGCATCCAAGGTACTTTCGTTCGAAAATGAAAAGAAAAACAAGTTTTCCTTTTGCATTTTGCTCACTTATTCGTACCTTTGCACCCCAAAAGAAAATAGAGTATATATAATAAGGTATAAGGAGACAAGATGATTACAGTAACAAATCTGGCTATTCAGTTCGGAAAGAAGACGCTCTACAAGGACGTCAACCTGAAGTTTACAAGTGGCAACATCTACGGCATCATAGGTGCCAACGGTGCCGGCAAATCGACCCTGCTCAGGGCCATCAGCGGCGAGCTGGAACCCAACAAGGGCTCGGTGGAGCTGGCCCCCGGCGAGCGGCTGAGCGTGCTGGAGCAGGACCACTTCAAGTATGACGCCTTCACCGTCATGGACACGGTGCTCATGGGCCACCAGCCGCTGTGGCAGAACATGAAGGAGCGCGAGGCTCTCTACGCCAAGGCCGAAATGACCGAGGAGGACGGCGTGAAGGCAGCCGAACTGGAGATGGCCTTTGCCGAGATGAACGGCTGGGAAGCCGAGAGCGAGGCTGCACAGCTGCTGCAGAACCTGGGCGTACAGGAGGACCGGCACTACAAGCAGATGGCTGAAATATCGAACAACGAGAAGGTGCGCGTCATGCTGGCCAAGGCCCTGTTCGGCCACCCCGACAACCTGCTCCTGGACGAGCCGACGAACGACCTGGACCTGGACACGGTACAGTGGCTGGAGGAATACCTCTCGAACCTGGAGCAGTGCGTGCTCGTGGTGAGCCACGACCGCCACTTTCTGGATGCCGTCAGCACGCAGACGGTGGATATAGACTTCGGCAAGGTGACGCTCTTCTCGGGTAACTACTCCTTCTGGTACGAGTCGAGCCAGCTGGCCCTGCGCCAGCAGCAGAACCAGAAGATGAAGGCCGAGGAGAAGCGCAAGCAGCTGGAGGAGTTCATCAGGCGCTTCTCGGCCAACGTGGCCAAGTCGAAGCAGACCACGTCGCGCAAGAAGATGCTGGAGAAGCTGAACGTGGAGGAAATCACTCCCTCGACCAGAAAGTATCCGGGCATCATCTTCCAGATGGAGCGCGAGCCGGGCACGCAAATACTCGAAGTGGAGGGCCTGAAGGCTGTCGAAGAGGACGGCACGGTGCTCTTCGACAACGTGACGTTCACCATAGAGAAGGGCCAGAAGACGGTCTTCCTCTCGCACAACCCGAAGGCTATGACGGCTCTCTTCGAAATCATCAACGGTAACCGCGAGCCACAGGCCGGTACGTACAAGTGGGGCGTCACCATCACGACGGCCTACCTGCCTCTGGACAACACGGAGTTCTTCCAAAGCGAGATGAACCTCGTCGATTGGCTCTCGCAGTGGGGACCGGGCAACGAGGTGACCATGAAGTCGTACCTCGGACGCATGCTGTTCAAGGAGGAGGACGTGCAGAAGAAGGTGTGCGTGCTCTCCGGCGGCGAGAAGATGCGCTGCATGATAGCCCGCATGCAGCTGAAGAACGCCAACTGCCTCATCCTGGACACACCGACGAACCACCTGGACCTGGAGAGCATTCAGGCCTTCAACAACAACCTCATCAGCTTCAAGGGCAACATTCTCTTTGCCTCGCACGACCATGAGTTCATCAACACCGTGGCCGACCGCATCATTGAGCTGACGCCCCGAGGCACCATAGACAAGCTGACGACATACGACGACTACATCTACGACGAGTCAATCAAGGAGCTAAAAGCGAAGATGTACAGTTAGGCACACTTTTTGCAGTACAACAGAAAAAAACATTAACGCTATGAAGGAAGAAGAAAAGATAAACGCAGAAGAGGAGGAGTTCCTCGACGAAGCTCAAGCAACAGAAGACCTGGACGAGCAGGAAGTCACCGTTGCCAAAGAAGGTACAGAAGAACCTCAAGAGGAAGAGGACGAAATCTCAAACCTCAAATCTCAAATCTCAACTCTTCAAGACAAATACCTGCGCTCGGTGGCCGAGTTTGACAACTACCGCAAGCGCACGCTGAAGGAGAAGGCAGAACTCATACTGAACGGCGGCACGAACGCCATCAAGGCCATTCTGCCCGTGCTTGACGACATGGAGCGTGCCATAGAGAACGGCGGGAAAACCGACGACCCGCAGGTGCTGCGCGAGGGCATGGAGCTCATCTACCAGAAGTTCCAGAAGGCTCTGGAGAGCTTAGGCGTGAAACCCATAGAGACGGAGAATGCCGACTTCGACGTCGATGTGCATGAGGCCGTGGCCATGGTGCCCGGCATGGGCGACGAGAAGAAGGGCAAGGTCATTGACTGCCTGCAGCGTGGCTATAAGTTGAACGATAAAGTAATTCGCCACGCCAAAGTGGCAGTAGGACAGTAATGGCACAAAAACGTGACTACTACGAGGTGCTGGGCGTCGATAAGACAGCCAGCGAGGAAGAGATAAAGAAGGCGTACCGGAAAATCGCCATCAAGTATCACCCCGACCGCAACCCGGGCAACAAGGAGGCCGAGGAGAAATTCAAGGAGGCTGCCGAGGCCTACGACGTGCTGCACGACCAGCAGAAACGCCAGCAGTACGACCAGTTCGGCTTTGCGGGCCCCGGCGGCGACTTCGGCGGCTTTGGCGGCACGTCGATGAACATGGACGACATCTTCTCCATGTTCGGCGACATCTTCGGTGGCCGCGCCGGTTTCGGCGGCTTCGGAGGCAGCCGGCAGCCCCAGAAGCACCGTGGCAGCGACCTGAGGCTGAAGGTACGCCTGTCGCTGAAGGAAATCTCCGAGGGAACGACCAAGAAGTTCCGCGTCAGAAAGGACGTAAAGTGCAGCCACTGTGGCGGCTCGGGCGCCGAGGCCGGCAGCACTGACGAGATATGCTCTACGTGTCACGGCTCGGGCATCATTACCCACACCACGCAAAGCATCTTCGGCATGATGCAGAGCCAGGGTGTCTGCCCCACCTGCGGCGGCACCGGACGCGTCATCAAGAACAAGTGTAAACACTGCGGCGGCTCGGGCGTGGAGAAAGGCGACGAGGTCGTGGAAATCAACATTCCCGCCGGCGTGGCCGAAGGCATGATTGTCACGGCACAGGGTAAGGGCAACGCTGGCCAGCGCAACGGAATAAACGGCGACATACAGGTGCTCATAGAGGAGGAAGAGAACGACACCTTCATCCGCGACAATAACGACCTGATATACAACCTGCTGCTTGACTTCCCCACGGCAGCCCTGGGCGGAGAAGTGGAGATTCCGACACTCGAAGGCAACAAACTGAAAATCAAGATAGACTCCGGCACGCAGCCAGGCAAGACGCTGCGACTGAGGGGCAAAGGACTGCCCCCCGTGCCTGGCTACGGCTACGGCAGGGGCGACCTGGTGGTCAACATCAGCGTCTATGTGCCGAAGACGCTGAGCCGCGACGAGAAGCAGGCTCTGGAAGAGTTCCGCAAGAGCGACAACTTCAAGGGCGACAGCGACACGAAGCAGTCCATATTCCAGAAATTCAAGAACTACTTCTCATAACCCCATGACCTACGACGAGACCACCAGCTACCTGTTCAGCCAGCTGCCACAATTCGAAAAGGACGGCGCCAAGGGCTACAAGGAGGGACTTGAAAACACCCTCGCTCTGGACAAACACTTTGGCCACCCGCACCGCCAGTACCTGACCATACACGTGGCAGGAACAAACGGCAAGGGCTCCTGCTCGCACACCCTGGCAGCCATGTTGCAGACCTGCGGCTACAAGGTCGGTCTCTACACCTCGCCACACCTCGTTGACTTCCGCGAGCGCATACGCGTGAACGGAGAAATGGTGAGCGAGAGCTACGTCGTCAGTTTCGTCGAGCAGAACCGTGCGTTCTTCGAACCCCTGCACCCCACCTTCTTCGAACTGGCCACTGCCATGGCGTTCAAGTACTTCAGCGACATGAACGTCGATATAGCAGTCGTCGAGGTAGGCCTGGGCGGCCGTCTGGACTGCACGAACATCATCAGCCCCGTGCTTTCGGTCGTTACCAACATCAGCTTCGATCACACGCAGTTCCTCGGCGACACGCTGGCCAAGATAGCTGCCGAGAAGGCCGGCATCATCAAGCCCGGCGTGCCCGTCGTCGTGGGCGAGGTGCTGCCCGAGACACGGCCCGTCTTCGAGGCGAAAGCCACGGAGGTGAAAGCCCCCATAACCTTCGCCCAGGACGAACCGGAGGTGCTCAGCTGGCAGCAGCAGCCCGACGGCACCCTGAGTTACGAGACGCGCAGCTATGGCACGCTGACCGGAGAGTTGGGCGGTCTGTACCAGGCGGCTAACACGAACACCATTCTCTGGGCCGTGCGCCTGCTGGAGGAGCAAGGCGTACTGGTTCGCAGCGTGAAGCCACAGCATATAGAACAGACCTGTCAGGAACTCCAGACGGCCTTTAGCCGCGTCTGCGAGCTGACGGGACTTCAGGGCCGCTGGCAGACGGTACACGAGTCGCCGCTCATCGTGTGCGACACGGGGCACAACCTGGCCGGATGGCAATACCTGAGCCGACAGCTGGCCAAGGTGGAATGCCGGAACATGCACATCGTCTTCGGAATGGTTGACGACAAGGACGTGGAAGGCGTCATGCAGCTGCTGCCCCCCAAGGCCACCTACTACTTCACCAAGGCCAACAACCACCGCGCCATACCCGAAGCACGACTGAAGGAAATAGCCTCCCGCTTAGGTCTTCAGGGAGAGTGCTTTAGCACCGTAGGCGAAGCCTTTGACATGGTCAAGAAAGTCGTCTCGCGCGACGACTTCGTCTTCGTCGGTGGCAGCAGTTACGTGGTGGCCGACTTCCTGAAAAACCGTATTTAGGTTTTTTTCACACTCCATTGAACGTTTTTTAGTGCGGGAAGTTTGTCTATCTCGAGTTTTTTCAGTTACTTTGCAAGCATCAATTATAACTAAAACCCAATTATTATGGCAAACAATACTGAAACAGCGACACTTTGTGGTCTGAAACGCAAGGACTTCCAGACCACCATCAATGGTAAGAAAACCGACTTATACATCCTTAAGAACAGACTTGGCTACGAAGTCGCCATCACCAACTATGGAGGCGCCATCGTGGCCATTATGGTTCCTGACAAGGACGGTCAAGTAGCTAACGTTATTCAGGGTCATGACAACATTCAGGATGTCATCAACAGCCCGGAGCCCTACCTCTCAACCCTCATCGGACGCTTCGGCAACCGCATTGCCAAAGGACAGTTCACGCTGAACGGCAAGGAGTACCAGCTGGCCATCAACAACGGACCGAACGCCCTGCACGGCGGACCGACCGGTTTCCACGCACGCGTATGGGATGCCCGCCAGATGGGTCCCCGCTCGCTGGCCCTGCAATATACGTCAGCCTATGGTGAGGAAGGCTTCACGGGCGAGTTCCGCGTAACCGTAGAGTTCACCTTTACCGACCAGAACGAGCTCGTCATTGAGTACATGGCCACGACGAACAAGAAGACCATCTGCAACCTGACGCACCACGCCTTCTTCTCGCTGGCTGGCATTGCCAACCCCACGCCAACCATTGACGACCTGGAGTGCGAAATCAACGCCGACTTCTTCATTCCTACCGACGACACCAGCATTCCGACAGGCGAAATACTGAAGGTGGCAGGTACGCCGTTCGACTTCCGCACGCCGAAGCCCGTGGGTCAGGACATTGACGCTGACTGTGAGCAGATACGCAACGGCCACGGCTACGACCACTGCTTCGTGCTCAACAAGAAGGAGGCTGGCGAACTGTCGTTTGCAGCACGCATCCGCGAGCCCAAGAGCGGCCGCACCATGGAGGTATATACCACCGAGCCGGGCATGCAGATGTACTCCGACAACTACGCTACCGGCTATGCCGGCCAGCACGGGGCTACGTTCCCCCGCCGCTCTGCCGTATGCTTCGAGTGTCAGCACTTCCCCGACAGTCCTAACCGCCCCTACTTCCCGTCGGTGGTGCTGCGCCCCAACGAGCGTTACAAGCAGAAGACCGTCTATAAGTTTGGCGTAGAGAAGTAAATCGTAAAATAGTCAAATAGTAAAATAGTCAAATAGCCAAAAACACTATGAGCAACCAACAAAAAAACAACGGAAGCATCATTGCCATTATCACCATGATGTTTCTCTACGCCATGATTGCCTTTGTCACCAATCTGGCAGCACCCATCGGCGTAGTCATGAAGAACGACCCTGAAGTGGGCGGTTCCAACATGCTGGCCATGCTGGGTAACTTCATGAACTTCTTTGCTTACCTCTTTATGGGTATTCCCGCCGGCAAGATGCTTACCCGCATCGGCTACAAGAAGACCGCCCTGCTGGGCATCCTGGTGGGCTTCATCGGAGTCAGCATCCAGTGGATTTCCGGTTTCGAGGCTCTCGAGGGTTACCAGGACAACGTCATCTACCTGCTTGGTGCCTTCGTATCGGGCTTCTCCGTATGTCTGCTGAACACCGTCGTGAACCCCATGCTGAACCTCATAGGCGGCGGTGGCAATCGCGGTAACCAGCTGAACCTCATAGGTGGTACGCTCAATTCGCTGGCCGGTACTTTAACGCCGATGTTAGTAGGCGCACTGGTTGGTGAGGTAACGAAATCTACCGACTTCGTCCAGATTAACCTCGTGCTCTACATCGCCATGGCCGTCTTTGCCGCTGCCTTCATCGTGCTGGTGTTCATCCCCATCAAGGACCCCGAACTGGGACGCGTCACCTCGGCTACGAAGTTCGAGCACTCGCCCTGGTCGTTCCGTCACTGCACGCTGGGCGTTATTGCCATCTTCCTCTATGTAGGTGTTGAGGTGGGCATTCCCGGCACGCTGAACTTCTACATTGCCGATACGAGCGATAAAGGCGCCGGCCTGCTGGCTAACGCCGCCGCCATCGGCGGTTTTGTGGCCGGAACCTACTGGCTGCTCATGCTGGTAGGCCGTCTGTGCTCTACGTTCATTGCCGGCAAGGTGTCGTCGAAGCAGATGATGATTGTCACCAACGGCGTGGGCATGGTGCTCATTCTGCTGGCCATCTTCATCCCCAAGGAAATCATGACCTCCATGCCGCTGTTCACCGGTTCGTCGTTCGAAATGACCCAGGTACCCGTCAGCGCCATGCTGCTCGTGCTCTGCGGTCTGTGCACCAGTATCATGTGGGCCTCCATCTTCAATCTGGCTACCGAGGGTCTTGGCAAATATACTGCCCAGGCTTCAGGTATCTTTATGATGATGGTGGTTGGCGGTGGTGTCATGCCGCTGGTCCAGAACTTCATAGCTGACAACGTAGGCTACATGATCAGCTACGTTGTTCCGCTGCTCTCCATGGGCTACATGTTCTGGTACGCCATGTTCGGTTCGAAGAATGTCAACACCGACATTTCCGTCGAATGATTAATCAACAATAA
>ODAJ012100422.1_pt1 | contig 14221 bp, 11 predicted proteins | sample 1539241 | NCBI WGS metagenome assembly ODAJ01 (sample SAMN02144231, study PRJEB22623) | gut metagenome | biome: sheep rumen | host: Ovis aries | place: New Zealand
CCCGCAAAAACATTATTCCTGATGAGTGGCCTCTACTGGATTCGAACCAGTGACCCTCTGAATGTAAGTCAGATGCGCTAACCCAACTACGCTAAGAGGCCAATAATACCGCATTTACGGGAAGCGGCTACCCAGTTAATCGCTCTACGAGTGATATGCCTATAAGTAATACTGTCGTTAATTGAATCACTCTTTCCCTTTAAACCATTTCTTTACGGTTTCAAACAGTCCATATTTATTGAACACGTAAAGTACTGGGCCAGTTACACCAATAAGCAGGAGGTACCAATACCAAGCTATGCCATTCATTGCAAACCATATAATTGCATAGATAACAACAGCATCCGCAAGCAAGGTAAAAATTGCCAATAGGATTTCTTTTAACTTATCTGTAAATTTACCCATAATTACTTATCTTTCTTTTCTTTCAATTTATAATAAAAGTACTTAAATACCTTCCAATCAAAAAAGAGCGCACTCGCACCAAAAAAAACAACAAACAATATCGCCCAAACAGATGGCAATGTGTGGAACATTATGGTACTGAAAACAACAACCAGAACGTTAAAAACAAGTAACATAAACGTCCCGAAAAAAATAAGCATTTTGTCCTTCATATTTAATATATTAATGCTGTTATTATTAATATGTTGCGGAGGTTGGATTCGAACCAACGTAGACCGGCTTATGAGACCGGGCTGGGACCTACTCCAGTCTACCCCGCAATGTTTTGTTGTGATAGGAAGAATCGAACTTCCGTTGGCTTACACCCTACCTTTATGGAGAATAACCCGCCTCTCCTTCTTGATGTCATCGCTGCGCCGGTATCCCACTCCCGGTCATATCACAATGTTTCAATACTAATATACAAAAACCATGCCAAATTAACAAATTTTGTTAAAAAGCGCCATATTATTGGTAATCAGCTGTTTGTCTGATTCCATACTTGTGGAAATACCTAAGAGGTCTCCACTTGTGACCGTTGACGAAAAATCCCCACTTTATCCTCGGGCGACCTTCAAACATAAGCGTCCAGGCTCCACCCTCCGGAATCTTAAGGTAGTGCTGGTCCTCAGCCCTGGAAAACCATATTGATTTTCCCATGTGAAAGAAGTTATGCCAGGAGTTGAAGATTCCCTCAACATAGTACTCATGGGCATTTTTCTTGACAATCGGTTTCCCGTCTTTCCATATCGTCACATCCTCATCTGGAGATAAGTCTGGAACTATGGGTTTCACATTCCAGTAGTGTCCCTTCAATACAATGCTCAGAAGGTTCGCGCTATGGTCATGAAAAAACCTATTATCGTCGCTTCTCAGCCAGTGATGGATTCTGATGGAATAACCGAAGATGATGAACGTCCACCTTATCAGATACGGACAATCATCATATCCGAGCTTTTCTGCCCATCTCACCTGAAAAAGCTTGAACGACCTTGTGTTTGTGCTTCCTTTCATAAATTTTCACATTTTAAATTTTGTCAAGGGTGAAGGACTCGAACCCCCACAGTATGTATTGAACGTAGCTACTGCCCAATGCAATACCGCCTTTCGGTCTTCCACATGTCAGCTTCAACGGTGCTCAAACCAAAGACTATGCGCATCTACCAATGGGACACTATACCGCCGAAACTCGTGGTTGTTTTTCCAGTTAAACTAACCCTCGTTATAACATCTACTAATATACAAAAACCGTGCCAAACTAACAAATTTTTGTAAAAATTGTTGCGAGTGGAGGAATCGGACCCCCTCTAGTCCCTTATGATGGAGTTTCGCTTGTAAAATTGCTGTATAATTCCTTAACCAGGAATCGGTGCTTTTTTACCGTGCTACCATTACACTAACTCGCAATATTGAGCCGGTAGCTGGATTTGAACCAGCGACCCACGGGTTAAAAGCCAAAGACAACTGCTGTACATTTCCGTGTCGGGAAACCTTCATACGTTGCTCTACCTGGCTGAGCTATACCGGCTAAATTGTCGGGGAAGAAGGAATCGAACCTCCGCTAACGGCTCCCAATAGCATAAAATACTCTGCTGTAAGCTTCCAGTCCTGGACGCATTAAAAATACGTCGTGCTGCCACTACACTATTCCCCATGTTACTTGAGCGGGTAATCGGAATCGAACCGACATCCTCGGCTTGGAGGGCCGACGCACTAACCGTTGTGCTATACCCGCAAAATGACCTTTTATGTACAATATCCCCAGAGGTCTAACTGTGCCAACCTACGATTTGGGCTGCGTATTTGACTTTCCGTCAGGGATAGCAGCATCTTCGTTCCCGCTGCAGTCGGGCTAATACAGTGATAATAATGGGATTCGAACCCACATCTTTTATTCCTACCCGTACTAACACGCTACGTATCATGACTTTCCGGGCGTATCCATATTTGCACTACCGTTATGCTACATTACCCACAAGTTTATCCTGGAATCCACCAAGACGCATTGTTGCGGTTCAACGGTTTAGTTAAACTCACTTGCTTTTACCATGCTTTTACGGATAAACATTAACCGTATTGAGACCTGCGTGCCATATTTTATAGCCACACCACAGGCGATGGACAACCTCCTTTACGGCGAGGTGCTGCGTTTGGCCTTCACGCGCTTGCTTATATTCCGTGCTACATAAATAACGTAACTTATTGATTATCAGTCGTCGGGGTGGCGGAACTCGAATCCACGACCTCTGGTTCCCAAAACCAGCGTTCTAACCAACTGAACTACACCCCGATAACACCGGTTTTCTTTGGTGAGTGACTACCGGCAAAATCTCTTTTTTCCATAGGCATCCTTGTTCTAGAATTGAACACCAGCCAGGACTCCGGCCATTTCAGACCCTAACCGCAACGATAGTAGTATACGGGAGGGGAACCTCGTCTTTCCGTTCTCACAGGGCGCATCATAAATCTTGTTATTAGTGCCCCGAAACTCCTTCCGTCTTCGGATGAGCAAGTTCGGGAAACATTTTTAACTTGGCAAGGATAGGATTCGAACCCATAAGTTTTGGACAACCTACTGCCTTCCACACCGTTTTTCTCCGTGAGTAGGAATATTGGATAAGAACAGTTGTGTTTACCTATTTCACCACCTCGTCTGAGCTTCAAAAGCTGCTGTTAGTTTCCCTTTGGTGGAGCTGGGGGTATTCGAAACCCCGTCTTCAAATACTGCAATACGCTTTCTACATGCTTAGTTCGGCTTAAATACCGGGCAAGCTGCAACCGAACAGACAAAGCTTGTCTTCCTGAATCCAATCTTCCAGACCACTTCGTTTGAAATTACACCCCCATTGGAACGGATAACGAAGAAAACTATTCCGAGGATGTTCGTCCCGACCCTACCTTGGGGCCGATGGATTAAGCTAACTCACTTGGTGAATTAAGCAGCGAAAGAATACGCATAAGCGTCAACTATTTTTTTGAAGTTCTGATTAAAGTGGCTTCCTCCAATCCACTGCATGCTTACGGACCTCATATATCTGAATCAAATCCAAAAACAGCCCCATAAATAAAATAGCCCTACTCACTCACTACCTACAACGGTTGATGTTCAGTACGAGTACCTGCGATAAACCCTACACCGATAATTTGGCTTATCTACTCCCCCCACACACCTCGGGTTATTTTGTGGACCGGATGGGATTCGAACCCACAACAACCAGAACGGCCCACCATTATAAATTTTCTTTTTGTTTTCTAAAAACTCGTTTTGATTTTTTGTTTGAATTACCAAATGTATCTGTCAATGAATGGCAATTTGGGCACAATAATTCCAAATTTTCTTCTTTGTTGTTTAAGCAGTCACCGTCAATATGATGAATTTGTAGTGGGATTTTATGCGTTTTCCGGTTTTCTTCACCCCAACCACACTTTTGACATTTACAGTCGTATTTGTCAAAAAGGTATTTGCGTATTCTGTTGGAAACATCGTATTTTCCCTTAATTCCGCTTTCTTCACCATTTTTCCAGCGTTTAATGTATTCTTCCTGTTTAAAATTTTGTTCGCATTCACCAGAACAAAATTTAGCGTACTTATGTTTCCCGGTCAATTTTTTTCCACAATATACACACTCTTTATGCGTTTCATGTTTTATTGCCCCGCGAGCTTTATTGTTATATGTGGCAGCACAAGAACTTGAACAGAATTTCCTTTGCGTTTTCCATCCGTCCGGGGTTTCAATTTCTTTCCCACAACATAAACATTTTACTGTTATTGTTTTCTTTTTTCGCCTTTCACTCCATATTTTCCAATCGAAACCATAGTCCTCAGCTAACTTCTTTATTTTCTCACAAGAACGGTAATCGTCCTTTTCAAAAATTTTTCTTGCAGCATCACTTAATGATGTACAAGTATCAAAAAATTCATAACTCAGTTCAAGTGTATCCATAACTTTTTCATTTATATATAAATAGTCCGAAAATGTGGAAAACACAATTTTGAACGATTTTTTGTGGAGCATGTCGGATTCGAACCGCTTTTTTTCCGTGCAAGGGAAATATGTTACCAATTACATCACACACCCCAAATAATAAAAAACACAGAAACAACTCTCATATGGTCCTTTACGGTTTATTCTCCCATACTTCCGGATAATTTCATGTGAAGCATATGGCCATTATCTTCACACTTATACATCCTGCACTAAGTGTACACCATCTTAATTGCGCAATGTCCGTGGTGCACTCTAATAGCGAGTTTTCGCAAGGAAAATTCTTTCCTGATTACCCTTTGTCCTGCGAATTTTATTGCGGAGAGTAAAGGATTCGAACCTTTGGACCCGTGAAGGTCAACGGTTTTCCTTGCCACTATAGTTTTCACTACCAACAACGGAGGTGGATTTCAACCCCTTCGTCCATTAAGGAACATGTGTCTTTTCAACGTGTTAGTTGTTGTTTGTGGTCTGGAGCACACCTTAACCATATTGAAATCTTGCAAGATATTATTTCTTTTTGTTTACCGACGATAATGTTACACCAGACTTCCTGAAAAGTTCCATAATTACCGTATCTTTTGTAGAAATAATAATTTCAACTTAGGCCCCTCCCGTCTGCTCTCTACACACTGTCTATTATTCTATATCTGCGGTCCGCTGTTCTCAGACTATATTCTTTGCTGAAGTATAGCCTTGCAGTATAGATTTTAACATTGGCTCGGTATTAGCATATTTGGACTGTCTTCTTACACATAGATTCTAAACGACCGCTATCATTACTGAAATTCAGTTAACTATGTACTACTGTTGACAATGCACCAACTAATTTAGACAATTATCCGATATATTCCTGTACATCCAAACTGTAGCTTTCACCGAATTAGGGAGGTTCTACATAAAGGGTTTCCCCTAAATGCACTCGAGTTAGCTAACCAAGACCGCCGCATTAGACCGCTCTGCCAACTCTCCAATATTAACGGGAAACAGTTGTTGTTTTCAAAAGCCAAAAATTTGAGTGTTTAACATGAAACTTGCTGTATGTTTCCCTATGTGCGGCTGGTGGGACTTGAACCCACACCCTACTAAATTTCGGACTACCCCCTCAAGGTAGCGAGTCTGCCAATTTCTCCACAGCCGCATATCCCTCTCTTATCCTTTTAGGTCACCCTTAATGAGTGTTATACAGAGGTTAGAATGTCTCCCTAGTATGCTGCGGGTTGGATTTACACCAACGGCTCTACGGTTCTACTACTGAACTACCGCAGCCTTCGAGACTGTTTTTATCAATCCAACATGTCAATGAACGTTTCCGTTTCACATTACTAATATACAAAAACTATGCCAAACAAACAAATCTTTGTATAAAATTTTTGTTGCGTAGGTCAGAATCGAACTGACGACCTACAGGATATGAATCTGTTGCTCTAAAACCGTCTGAGCTACTACGCACTGTGCAGGGGTACTCCGATTCGAACAGAGACCTAGACTTTTGGAGAGTCGGATGCTACCATTACACCATACCCCTATATTTGGAGGCATTAAGACATCTTTCAGTCCTCTGTTTTACTTCTCAACCTCCTTAAGAAAACCGGTATTTTAAGTGCCCGGTATACAGTTTCGACCATCCTGCTTCCATTACACTATTTTCGGGAAACCGTTTTTATTGTCGGCGTTGCAGGCTGATTTTTCAAAAGTAACTTGCTGTCTGTTTCCCTTGTATTTTATTTATCTTCTTGCCACTTCATCTGCTATTGTTGTTGATAACGGGCAGAGTGTTTTCCAGTGACATTCAAACCCTTCTGACTCAACCCAACCCTTAGCCGCATCAAATGCTGAATTCGAGCCCGTGTTTTCTTTCGGATTTATGTCTATATCCACGCAACCGATACGGATACCTGAGTCACGCATAAATCTTGCAACTTCAAGCGATGCATTCGTTTCTGCCATCATCCTGTCAAATACTTCCGCTTTCTTATATCTCCTCGTATGCCATCTGCGGTAAATGACGTGGGCTCCGTGTCCTTGCAACCCATCACCCTTGTCATATAACGCTACCACTGTTGCAAAATATGTCTTGTTTCCCTTGCACTGGCTGTCGGTACTAACCATAACATATATATGCTCGTGCGTCCGGCAATATTCTTTAACGTACGGAACTAGGTCCACCCTCTGTCTGTCAAATTTCCTAAACTCCATTACATTTAGTTTTTTTATAAATATCATTCTTTTTGCGGAAGATTGAGGTGCCGACCCCCACACTATCAAGTGCGCTTCGCTTTCAAGACGAGCCCCAAGGCCGCTCAGGTTAATCTTCCATACTTGCGGAGAGAGAGGGGCTCGAACCCTCGCGACAGTTTAACCCGCCCTAAGTGATTAGCAATCACTCCCCTTCACCAGCTTGGGTACCTCTCCATTATTTTGCGGATAGCGGAGGTCCCGGCCCCCACACCTTTCAGTGCGTACCGCTTTCGAAACGGCCTTGGGCACCCACCCAATTCACTATCCGTGTGGCGGAGAGCAGTGTATTCGAAACACAGCCAAATAAATGACCAACTCGCTTTCCAGACGGTTCCCAGACCCTGCCAGGTTTACTCTCCAATTCTTGCGGAGAGCAGTGTATTCGAAACACAGCCACAATGGACCAACACGCTTAGCGGGCGGTTACCGGAACCCTGCCGGTTTTACTCTCCATGGTTGTGATGGCAGGCTTCGAACCTACAACCTTCTGAGTCAGAGTCAGATGCTCTACCAATTGCGCTACATCACAATATTTACAGGAAACATTTGTTCAGAATGTTAGATTAAAAGTCTAGTCCTTGAAAAACTTGCTGTATGTTTCCTTGAGCGGGTAGCCGGAATTGAACCGGCGTCCTCAGCATGGCAAGCTGACGCACTACCACTGTGCTATACCCGCGAATAGTCGGGAAGGCCGGATTCGAACCGACATGCTCCTGTATCCGGAACAGGCGAGATAAAACCATTCCTCTACTTCCCGATATTTTTTGGGTGAACGACGCGATTCGAACGCGCATAAACAACATCCACAGTGTTGTGCCTAAACCATTCGGCCACGTTCACCATTTATTTATAAAACTTAATGCTTTTCGGCAAACCATAAGAAACACACCATTTGCGAACCGCATTGTCACTAACCCCAAACATTTTTCCAACCGAAACAAAACCGTATTTTTTCAAAAGGTTTACTAACTCCTCTTTTTCTGGCCTATCCACTTTTCTTGCGGATTTATATGTGCAAGATTGGCACATTCCGTGTTTTCCGTTACCGACAATTTCTTTTCCACAAGTCTTGCAAACTTTCTTTTCTTTAAGTCTGGTTTTATTTCTTGAAAAAGTGTTTGTTTGAGAGTGACAATTTGGACAAAGTAGCCTTAAATTTTCTAGTCGATTATCCCTATTATTCCCGTTTATGTGGTCTAATTGCAAGACTAAATGTTTACCTTTCCATTCAGAAATCCCACATTCTTCGCATTTATACTCTATTAAACCCTCATTTAATAACCGTTTTTTTAAACTGTTTAAATTAGAATAGTCACTGTCTTCAACTAGTATATCTTCAAGTTTTTTCTTTGGATGACTAAAGTTATGTATATTTCTTTTTGAAAATTTTGAAAAATCAATATTGTTTTCTTTCAAATATCTTCTTAATAATGTGACGGTTCCTCCTCTATTTGTGTTGTACCCGAGTTTTTTCATCAGGTCCCCAAAAGTATTGCTCTCATCAACCAAAGCCTTTAGTTCTTCGTTTGTTTTTTCTTTATATCGTGCAGCCATATCTTTTTTTGTTACTATATATAAATAGTGCATCGTTTGTAAAAAAACCGGCGAAACACAATATTTTATCATTCAAACAAACCTGTGCCTAAGCCACTCGGCCAACTGTCACGTGGACTGGGGTGGATTCGAACCACCAACGCGATGCCCTTCAAACATCCGCTCTACCATTGGAGCTACCGGTCCATAAATGCCAGGCGAAGCTAACCTGGCCCCGAGATTAATCATGGCTCATCATCTCGGTGTGATAACTTAAAGCCATATCCGTTTATCACTAAGCTTACTTTGTGGGCAAGGCAGAACTCGAATCTGCGCTCTCCTGAATATCAGTCAGGTGCTTTCACCAACTAAGCTACTCGCCCATTACCCTATTCCAACTCAAACTTCTCATTTAACATGTTTTTGACAAGATTTGCGTGGTACTTATCAAATCCGCACAAACATCCACTTTCTATTCCAGGAAAACCATGGACGCTGACGCTATTCGTGGCATCCCAATAAATAATTTGGCACTCCTTTCCATCAACGGTTAGGCTAAACTTACGGTTATTTATCGTCGGGTCAAAATCACACTCGTAGTGCTCAATGTAGCGAACACTGTCAAAATTTTCAATAACCTTTTCCCAACCAAACCACTCATCTTTATTGAAGAGTCGGCAATAAAGTTTACTTTCTCCGCCCTTTCCGGTAATGTACAGTAAAAAGAGACAAACAACAAAGATGCACACCATAATAACTAAAAAAGCTTTCATAACTAACTAAAATTTAATTGTTAAACTTAGTACCCCCGATGGGATTCGAACCCACAACCTTCAGAACCTAAATCTGACGCCGCTTCCAGTTAGGCTACGGGGGTGTATTTGGCGCTCAATTCTTATATACCGTCTACAGAGCGCCACCCACGGTAGTATTCTACAAAAATCGTGCCAAAGTTTGTAGCCCGGGAGGGATTCGAACCCTCACTACACAGAGCTTGAATCTGTTGCCATCTTCCGATTGGGCTACCGGGCCATTTGTACCCTTGGTGAGATTCGAACTCACACTGTATAGGTCCTTAACCTATTGCCATCTTCCAGTTGGGCTACAAGGGCATATTTTGGTACCTCCGGTGGGATTCGAACCCACACTTGACAGGTCTTTAAGTCCTTTGCCGCTTCCAGTTGGGCTACGGAGGCATTTAACAGGCTCATCGGCGTATCCGTTACTTTCAGGCTTTCGTCTAAATAGCGTTCTGCGACGTCTGTCAGGGCTTTGTTTAGGCTAGCACCTTCCTCCGATTTAAAGAATCCCGAACTAACGTGGATTCTACCTGTTTGTACCCCCAGTGGGATTCGAACCCACACATAAATACGGTCTGAACGTAAAGCCTCTACCTATTGGGCTACAAGGGCAATTGCGGGGATGGAGGGATTCGAACCCACGACTCCTTGATTAACAGTCAAGTGCTCTGAGACCAGCTGAGCTACATCCCCATATTTGCGTTTGGGGCAGGATTCGAACCTACGGTGTTCTTCACACGGCACATTAACAGTGTGCTGCCTTAAGCCACTCGGCCACCCAAACATAATAATGAAACAACTGACTACTGTAAGGGACTTCCACCCTAAACCCCATCGTCTGCCAGCAACAATGACAATACCCGCAGACCTCCATCCCAAGTATTTCCGTCAGACTATGTCATCTCTCTGACAGCTTTCTTGGACCCTCGTTGTTTCATTGTGGCTCCGAAGAGGATTCGAACCTCCATTCAGACAGTAACCTTCCGGATTGACTCCTGTCCCTGTGCTTATTAGTTTGGCCAACCTTCGGCAGCTCGCGAAACTGTTGTTCCTCACTGTTAACTAACTCTATATTACACACTTCCCTCCATTCTAGAGGGCGGCTTTACCGTTTGCCCACCGAGCCATATATTTGTCGAGGATACAGGATTCGAACCTGTGTTCAACTGTCTCCACGACAGCCCGCAAAACCACTAGCGTAAACCTCTCATACTTACTTGTACTTCGTAAGCGTGTGTACTACAAAACTTTTGAATATAAACTTTCGCGACAGTCCAATCTACTCATTTTGTCAATACCTTGTCGGGAAGACAGGATTCGAACCTGCATCCCCCTGGCTCCTGACCAGGCCGCTTGAAAAAAACCATTAGCGTACTTCCCGTTATATTTCTGAGCTCCCTATCGGAATCGAACCAATATCTCCTGTATACGACGCAGGTATAATCAGCCTTTATACTAAGAGAGCCTTGTGGCGGTAACCGGATTCGAACCGATATCTGGTGGGTCAAAGCCACCTATACTCAGCCTTTGTACGATACCGCTGTGGACAACGTGTGGGATTCGAACCCCTCTGAGACAGTGCAAATGTCTCGTGCTAGCCAATTACACTACACGGCCCATATTTGTGGAACTTACGGATTCGAACCGCCTGTTATCGGGTCTTTCCTCGTTATTTCACCCCGTGAGCATCTGCACCCAACTGGCTTTAAGCCCCATATTTTGTGGGAGAGGTGAGATTCGAACTCACTTACTGCGAAGTCCAGTACGGCGATTTGTTGACGCAGGTTGGTTTTACAGACCAGTGCCGTTACTCTCCCATAATTTGTACTCCTATCGGGAGTCGAACCCGAATCCCCGGACTGAGAATCCGGTCGCCTAAACCATTAGCAGATAGGAGCATATTTCAATGAACTTGCGGGCAATAGGGGAATCGAACCCCTACCACATGATAGACAGTCACGTATCCTAACCATTGGACCAATTGCCCATATTATGTGCGTCCAATGGGACTCGAACCCATAACGCCTTGCGGACCCCCTCTGATTAAAAGTCAGATGCGCTACCAATTGCGCCATGGACGCTTACTTTGCTAAATTATTCCATAATCCTTAAGCCATCTTTTTATTGTTGTTGGGTTTACGGAATATTTTCTTGCAAGCCCAGCGAACGTTTTAATCTCCAAAAAATCATTCGCCAAAGTTTCTTTTTCTGGTTTGTGTTTTAAAATATTAAGTCTTTCTCTATAGCATGCAAGGCAATAACCATGAACGGTCCTATATGCCAGTGGTTTTCCGCACCCTTTACAACAAGTTATTTCCTTGTTGGTTGCCACATTTTTTCCACAAAAATTATCGGTTTGAGAATGACAGTTTGGGCAAAGTATTTGTATGTTCTCAATTGCGTTATTTTGATTATTTCCGTCAATGTGATGAACTTGTAAAATAATTTTTTCGCCCATCCATTCCGTAATACCGCACTTTTCACATTTTCGCTCTTTTATTCCATCCCTAAAAAGCCTTTCTTTAAATGTATAATAATTTCGCTTATATCCAGAACCATTTCTTTCTCTATTCGTCATAGCGTTAGTTCTTAGTTTCAAGGATATCTTTTCTTTTGTTTCGCTACTTAATACCCTATTTCTATTATTAAAAGATGCGGCACAAGATGATGAACAAAATTTTTTTTGACCGTTACATAATTCCTTGCCACATTCAAGACAATAGCGTTTTTTCTTTTCTTTATACCAACTAAAATCAAACCCAATTTCTTCTGCTATTTTATTAACATATTTTATGTTTGCGGTATTACTACAAACTCCATAATATTCATAAATTTCTTTTTTGCTTGAGAAAGATTTAAAAATTTCATAAACCTCCCTTGCTTTGTTTTCGTCGCTTACATCTATATACATAATTGTTTTTTTATATAAATATAAGTTTGTTTGTGAAAAAATCAAGTTTTGAACTAAAAATGGTTCAAAAAAACTAAAAATCACAATATGTATTTCAAAGAACTTTTCTATTATATTACAAAAACCGTGCCAAACTTTTTGGTTCCTGTAATTTTTGTCGGGACAGAAAGATTCGAACTTTCATTGCTACCGTATCAGAGTAGTATCCTAAATACCGTTTAGATGATGTCCCGAAATATTTCAAACAACTTTTGTGGTCCCACCGGGATTCGAACCCGGAGCCGATGATTAAGAATCACCTAGTTTAACCGTTAACCTATGAGACCATTGTGCTCCCGAAGGGACTCGAACCCTTAACCCACAGAGTAAAAGTCTGTTGCGCTTATCCAGTTGCGCCACGAGAGCTTTACCGGAACACTATGACTGGCTTAATTTATTACCTATAACCAACCTGGTTCCTATGCTTGGCTCTCGCAATGGTTTAGGGAGAGCCAATGATTACTGCTTATGTTTTCGTTTAATCTGTTTCATATCTTTTTTCATCGTTTCCTATCTATACTACAAAAACCGTGCCAAACTTTAACCTTGGAATGGACTTTTTAATCCTTTCATGTAGGCGGTGAAGTAAAGTATTTGATTATCAGTCAAATTCCCGTACCACTCGTCAAAGTACTTAAGAAATCTCTTATGTACGTTATACCTCCACTCATTCCAAAGGTATTCTTTCAGTTTATCGTTTTGCCCCGCTTTCCATATCTATATTCATTATTTTTGAGACCCTGGCCAGAATCGAACTGGCATGGACGGTTTTGCAGACCGCTGGCTAAACCTTTCACCCACAGAGTCTTACGTTTATTTCTATTGCTTTCTTCTAAAAAAGAAAAAAAGCAATAAGAATTAACTTACTGCTTTTTACTTGAATATGCTAGTTTATTTTAGTCTCCTGTAAAGCCACCGGAAGGCTTTGAATCGTAATATGCACTAACTTCATCTGATGTGCGTTGAATCTTCTCACCAACTTCAGGTGTAAGTATTGGTCTAATAGTCGGTTTGAAAGTACTCCATTGCCAAAGATACCAACCAATTACTTCATGTGTTTGTTTTGCGTACATATTGAAGAGTTCCCATGCTTGTTTTGCTGATTCTTCAACATTATCCGGGTTAATTGGGAAAGATTTTTCCGGTGGTGCAATTAACGCGTAGTGCTCCCACGATTCTTTCGCACCACTTGGCATTTCAACAACGATTTTAAGTTCATTGGCTAACCATCTTTTATTATCTTCTTCCTCATTTTCAATGTCCTTCATGTATTTGTCATACAAATAGTAATCAATACCACCACCTGGTTTGAGGAATTCTGGATAATTTGTCCCACGGCGTCGATTATCAAATCTTACAGCGGCTTCGTGTTTACGTTGGGTTTGACGACTATATCTTTTGTGACGTTCCTCCGTATTTTTAAGGAAATTATCTAAGGCTTTTTGTATACGGCCTTTACGTTGTTTATATTCTTCAATCTTCTTATCTACATATTCTTGAAGTTGTGAGACAAATTCCTCAAAATTCTCACCAACAGCGCCTTCAGCCGTAAACGGATTATTAAGGTCGTTTCTCCTGTTCCAACCATCACCAAAATAATACCTATCTTTAGAATCTTCACCGCCTTCCATAGATAATATCTCGTTTACAGCCTTACGGACCATGTATCTCAAATCTGATTCAGTCAGTCTTATCTTCTTGCTCATAATATATCTATACTATTATATTAATAAATATACAGTAACAAGTAAAAAACAGTATTTCAAAGAACTATTATGCACCCCCGGAGGGACTCGAACCCCCACTAAAACATCCGTAGTGTTTCGTGCTATCCATTACACCACGAGGGCGTTTTTTGTACCCCAGGAGGGATTCGAACCCCCAATCTGCATCCTTAGAAGGGACCTATGTTAATTCCGTTACACCACTGGGGCATTATTTTCAAACAACTTGTGTGGCTGGATGGATTCGAACCAACGGCTTTCTGCACGTCAAGCAGATGTACTTACCCACTATACGACAACCACATTAAAGCGACAACCGGCGAATTCCATCATGCACAACCGTATCATAGCATCAGCAGATAAGATTACTGGCCCTTCTTTTCAAATCCCTTTGGATTGACTGATGCACCTCGCTTATATTTCAATCAACTTTGTACCCAGGGGCGGAGTCGAACCGCCGTCTTATCTTTAGGGGAGATACATCTTATCCACTAGACGACCCAGGCATCATTACATTTTAACTACAAATACCGTGCCAAACTA
>ODAJ011820786.1_pt1 | contig 14218 bp, 11 predicted proteins | sample 1539241 | NCBI WGS metagenome assembly ODAJ01 (sample SAMN02144231, study PRJEB22623) | gut metagenome | biome: sheep rumen | host: Ovis aries | place: New Zealand
CGGCTACCGTCTCGGTTACGGCGGCGGTTATTACGACCGTTATCTTTCCGAGCATAAAATGCTTGCAAATTACGGTCTCGGCTTTGAAATGCAGATAGTTGACCGTATATTGATAGACGGCTATGATGTTCGTCTTGACGGTCTTGTTACGGAAGAGAGAACATATCGCTGGGGCTGATCATATAATAATATCATGATCAAATGAATATAAATAAGGTGCGGTTATGCTATATATCGCACCTTATTTTATTATATTTTTATTATAGAAATAAGTTTTTTAGAATAAATTGATAAAATTTAGACAAAATAACAAAAAAGTGTTGTAAATTATTTCAAAATTTGTTATAATAATTGTAACATTTAATTGGGAGGTTAATATTAATGAGTAAAAAATTTGTTTATTTATTCTCTGAAGGCAACGGCAAAATGAGAGAATTGCTTGGCGGCAAGGGTGCCAACCTTGCGGAAATGACCAATCTTGGTATGCCTGTACCCCAGGGCTTCACTATCTCGACGGAAGCTTGTACACAGTACTATGAAGACGGTGAAAAGATCAACGATGATATCCAGGCGCAGATAATGGAATATATCGTTAAGATGGAAGAGATAACAGGCAAGAAGTTCGGCGATCTCAACAATCCTCTTCTTGTTTCCGTTCGTTCAGGTGCCCGCGCATCTATGCCCGGTATGATGGATACGATCCTGAATCTTGGTCTTAATGACGAAGTTGTTGAAGCATTTGCGGCAAAGACAAACAATCCGCGTTTTGCATACGATTCCTACAGACGTTTTATACAGATGTACTCAGACGTTGTTATGGAAGTCGGCAAAAAATATTTTGAGCAGCTCATTGATGAAATGAAGGAAAAGAAAGGTGTCAAGCTTGATACAGAGCTTACCGCAGAAGATCTTAAAGAGCTTGCAAATCAGTTCAAGGCAGAGTATAAGGCAAAGATCGGCGTTGACTTCCCGTCAGACCCGAAAGAACAGCTTATGGGCGCTATCAAGGCAGTTTTCCGCTCATGGAACAACCCTCGTGCTATCTACTACAGAAGAATGAACGATATTCCCGGTTCATGGGGTACCGCAGTTAACGTACAGTCGATGGTATTCGGTAATATGGGCGATACATCAGGTACGGGTGTTGCTTTCACAAGAAACCCCGCAACAGGCGAAAAGAAGCTTTACGGCGAATTCCTTATGAATGCACAGGGCGAGGACGTTGTTGCCGGTGTCAGAACACCTCAGACTATCGACCAGCTCAAGGAAGTTATGCCCGAAGCATATGCACAGTTTGTTGATATCTGCAAGAAACTTGAAGACCATTACCGTGATATGCAGGATATGGAATTCACTATCGAAGACAAGAAGCTTTATATGCTCCAGACACGTAACGGCAAGAGAACGGCTGCTGCTGCTCTTAAAATTGCCTGTGACCTTGTTGACGAAGGTATGATAGACGAAAAACAGGCTGTTCTTATGATAGATCCCAAGCAGCTTGACGCACTTCTTCATCCGCAGTTTGACGCTGCCGCTTTAAAGGCTGCAACACCTGTTGCCACAGCGCTTGCGGCATCTCCGGGCGCAGCTTGCGGCAAGATAGTTTTCACAGCGGAAGATGCTGTTAAACAGGGCAAGTTGGGCGAAAAGGTCGTTCTTGTACGTCTCGAAACATCACCCGAAGATATCGAGGGTATGAACTATGCACAGGGTATCCTTACAGTTCGCGGCGGTATGACTTCTCATGCGGCAGTTGTTGCACGCGGTATGGGCACATGCTGTGTATCCGGCTGCGGCGAGATAAAGATAAACGAAGAAGCAAAGAAATTCGAGCTTGCAGGCAGAACTTACACAGAGGGCGACTGGATCTCTCTTGACGGTTCAACAGGCAACATCTACGGTGAAGCTATCAAGACAGTTGCTGCTTCTATCGGCGGTGAGTTCGGCAGAATAATGGCATGGGCTGATAAGTACCGCGCTCTTAAAGTAAGAACAAACGCAGATACACCGAGAGATGCAAAGCAGGCTGTTGAGTTTGGTGCGGAAGGTATCGGTCTTTGCCGTACAGAGCATATGTTCTTCGAACCCGACAGAATTTCGGCTATCCGTGAAATGATCTGCTCTGACACAGTTGAAGAAAGAGAAGCCGCACTTGCAAAGCTTGAACCTATGCAGCAGGGCGACTTTGAAAAATTATATGAAACTATGGAAGGCAAGGGCGTTAATATTCGTTTCCTCGATCCTCCTTTACATGAATTCGTACCCACAGAAGAAGCCGATATCGAGCTTCTTGCAAAAACACAGGGCAAGAGCGTTGCAGACATCAAGAACATCATTTCTTCGCTGCATGAATTCAACCCGATGATGGGTCACAGAGGCTGCCGTCTTGCTGTTACCTATCCCGAGATCGCAGCAATGCAGACACGCGCCGTTATCAAGGCTGCTATAAACGTAAGCAAGGCTCATCCCGAGTGGAACATCGTTCCCGAGATCATGATACCTCTTGTAGGCGAAGTGAAAGAACTTGCATATGTTAAAGGCGTAGTTGTTAAGACAGCAGATGAGGAGATCGCAAAAGCAGGCGTTGATCTTAAATACCAGGTAGGTACTATGATAGAGATACCGCGCGCGGCTCTTACAGCTGATGCTATCGCAAAAGAAGCAGAGTTCTTCAGCTTCGGTACAAACGACCTTACACAGATGACATTTGGTTTCTCCCGTGATGATGCAGGTAAGTTCCTTGACGCTTACTATGACAAGAATATCTACGAGGCAGATCCGTTTGCAAAACTTGATCAGACAGGCGTTGGCAAGCTTATTAAAATGGCTGTTGAGCTTGGCAAGCAGACAAGACCCGACATCAAACTCGGTATCTGCGGCGAGCACGGCGGCGATCCTTCAAGCGTTGAGTTCTGCCATAATGTTGGCCTTACCTATGTTTCCTGTTCACCTTTCCGCGTGCCTATCGCACGTCTTGCAGCTGCACAGGCTAACATCAAGAACCCCAGATAATTAAATATCAATATCAAAACAGGCTGTCACAAATGTGACAGCCTGTTTGTTGTTACTCAGGTGATGCTCCGAAAGGAACACACTCTTTTTTGTTTATTCCTTATTTCCAAGCACGGGAACAAAGATCTCTTTATTCTTCTTTTTTCTGAAATCCTCGGCATATTTTTTTGCAAGCTCATAGAACATTGGCTGGGAGTTCAGCAATTCCTTACCGCGTTTATCAACACGCTTATATCTTATATTATCAGCTTGCTGTATTCTTGCTTTTACTGTATCTCTCAAAGTTATATCGAGTATTTCAAGTATCTTTTCTTTAAGCTTATTATCCTCTATCTCAAAAGCAACTTCGACACGTCTGTCAAGATTGCGCGGCATCCAGTCGGCGGAAGCAAGATAAATTATCGAATCGCCTGCGTTTTCAAAATAATATATCCTGCTGTGTTCAAGAAATCTGCCTACAATGCTTATTACCGTAATATTTTCGCTGACACCCTTTATACCCGATCTAAGACAGCAGATACCTCTTACAATAAGCTGTATTTTAACGCCTGCCTGTGAAGCCTTGTATAACAGGTCGATAATATCGCCGTCTACGAGAGAATTCATTTTAGCGGTTATTTTAGCGGGTTTGCCTTTTTTGGCGTTCTCGGTCTCGCGTTTTATCGCAGCGGCAAACATCTGCCTTAAACCCGTAGGTGCGACCGCTATCTTGTTCCAGCTTTCTTCCTGTGAATATCCCGTAAGTACGTTAAACAGGGCGGAAATATCCTTGCCGTAGCTTTCTTTTGCGGTAAAAAGCCCGAGATCGGTGTATGTTTTGGCTGTTTTGTCGTTGTAATTGCCTGTTCCGAGATGCACATAACGGCGAATTCCGTCTTCTTCCTGTCTTACAACAAGACAAAGTTTGCAGTGTGTCTTTAAGCCGACAAGTCCGTAAATAACATGACAGCCTGCGTGTTCAAGCTTTCTTGCCCATATGATATTGTTTTCCTCGTCAAAACGCGCTTTAAGCTCAACAAGCACAGTCACCTGTTTGCCGTTTTCGGCAGCGGTTATCAGTGCACTTATTATGGGCGAATTGCCCGAAACACGATAAAGCGTTTGCTTTATTGCAAGCACATTCGGGTCGGAAGCTGCGGTTTTAACAAAGTTTACAACGGCATCAAAACTGTCGTAAGGGTGGTGGAGAAGAAGATCACCGTCCCGTATGACCTCAAAAATATTCCGCTCTTCAAATTCGGGACGATGGATAGGCGGCATAGGTTCATCGCATAGCTCGGGAAAACCGGGTATACCGCCTATGGCAAAACATACCGTAAGGTCAAGAGGTCCGTTTATGCGGTAAATATCCTCATCCTCGGGTTTGAGCTGCTCTTTAAGAAAATTGAAACATTTGTCGCTTATATCTTTTTCTATCTCAAGTCTTACGGGCTGTCCCCATTTTCTTTGTTTTACGCTTTCTTCGATCTCGCTTAAAAGATCGTGTGCATCTTCCTCGTCAATATCGAGGTCGGCATTTCGTGTTATACGGAAACAGTAGGCATCACTGACCTCGCAGCCCTTGAAAAGCTTGCCTATATGGTGTCTTATTATCTCCTCTAAAAATATATATCTGTTTTTGCCCGGAAGCTTGAAAACACGGCTCACAACAGACGGCACCTGAACAAAAGCATATTTGCTGTCATCTATCTCGACTATAAAATTAAGGCTCTTGCCCGAGATCAGCGGAAACGGTCGGCTTTGGTCTATTGCCATTGGCGTGATTATCGGGAAAAGTGTTGTTCTGAAATAAGCCTTTGCGTAGTTTCTTTCATCCGCTGTAAGGTCGCTGTATTTCAGGAATTCAATGCCGTTTTGTTCGAGCAGGGGCAGCAGCTGACGGTTGAAGCAGTTATATTGCTTTGATACCATATCATGTACAGCCTCGGAGATAGCATCAAGCTGTTCTTTCGGTGTCATTCCTGCGGGGTCGCGCTTTTTTGCCTTTGCATAGTATTGCTCTGCAAGACCCGCAACACGCACCATAAAAAACTCGTCCATATTTGAAGCTGTTATAGCAAGAAACTTAAAACGCTCCAATATAGGGTTATTTTTGTCAAAAGCTTCTTCAAGCACCCTGTAATTAAATTCAAGCCAGCTCAATTCACGGTTTATGTATAACGAAGGTTTCATATTACATCACGCTCCTTTTCTTTAATTCGGCATTCAGACCGTATACTTCGCGGAAAAACGGTGCTGAAGCAAGAAAAGACCATTTTTCAAGCTCAATATTTTTGTATGTATGCAAAACTATTGTCAGATCGTTGCCGCGCAGTATAACTTCCGTTTTGTCAAAGCCCTTTCCGTAGCTTTTGTTAACGGAGTTTGCAAGCCTTAAAATAATGCTCAGTTTTGAAACTGTAACATATTCTTCATCCGTAAGATTGTCGGACGGTTTCGGGCTGGCATTATGATAAAGCACGATAAGGGCGAGCAGCCGCCTTTGTGTATCGTCGATATCTACTATATTAAGTCCGTTTATTATATTGTATCCGTGCAGGTGATGACCCGCTATATTTATGTATTTTCCGCAGTTCTGCAAAAGACAGGAAAGATGCAGGAGCAGTCTTTCGCTCTGACCGAGTCCGTGATATTTTTTCAGCTTGTCAAATATCAGAAGCGCGGTCTCGGCAACGCTGTGTGCGTGTTCTTCGTTTACCTGAAAACGCTTGCAGATATTTTTTGCGGAGATGATCGAAAACTTGGCAAATTTTTCGGAGATCGCCTCCGATTCTTTCGGGAAAAGCAGTGAATATGCAATTGCCTGACCTATTGTTATATTTGGGCAGAGCAGTTTATCGGCGGAAGTATATTTCACAAGCCTGTTAAGTATGACAATGGCAGGCAGCAGTACTTCGGCAGTTTCGCCGTCAATACCGTAAATATCGCTTATCTGCTGCGGTGTTCTGTCCTTTATCTCTTTATAAAGTTGGTTGAAATCTTTTCGCTGGATCAGGTCACAATCGCCTCGCTTGCCGCATTTATCAACTATAAGTCCGACATTGCTGCCCGTCAGTACAAATTCTTTGGGCTCAATGGTCATAAATTTGTCTATCTCGCCCATATACCCTTCAAGGTACTCTATTATAACATCCGAATAATAAAGGCTGTCGATATTGCCGCGGCTCTCAAACTGCTTGTTAAGGCGCAGTGCACTTGTAAAAATAGTCATGGTATTTGTTATCTCGCCGTCGATCAGAAGCGACAGACCGATAGTACCGCCACCCAGATGAACAAGCAGAGCGGAGGTGTTTATTTTGTCCGACAATTCGGCATACAGCAGCTTGTTTATTTGAATTTTCTCGCGGCGGTTGTCGATCACGTTTATGTCGATACCCGTTTTTATGCGCAGCTGTTCGATTATATATTGTCTGTTGGATGCCTCGCGCAGAGCGGTCGTGCCGACTGCAACAGTCTCTGAAACATTGTATTCTTTCATTATCTGTTTGAAGCCGAGCAGAGCTTCGGCAGTTTTTTCCGCACTTTCATAGCTTATTTTCCCCGTCAGGAAGGTGTCCTGTCCGAGGTTTATATGCTTGACAAGAGTATCTATATTTTTGATCCTGTTATTGCTTTTTTCCGCAATATTAAGGGTGACTTCATCCGTTCCTATATCTATAACACCGACACATTTTTTCATATTTTATCAATCCTTTCGCAATGTAGAATTTGCTTTGTATTGTTGTATATTCTTAATTATAATACTATTATAACACTTTTTTTGTTTGGAATAAATAGTCAAATAGTTGAAATTTATAATTTATTTTGTGAAAAATTAATAAATTTAAAAAAATTTGTCATTTGGTATATGAAATTTGTTTTATATGTGTTATCATTTAATTATAGTGGATAAAAAGGCAAAATAATAAGTAATTTTTCCCGGAAAGGAGAAATCAACAAATGGCTGAAGGAGTCAGTATTTTATTCGGGCTTTTGGGCGGTCTTTCGATATTCATATTCGGTATGAATATGATGAGTGAAGGTATGCAAAAATCCGCAGGCGAAAAGATGAAATCCATACTCGGTATATTGACCAGCAATCCCGTTTTGGGTATGTGTGCAGGTGCGCTTGTTACGGCTGTGCTTCAATCAAGTGCAGCAACGACTGTCATGGTCATCGGTTTTGTAAGCGCGGGGCTTATGACACTGCCGCAGGCAATATCTGTTGTTTTCGGTGCTAATATCGGTACAACGATAACGGGTCAGTTGGTCGCATTTGAAATAGATGATCTTATATGGCCTATCGTTTTTGTCGGCTTTGCACTTTATTTCTTTTCAAAAAAAGAAAAGGTAAAGAATATCGGCGAAACTATTTTCGCATTTGGTCTTTTATTCCTCGGTATCGTCAGCATGAGCAATGTTATGAAGCCTCTTGCGGAAAGTCCCGTGTTTACGGAGATCATCAGAAAAGTCTCCGATACGCCTGTACTTGGCGCATTAACGGGTTTTTTGATGACAGTTATCATTCAGTCAAGTTCCGCTGTTGTGGCTATTATACAGAATTTTGCAAAACAGCCGCTTACCGACGGAGTAACAAGTATTATAGGTCTTGAAGGCGCTATCCCCATGATCTTCGGTACAAATATCGGTGCTACCATACCGTCGCTTATCGCAGGTATGGGCAAAGGCAAGGATGCAAAAAGAACGGCTCTGTCACATACGGTATTCAATATTTCGGGCACACTTTTATTTTTGCTCTTTATTCCTTTATTCTGTTCACTTGTGCGTCTTATTTCGCCAAAAGGCAGTGTTCCCGACGATGTAAGTGTTATTTCACGTCAGATAGCTAATGCGCATACCGTGTTTAATGTTGTGTGTATGCTTATCTGGCTGCCGCTTTGCGGATTAATGGAAAAAATAGTTACGTTTCTTGTTCCGGGTACCGAAAACGAAGTGGACGAGAGTACACCGAAATATCTGGACGAAAAGCTTTACGATCAGCCTGTTTTCGCTATGCATCTTTGTACACAGGAAATATCGCGTATTGCGGATTTTGCCGATACTATGATGATACATTCCCGTTCGGCAGTCAAAAATTTAAGTCAATATGATATCGACGAGGTCAACCGTCTTGAAAATGTTGTGGACAATCTGCACGATGCTACCGAAAGATATATCTCAAACCTTACCGCAAACAGCAGCATTACGGAAAATCAGGGCGTTCAGCTTGCAGGTCTTATGCACGTCTGCAATGATGTTGAACATGTAGGTGATCGCTGCGTTGATATAATCAAGGTAGTGGAGACAATGATCAAAAAGGAGAGTTTCTTCTCCGAAGAAGCTGCCGTTGAAATAGAGGAAAGTTTCGAGATCGCGCAGAAAATGCTTGAAGATTCTATGAATGCACTACGCAATTCCGACAAGGCTCTTGCAAACAAAGTTCTTGAGGATGAAGATAAGATAGACGATCTTGAGGCACAGTTGAGAAAGAAACATATGAAACGTATCAAGAAAAGAAAATGCTCGCCGAATATGTCGGTCATTTATACCGAAGTTCTGCATAATATCGAGCGTATAGGCGACCACTGCAAGAATATAGCGGAGGCTGTGCTTGAAAGCGGCGAGTGAGCTGCGGGGCGGCGATAAAATAGGGTAAGAATGCAAAATTTTGAAAACCAAAAATTTTGCTTTGAATTAAATTTTATCGAAAGGTACGGAATTACGGGGCAGCGATAAAATGGGTAAGAATGCAAAATTTTAAAAACCAAAAATTTTGCTTTGAATTAAATTTTATCGAAAGGTTCCGACTTACGGGGCGGCGATAAAATAGGGTAAGAATGCAAAATTTTGAAAATCAAAAATTTTGCTTTGAATTAAATTTTATCGAAAGGTACAGAATTACGGGGCAGCGATAAAATGGGGTAAGAATGCAAAATTTTGAAAACCAAAAATTTTGCTTTGAATTATATTTTATCTAAAAGGAGGTATTTTTATGAGGAAGATCGGTTTTTTGACAAGCGGCGGTGACTGTCAGGGGCTTAATGCAGCAATGAGGGGTGTTGCAAAGCATCTTTTTGAGCATTACGGTGACAGTGAACTTAAAGTATACGGTTTCAGAGACGGTTACAAGGGTCTTATAAGCGAGGATTATGATGTGCTCACATCAAGAGATTTCTCGGGTATACTTAATCTTGGCGGAACCATTCTCGGCACATCGCGTGTGCCTTTTAAGGAGCTTAAAAATGAAGAAGGCATGCCGCGTGTGAAGCAGATGAAAGATACCTACAATAAGTTGGGGCTTGATTGTCTTGTTGTCCTCGGCGGCAACGGAACACACAAAACAGCCAACCTTTTAAGTGAAGAAGGTCTTAATGTGGTCACTCTTCCGAAAACCATAGACAATGATATTTGGGGTACGGATATGACATTCGGTTTTCACAGTGCGCTCGGCGTTGCGACCGATGTTATCGACAGGCTTCACTCAACGGCTACAAGTCACAGCCGTATCTTTATTGTTGAGGTAATGGGTCACAAGGCAGGCTGGCTGAATCTTTATGCAGGTGTTGCGGGCGGTGTTGAAGTAATACTTTTGCCCGAAATACCATATGATATAGACAAGGTGGTAGACGTGCTTGAAAAACGCCGTCAGCAGAAAAAGCGTTTTTCCATCCTCGCTGTTGCGGAGGGTGCTATTTCCAAAGAAGAAGCTAAAATGAGCAAAAAAGAGTTCAAACAGGCGCGTGAGGCAATGCCGTATTCAAATATCTCATACCGCATTGCAGACGAGATAACGGCGCGTGCCGATCTTGAAGTACGTGTTACGATACCCGGTCATGTTCAGCGCGGCGGTGAGCCCTGCGCATATGACAGAGTGCTTGCAACGCGTTTCGGTGCAAAAGCAGCCGAACTTATTATCAACAAAAAATACGGCTACATGGTCGGTCTTAAAGACAATGTGGTCGTTCCCGTGCCTTTGAGCGAGGTTGCGGGCAAATTAAAAACTGTGCCGCTGGATGATGAAGTTATCATTGCGGCAAGAAATATCGGAATTTCATTCGGTGATTAAGGTGGTGTAATGATGCAGATAATTGCAGTTGATGCCATGGGCGGTGACAATGCCCCGGCAGAGATAGTTAAAGGCGCGGTCAATGCGTCAAAGGAGATCTCATATCAGATCGCTCTTGTCGGCAAGGAAGATGTTATAAAGGAAGAACTTGCCAAATATAAGTATGACGAGGAAAAGATCGTTGTAGTCAACGCAAGCGAGGTCATAGAAAACTGTGACCAGCCGACGGTTGCCATTAAAAAGAAGAAAGATTCGTCAATGGTAGTAGGTATGAATATGGTCAAAAAAGGCGAGGCTGCCGCTTTTGTTTCGGCAGGTAATACGGGTGCCCTTCTTACGGGTGCGACTGTTATCGTAGGCAGGATAAAGGGTGTTGAACGTCCCGCTTTGGGTACTATGCTTCCGACCGAGACAGGCTATACTCTTCTTATTGATGCAGGCGCAAATGTGGATGCAAAGCCGAGTTATCTTGTTCAGTTTGCAACAATGGGCTCGGTCTATGTTGAAAATGTATCCGGTATCAAAGAACCGAAAGTCGGTCTTGTAAATATCGGTGCGGAAAAAGAAAAGGGCAATGCTGTTGTAAAAGAGACTTATGAACTGCTTGAACAGCAGGATAAGATCAATTTTATCGGTAACGTCGAGGCAAGGGATATAACAAAAGGTCAGGCGGATGTTGTGATCTGTGATGCCTTTGTGGGAAATGTTATCCTTAAATTTATGGAGGGCTTCGGCAAATCCATGCTGCGCATGATAAAAACCGAGCTTACTGCCGATCTGATATCGAAGATAGGTGCGGTTATCTCAATGAAGGCTTTTAAACGCCTTAAAAAACGTTTTGATTATGATGATATAGGCGGAGCACCGTTTCTCGGGCTTAAAGCTCTTGTCGTAAAGGCTCACGGCAGCAGCGACAACAGGGCAATAAGGGGCGCTATTTTGCAGTGTGCCAAATTTATCGAAGGCGATATCGTCAATAAAATAGCCGAGAAATTATCTTAATATCAATACTGAATGAGTAATTTGTCAATTAATTAAAAAATTTTTTTCAAATTTTTTTAAAAAAACTATTGCTTATTTTTGTTATCTATAGTATAGTAACATTGATTATAAAAATTTTATAAAGGAGGAGCAAATAATGGAATTTGATAAGGTGAAAGAAATTATTGCAGAGCAGATGAGCATTTCAGAGGACGAGATCACAATGGAATCTTCTTTCATTGATGATATCGGTGCAGATTCACTTGACCTTTTCCAGATCATTTCCGAACTCGAAGAAGAATATGATATGGAATTTGCAAGCGAAGATACAGAAAAGATCAAGACTGTAGGCGATGCTGTCAACTACATCAAAGAAGCTTTGGCAAACAAATAATTTTTAAAATAACACCGATCCCATTCAAACGGGGTCGGTGTTTGATTACGGGGTGATGTTCGGGGCGGACTCATTGTCGTATGGATGAGTAATAAGGCGAGGGTACTTCAAAGATATTCTTTGCGGCAGCCTCCTCTTATTATTTGATGATAACAGATCGGATAAAAGGAGAGAAAATGGAAAAAATAGAAAAGTACATAGGATATGAATTCAAGGACAGAAGTTTTTTGCAGACAGCGCTTACGCACAGTTCATATGCAAACGAAAACAAACTGCCTGCCTTTTCTTATAATGAAAGGCTTGAGTTTCTGGGCGATGCCATACTCGGTTTTGTTGTCGGAAGTTATGTTTTCAAGCATTATTCGGACATACCCGAGGGCGAGCTTACGAAATTACGTGCAAGTGTTGTTTGTGAAGCTATGCTTGCAAAAAAAGCAAAAAATATTGAGCTTGGCAGTTTTTTGAGGCTTGGCAGGGGCGAAGAAATGACGGGCGGCAGAAACCGTGTTTCTATTCTTGCCGATGCTTTTGAGGCACTTATCGGTGCTATATATATGGACGGCGGAATAGAGAATGCCGAGAAATTCATTCTTACACAGCTTGAAAATGATATAAAGCTTATGCGTGTCGGTTTCAAGAAACTTGACAGCAAAACAAATTTACAGGAAATCATACAAAAAACAAGCAAAATACCGCTTGAATATCATATCATAGACGAAAAAGGTCCTGCGCATAACCGTATATTCTCGGCAAGTGTTACACATAACGGTGTTGTACTTGGTGTTGGCAGCGGTTCAAGCAAAAAGGATGCCGAACAGGCGGCAGCGCAGGCGGCTATTGAAAAACTTGAAGAACAGAATGTATAAATAATGTATAAATACCTTAACTTCCGTTAAAAATAGTAAAAAATAATAGAATTATTTAACGGAGGTCATTAATATGGAAGTATTAAAGGTTTCGTCAACATCACAGCCTAAATCCGTAGCAGGTGCTATCGCTGCGATCGTCCGCGGCAATGAGGATGTTGAACTTCAGACTATCGGTGCGGGCGCGGTAAATCAGGCGGTCAAAAGTGTTGCCATAGCAAGAGGGTATGTTGCTCCCAACGGTATAGAACTTATATGTGTTCCTGCTTTTTCGCAGCTTGATGTAGACGGTGAAACTAAAACAAGTATTAAATTTTGTGTTGAAAGACGATAAAAAAATAATGACAAGCGTTTCGGAATGTGGTAGAATATAATTATAATAATTTGTAAAAGGAAGAAAGTGCTTTATCTTCCCGAATTTTAATATCATATACCGAAAGGGGCGTTAGGATGATACTTGATGATTTCAGACTTACGGATAAAGTTGCGGTCGTAACGGGAGCAAACACGGGTCTCGGCCAGGGAATGTGTGTTGCGCTTGCACAGGCGGGTGCGAAAGTTGTCGGCGTTGCAAGAAGAAGCTGTGCCGAGACCGAGGAACTTATAAAAAAAGACGGCGGTGAGTTTTTTGAAGTTATCGCCGATCTTTCCGATACTTCAAACGCACAGGTTATTTGTGACAAAGTTATTGACAAATACGGCAGGGCAGATATTCTTGTCAACAATGCAGGTATGATACTGCGTGAAGATGCTATCAATGTTACGGAGGAAGATTGGAATAAGGTCATTGATCTTAATCTTAATATGGTTTTTCTGCTGTCACAGACTTTTGCAAAGCAGTTTGAAAAACAGAACAGCGGCGGCAAAATAGTAAATGTAGCCTCTATGTTGAGTTATCAGGGCGGCATACGTGTTCCTGCGTATACGGCAAGTAAATCTGCTGTTATGGGTCTTACCCGTGCGCTTGCCAACGAATGGGCGGTAAAGGGCATCAATGTCAATGCCATTGCTCCCGGATATATGGCAACAAACAATACAAACCAGTTAAGAAGCGACGGGCAGCGCTCGGAAGCCATACTTGAAAGAATACCGGCAGGACGCTGGGGCACACCGCGGGATATGGCAGGTGCTGTGGTGTTCTTATGCTCAAAGGCAGCCGAATATGTAAATGGCTTTACATTGGCCGTTGACGGCGGCTGGCTTGCAAGATAAAAAATATTTTAGATTTAAATAAAATAAACTGTAAAGGAGAATAGAAAATGGAATTTAAAGAAATGTTTAAGGAATTTACCAACAAGGTATCCGCAAAGAGTGCAGAGGCAGTCCAAAAAGCGAAGGATATGGCGGAGATCGCTTCTATCAATTCCCAGATCAAAAACGAAAGAGAGGGCGTTAAAAACGCTTATATCGCTATCGGAAAGGCTGTATTCGATGCAGAATGCAATAATGAAAATTCGGTACATAAGGAACCTATAGATTCCATCAAACGCAAGTTTGAAAAAATAAAAGAATTTGAAAGACAGATAGAGGAGATCAAAAACCGCGGTGTTGTTGTTGACAAACCCGTTGATGTGGAGATCGTGAGCAAAGAAGAAGCGCCTACACCCGAATCTATCGAAGATAACTTTGATGATTATATTATCAAACAGTAATAAACAAGATTGCGTTCATTTTGGAACAGCATCCGTGAAAAATGACTGCCGTGCCGCATTATTCTATTGCGGCACGGCAATTTTTATATGTTTTTCCGTTCACAATGTTCACAAATTTTCAGGAATTGGCTTAATAAGCGAAAACAGTGGATATTCAAGTTAAGTAATAATGTTACGTAACTGAAAATAAAAATAATAGACCGAAAAAGAGTACTTTAAAAACTTAAAATCGCCGTTTTTTGTAAAAATGTTAACTTTTTTTACTTAT
>ODAJ012013429.1_pt1 | contig 14215 bp, 6 predicted proteins | sample 1539241 | NCBI WGS metagenome assembly ODAJ01 (sample SAMN02144231, study PRJEB22623) | gut metagenome | biome: sheep rumen | host: Ovis aries | place: New Zealand
GTCTTTTTGGCAACCTTTGATTCAAGTTTAAGGCTGAACAGATTGTTTTGGTCTACCAATGATGAACTCATTGTTAATGTCACAACAGGGGTTTTATAAACATTATTGTTCTGGTCTATCCATCTGTAAAGTGTAAAGCCCTCCTTAGGCAATGCTGTAACAGTGAAAACTGTACCGTCGACAATATCATACTCAAAGAAGTTGGTGGTCTTTGCATCCATAACGGAATCTTGTAGTTCGATTCGGAACATGCTGTTTTCATCTGAGCCTATCATAATATGCCTTGATGCAGGCGTTGGTGTTACACCTTCAGCCTGTACATTGTAAGGATAACTCACCACCCTTCCGTTCAGCGTTTTCGCTGTAATCAAGCCGCCGCCTACTTCTTTACCGTCAGACAACTGTGGTATGAATTCAATGGTCTGTATGCCAGAATTGCCTTTGATACTGACTGTACCACCGCCTGTAATCTGCAATGAATTGACATCAATTTCCTCTGGGAAAAGGTCTTCAAAATGGTAAGTTTTGCCACTGTATAAAACATCCACATGGTTACCTTGATAATCCAACACTTCAATGCTATCGCCATCTGTTATAACACCACCCTCAATGTCTCTGGAATAATGTGTGCCGCCTTGCTGTGCAACGTTTATAACCTGTGTGAAGGTCTGGTCGCCAGTGGTTATTGAAAGCGTAATGCTGGTAGCCCTTGATGTTGGCTTAGGTATTGGGTTTGCTGTAATATCCAAATGCAATAAATTTCTTCTTTCCCCAAATGAATCAGTAGTTTGCCAGTATTCCCTAATACTTGCAGACATCCAGCCAGCACCGCCAGTTACACTGATTGCACCGTTTGAAGTGTCATGGCAGTCTATTGTTACAGTCTTAGTACCACCCATTTCATCGAACAAAACAGTGTTCTGGTCTACATCCAGCCTGTAATTAGGAGTTGGATATTGCATAACCAAGAATGACCAGTCCACATAACTCCAAGCATTATTTCTATGTGTTATCGTAATCCAACCGAATCTTACTGTATCTGTTGCGTCGTTAGCCCTTATTGCCATTGTATGGTTGGTGTTGTCAATGTTGATAGTTACCCAAGACAAAGTCCTGGACACATAAACATCATTGTATGTAGTGTGTATAGGGAATGACTGGTCTTGGTCTGTAAGATATATTATCTGGTCGGTGTAGAGATAAGGCATGTTGTGCTGACCCTCTGTATAGGCTGTCATATCCCAAACCTGTACCAAATCCATCTTGACAGGTGATTCTGAATTGTAGTTGAAATCGTATATCTTGTCTATATGGTAAAGTATGTTGTCAATCTTGATGAACTCTCTGAAGTCAATATTCTTGAATTCGTCAATTGTAAGATATACATAGGCTGTGAGTTTCTTGTTTTGTGAACAGTAACGCTCATTTATGTATCTTCTCCAGAATGAATTATAGACGTATTTTATAGTAGCGTCTTCTGGTGCTTCAAAGTAATAGTCTCTCGGTGCAGCGAAATGTACAGAATAACGCAAACCGTTGTATTTATTGGAGATTGTTGATATATCTGGCAAAGCATGTCCCAAAACCGTTGACTCACCACACTGGTTCCAACAGTATTCCTGTGTCTTTATCATGTGTTCAGTATCATCGGTAATGAAGTATATATCCCATCCGTTGATATCTTTGTAAGACAACCTTGAATCTGGCGCCATAACGCCATTGCGGAAATAGAAAGCACCAGACATACCAGCGTTACTGCCGTTATTGTCATTGTCAACATAGTGTTCATTAGGGTATACCATGTAGTTGTAACCCATAAAGTTAGGCATGTCCTCATATTCGGTGTTCATCATACATGAAAACTGCCTCTTCTGGCATATTACAGAAGGTGTAAGTTTTTCAAACAACTCATTGGTATCTGAATTGAAGTCATATCCAGTGTCAAGTCTCTTTGTACCGTAGCCCACTTGGTAGGTCGATTGATAGTTTTCCAGTCTGGTACACTCGCCATCCTCAAAATTGAACTCAACATATCTTTTGTCGAAATTAAGCGGCGCAAACTTGAACTCTTTACTACGGTCAATTCTGTCTGACCAGTCCAATATTCTGTAATCCTCAAAGAACCTGTTTCTGGTCATAACCGTAACAGTCTTTTCCTCTTCGTTTACATCCCATACCAAGCCGAACATCTTTGAATAGTTAAGCAACACATCACACAATGTAATGTCTTTGGGAAATATCCTGTACAATGACACAGCACTGCCAGTACGCAAGTTTTCTGTTGTTACGCATGAAACGTTGATAGTGTCGAAATACATTGAATATCCCTTGTCGTTATGGTCGCCCACTGAGGTGTTGAAATCGTCAACCCATAGCCAATCCCATGTAACGTTGTAGAATGAGCCTGTATATTCAAATGGGTCGTCATTATTGGCGTTCCAAACTTCAATATACACTTTGTATGGTACATTTTCATTAACATTCAAGGCAAAATCAAACTGTATCTGCCATCCATGATTATAGATGAAATGGCTTGAAGAATCTTGTGTGTCACTAGGCTGGTAGTAGCCTGTGTTGGCAATCATAGGTCTGTCACCGCCAGAGAAGAAACCTAAATTACTAATATCGGCGATACCTAAGTCAATTTTCTCATCAAATGTATTTTCACTTACATCATGTTCACATGAATACAACAATACAGTCTTTGATGCACCGTATATTCTCTGTCCAGTAGTGGCGTTTTCAGCGTAGACCCTTACATAGAATGGGTTGTCTTTCGTAATTTTACAGAAGTGCTTGCCGTCGTTATAAGGGTTGGTATTGCTGGCGAACAGAGCGAGTCTGAAACGTCCAGAAACCCTTGTTGAACCGAAATTAGCGTCTTTGTTGAATACACCAGTGGCTGAATCGAACAACTCCATCGCACCAGTGCTTGTAAAGTTTCTGACATGATAGTAATGGTGTGTGTCCAAACTAGGGCTTTTTGACGGTCTGTTGAACTTCACTATGTTTGTTGTATCATTATATATCTCACTTTTCACTCTGAAATTAGAATCAGCGTTGAACAATGAAGGGCATGAATAGATTAAATTACTGTAGTAAGGGTTTGATGTATTAAACCAAGAACCATCAAGCACCATTGTATAGTCAGTTATGGCGTTGATTTTGTCTCTTGCAACCTGCCAAAGTTTGTCTACCCAGATATAAGGCTGCTGGTAGTAACTTCTGAACTCCCTTGTATAGTGTTCATCCCTCTCTTTTGACATATCCTCGGTACGTCCGTTTGCAAGTATCTGTTCCTTGTTGCTTGAAAAGTCTGAATATTTGCCTTGATAGGTAGGCATAAAACCAATCCAGTCTGTTACACTGCTGCCGTTAATATAGTGTGAAGCCCCCTCAAATGACTGCAACACAAGGTTACGGTTAATAACCAAGTCATTGCTTAATGGACTGTCAATGATATATTTCTGGTCAACATCCACAGCGTTTTTGTTAAAGGTTAATAATTTCAGTTCGTTCATTATTAAACCAAACGTACTGTAAATAGTGATTTCATAACACTCGTCAGTCCAGATAGTGTTGACATTTTCCAGTTTGCAATATCCTTCAAGCACCTTTTCTTGATTGTTCAGAATCATGCAAGGTATTTTCTTCAATGGGTTTATTGAAAGATTGGTAACAGTACTGTCAAGCCTGTTGAAGTTACTGAATATGGCGTTGTTGTTTGCTGAAATAGGCAATTTGATGGTCTTAGACCAGTCGGCATAATACAACAGTGGATTGTGTACTGATTCGTATTGTTTTGTAATGGCAATAATGCTCTCTTCCTTAATGTCGGCTGTATGTCCGTTTATTAAAAGTTCTAACATAATATAAAATTCAATTTATTTTTAATTCACTTGAACCCAGATTCCGTTTATCTTGGTGTAGTGTGTGCTGCCTTTTGAGTCGTTGCCCTTGGTAATAATGGTATTCAAAGAAACATCCAGTATGTCACCGTTAGCGTCTGCCTGTCTGTTAATGACAGGTATCTTCGATTCAGCCCTCAGCACATCCTTGATAGTGGCATAGTCCATGAAAGCCTCTTTTTTGGTAAGGTTTATATTGGTTGTCGCAACTGAATTGTTGTTGGTTTCCTTCAAGTCAACCATTGAGGACTGTTTAAGTTCATTACCGTTTGCATTTTCTATGAACGCAACGCCAGATTTTTCAACATTGTTGAAAGCACCTTCAGCCTGTATGCTCTTTGCTTCTTGGTATTTGCTGTTATATCCTGTGATTTGGGCATTGATAGTTTTATACCCTACTGTGATACTACTGGCTCCAGTGTAATTTCTGAACCTTTCATTGTTCTGGTCATGCAGTCCTATCATTACATCTTCACACTCTGAACCGACAATGATATAGTCAGAATCTGATATTGTAATGTTTCTGTTGTTGTCACCGATTGAGCAGTAGTCCACACCGTCCAATGCAAGATTAACATTGTTTTCTCCAATCTCCATGTAATTGCAATCAGTAATAGTGCCAGTGCAGCCATCCTTGCAGTGAACGTAGGTACATGTTCCAGAAAGTGTAATGCCATCGTACCAAACATTGTGGTTATTGTCTGTATGTCGAGCCATGGTTATTCTTTGTCAAAATTAAAACAATTATCAATAGGTACATAAACCACAACGTCAGCGTATGCACCAGCCAAAGTGTCAGCGAATTTCTGTGCAAAAGGGTATATTCTGAGCGTTTCGACACCCTCCAGCTCATAGTTGTCCACCAAGTGTGAAACAACGTTCCTAATGGCGTTAAATCCTGTGTTCTGAACCTCATATACGTTTGATGAATCGTTAAACAATTTGTCACCGTAATAAAGGGTCATGTAAAACTTGCAGTCATTTTCCTCATATTCCACATAGTTCAATGCAGCGTTGAAACAACCGTAGGACATGTGCAGTGAATTCCATGAAACGTATGGGTCGCCTATGGTGTAACTGTTTACACCCTGTGTGTTCAAAGCGTAATCTTTAATATCGTCGTAAATCGTTTGAATATCCATAATTAAATCGTTTCTTTAAGAATAGAGAAAGCAAAACCAGACTTCTTTGTGGAAATCTGGTCGTTGTTTTGGTTATGTGTACTGAATTCCTTAATGTCAAATTAAAGGTTTAGGGTATGGTTATAGTGAAGTGTGTTCAGTCCATCCGCTTGGTATACCAGATGCACCGCTTGGGTAGGTCGGGGCTGGATTACCAAGGTTGTAGAAATCACCTGTTGCTGCGACGCTCTTGAGCCAGTTCAACAAACAACTGCTTGCTGAAATATCCTGTGCATAGGTAACAACACTGTTAAGATTGGTGCAACCAGAGAACATCTGACTATAACAATAGTTAGCCAGTGTGGTGGCTGGGAGTTCAGGTGCCGTAGTCAATGATGTGCAACCACTGAACATGTTTTGATAGCAATTTGCAGCCAATGTGGTAGCTGGCAACTCTGGTGTTGAAGTCAATGATGTACATCCGTTGAACATTTCATAGTAACAAGCAGTAGCCAATGTAGTGGCTGGCAATGCAGGTGCCTGGGTCAAAGCAGTACAGCCGTAGAACATCTGACTATAACAGCTTCGAGTCAGTGTAGTTGCAGATAATGTTGGTGCTGTCACCAATGATGTACAATTTTGGAACATACCATAATAGCATTCTTCAGCCATTGTTGCAGCTGGCAAAACAAGGTCTTCCGCATTCACCAAATTTGTGTCAGTATAGAACAGATGAGTGAATGAACAAGTAAAGACTGTTGTCTGACCCTGGAAGTTGTCACCGTAAAGAAGTGACATTATGTTACCGCCTATGTTGTGGTTTCCGCTTGCAGTCATATAGTTGTAATAAGAACTGCCCCATCTTTCTGTTGTGGCTTTCACATATAGTTTACCGTTCGCTGGAATTGTGGCTGTAATACCTGGTGTATATGGAACGCCTATGTTAGTCCAGTTTACTTTGTCTGTTGATACTGAAATACTTACATTTGGTGCGTTTGCATTGTTCTTTTTAAATGTCACAGTGTTTGCAGCTCCGCTGATGTCTTCCAAATAGAAATATTCATTTGCTGAATTCCTGTGTTCCACCCAACCAGTAGGAATACCGCTTGGACTGTCTGTGGTATAGGTAGCAGTACCCATATTGTAGAAGTCGCCAGTGGCTGCAACGTTATCAAGCCAGTTCAACAAACAATTGCTTGCTGAAATATCCTGTGCGTAGGTAGTGACCTTGTTAAGGTTGGTGCAACCTTGGAACATTAATCTATAACAATAATCAGTTAGTGTGATAGCAGGTAATACAGGTGCTGTGGTCAATGATGTGCAGCCTCGGAACATATACTCATAACATTGTGTATCTAATGTGGTGGCTGACAATACAGGTGCCTGAGTCAATGACGTACAACCCTCGAACATATCCTCATAACACCTATAAGCCAATGTGGTTGCTGGCAATACAGGTGCTGTGACTAATCCAGTGCAGCCGTAGAACATATAACCGTAACAATTAGCAGTCAATGTAGTGGCAGGTAATATCAAATCCTGTGCGTTCACCAAGGTAGTGTCGTTTTTGAATAAATTACAGAATGTACCAAAATTGCCAACAGGTAAGTTTGTATTTTCATAATTGTCGCCATAGAGCAAGGACATTATGTTGCCACCGACGTTGTGGTTTCCAGAGGTTGTTATTATAGTACCGCTACTACCTACACCCCAACTATTTGCGGTGGCTTTAAGATACAATTTACCGTTTGCTGGTATTGTCGCTCTAATATAGCTAGTTGAAGTAGTACCCATAGAAGTCCAGTTTACTTTGTCTGTCGATTTGAATACCACTATCGCAGGTACTGAAGAATCACTCCTTTCGATAGACAAAGTATTGTCAGAACCGCTGATGTCCTCGACATAGAAATATTCGCCTACATTGTGTAAAGTCCAACCAGTAGGTATACCGCTTACACCTGTTGTATAGGTGGCAGTACCCTTATTGTAGAAGTCGCCTGTTGCTGCAACATTCTCAACCCAACCTAGCAAACACATCGGGGCTGAAATGTCGTTGGCACAGGTAGTGATTTCATTAAGACTTGTACAATTATAGAACATATAAGTGTAACAACCCTGAGCCAGTGTTGTGGCTGGCAATGCAGGTGCCTGGGTCAATGCAGAACAGCCATAGAACATATAACTGTAACAACCTAGAGCCAGTGTTGTGGCTGGCAATGCAGGTGCCTGGGTCAATGAAGTACAGTTATAGAACAAACTACGATAACATTCTTGTGCCATTGTGGTGGCTGGCAATGCAGGTGCTGTGACCAATCCAGTGCAGCCGTAGAATAAACTACGATACCCATCTTGAACCATTGTTGTGGCTGGCAATATCAGGTTTTCTGCATTAATCAAATTAGTGTTGTTAACGAACAAACTGCGGAATGTATTGGTACTACCGCTTGGGAATGTTTTTTGTTTTCCATAGTTATCACCGTACAACAAGGACATTATGTTACCACCTACGTTGTGGTTTCCGCTTGCTGTTATCTTGTTTTGGTTCCAGGCATTTGTCGTTGTTTTAAGATAAAGTTTGCCGTTCGCTGGTACAGTCGCTGTGATAGCCGTAGTGCTGGTAGTACCCATAGAAGTCCAGTTCTGTTTGTCTGTGCTGTAAAACACCTCTATTGTAGGTGAATCGGTATTGGATTTTGCAATACTTACAGTGTTATCGGAACCGCTTATATCTTCAATATAGAAATATTCAGGCAATGAAGTCCATTCAGACCAACCAGCAGGTATGCCGCTTGCGCTGTCGGCTGTATAAGTGGCTGAGCCTAAATTGTAGAAATCACCTGTTGCAGCGACGCTCTGGAGCCAGTTGAACAAACAACCGCTTGCGGAAATATCCTGTGCATAGGTAACAACACTGTTAAGATTGGTGCAACCAGAGAACATCTGACTATAGGAATTTGCAGCCAATGTGGTAGCTGGCAACTCTGGTGTTGAAGTCAATGATGTACAACCACTGAACATTTGTTTATAACAATTATTAGTCAAATTGGTTGCTGGCAATGCTGGTGCTGAGGTCAATGATGTGCAACCAGAGAACATCTGACTATAACAATAGTTAGCCAATGTAGTGGCTGGCAATGCAGGTGCCTGGGTCAATGCAGAACAGCCATAGAACATCTGACTATAACAATTATTAGCCAGTGTAGTGGCTGGCAATGTTGGTGCTGTAGTAAGTGATGTACAACCTTGGAACATACTACTGTAACAATAATTGTTCAATGTGGTGGCTGGCAATGCTGGTGCTGTCACCAATGAAGTGCAATTACGGAACATACCGCTATAAGCACTTTGTGGAACTAATTGTGCAGGCAATGCAGGTGCCTGTGTCAATGAAGTACAGTTATAGAACATACCATTATAACAACTAGTAGCCAGTGTAGTGACAGGGAGTTCAGGTGCCGTAGTCAATGATGTACAACCATAGAACATACCATTATAACAACTACTAGCCAGTGTAGTGGCGGGGAGTTCAGGTGCCGTAGTCAATGATGTGCAACCACTGAACATATCTTGGTAACAACCCTGAGCCAGTGTTGTGGCTGGCAATGCAGGTGCTGCGGTCAATGACGAACAGTTATAGAACATACTTTGGTAACAACTCTGAGCCAGTGTTGTGGCTGGCAACGTTGCAGGTGCTGCGGTCAATGACGAACAACTATTGAACATATTACCGTAACAGTAATTGGTCAATGTGGTGGCAGGTAATACCAGGTTTTCTGCATTAATCAAATTAGGGTCGCTTTTGAAGAAATAGAAGAATGTATAAGTACTGCCAGCAGGGAATAAAGTCTGGTTTTCAAAATCTTCATTGTAAAGAAGCGACATTATGTTGCCGCCTACGTTGTGGTTTCCGCTTGCTGATATATAGTTGTATTGAAAGGAATTGGCACCCCATTTGTTTGCAGTGGCTCTAAGGTACAGTTTACCGTTTGCTGGCACTGTGGCTGTTATAGCCGTAGTGCTGGTAGTACCCATAGAAGTCCAGTTCTTTTGGTCTGATGAACAGAACACCTCAATATCTGGTGCAGAACTGCCTTGTTTCTTAATAGACAAAGTGTTATCGGAACCGCTGATGTCCTCGACATAGAAATAGTCTTTCATTGCAACGGCGGCACTCCAGAGAACATTACCCCTAGAATCGGAGACCTGTTCCACTGGAGCGTTGCCTAACATTATATCTGTAACTTGACTTAAGTCAATCATATATCATTTCTGTTTTCATTTAATTATTAAAGTGAAGTGTGTTCAGTCCATCCAGAAGGTATACCGTTAGCACCGCTTGTGTATGTAGCACCACCTAAGTTATAGAAGTCACCTGTTGCTGCGACGTTGCTGAGCCAACTGGTCAAGGATTGATTTGCTGAAATGTTATTAGCGTAGGTTGTGACACTGTTAAGACTTGTACAATTATTAAACATATAACTATAACAATTATTAGTCAGTGTAGTGGCTGGCAATACAGGTGCCTGGGTCAATGCAGAACAGCCATAGAACATATAACTGTAACAATCTAGAGCCAAAGTAGTGGCTGGCAATACAGGTGCTGCGGTCAATGAGGTGCAATATTGGAACATAGTCTCATAACAACCAACAGCCAGTGTTGTGGCTGGCAACGTTGCAGGTGCTGCGGTCAATGCAGAACAACCAGCGAACATACCATAATAGCATAGTTCAGCCAATGCGGTGGCAGGCAACACCAGTTTAGATGCGTCGTACAAATTAGTTTTGGACTGCCAGTTTCCAAATTGAATAATACGAGTGTTGTCTGGGGTAAATGCTGTTACATTTGCAAAATTGTCTCCATACAATAGGGACATAATATTACCGCCAATGGCATAAGGAGCGTTACAATAGGACATTTCATCTCCACCCCATCTGTCCGTAGTGGCTTTAATATAAAGTTTGCCGTTTGCTGGCACAGTGGTGTGTAAAGTAGTTAACATACTAACCGTACCGAGCAATGTCCAAGTCTGTTGGTCTGTTGATGTGTAGACATCGAAACTAGGTGTATCGCCATCCATAGTTTCGATAGTGTAAGTGCTGCCATTGCCGCTCAAGTCCTGTACAAAGAAATAGGTTTTTGCATAGTCTGGTTTCACATAAACGTCCATAGTTACGGTAGTGCCGCCCTGTAGTGTGAAAGTGAGGGTCTCTGTCTCGTCTGGTACAGTAGGTCTGTTTTTCAAACTAGTATATGAACCACTTGTGGCTACAGGTGCTAAATTCGGTTTGTTAAGAATTTGTGCTTTACCGCTGGTAGCGTCCCAATCACTGTTTACTTGTGCAGCAGGGATTATAGGTTTATTGAGAATTTGAGCCACACCGCTTGTAGCGTTCCAATCAGCATTAACCTGTGCTGCTGGAATAGTCGGTTTGTTTGAAAGGTCATTGTAGCTTCCAGTAGTTGCTACGGTAGCCAAAGTAGGTTTATTGAGAATCTGAGCCACACCGCTTGAAGCGTTCCAGTCTGAATTGACCTGTGCAGCAGGGATAGTAGGTTTGTTGGTAAGGCTGTTATAGTCACCGTCGAATGTAGTGTACCCTGCGTCGTTGGTGAAAGCACTTACATTGGTAGGTACTACTGGGATAGTAGGCTTGTTCTGCAAATCATCATAATCACCGCTTGTAGCTACGGTAGCCAAATCAGGTTTGTTGGTAAGGCTGTTATAGTCACCGTCGAATGTGGTAAAACCGCTGTCGTTGGTAAGTTCACTGGTCTTTGTCGGAATTGTAGGCTTGTTCAAAATCTGTGCAACTCCACTGGCTGCGTTCCAGTCGCTGTTGACCTGTGCAGCTGGTATCTCAGGCTTGTTTTCCAAATCGTCATAGTCGCCTGACGTTGCCACATTGGCGAAATTTGGTTTGTTGGTAATGTTGTTCCAGTCGGTAGAACCGCTGCCACCACCGCCTTTACCAGTGACGATGATATGGGTTTTCTTGTTATCGTCTTTATTCATTTTAGTATTAAATTTATCTCTTTATTTATCTTAGAATATTAAAGTGTGTTGTGTTCAGTCCATCCAGTAGGTATGCCGCTTGTACCGCTTGTATATGTTGCAGAACCAAGGTTGTAGAAATCACCTGTGGCTGCAACACCAGAAAGCCAGTTTTCGGTACACCTGTTTGCTGAAATATCATTGACATAGGTAGTCATACTGTTAAGACTTGTACAACCGCTAAACATTTCAGTACAACAAGCCAAACGATATACAGGTGCTGAAATTACTGGTGCTGTCGTAAGACTGGTGCAGTTTTTGAACATATTCTGATAACAACCTTCAGTCAATGTAGTGGCTGACAATGCAGGTGCTGTAGTCAATGATGTACAACCTTGGAACATACTACTGTAACAATAATCGTTCAATGTGGTGGCTGGCAATGTTGGTGCTGTCACCAATGAGGTACAATTACGGAACATACCGCTATAAGCACTTTGTGGAACTGATTGTGCTGGCAATGCAGGTGCCTGTGTCAATGAAGTACAACCATAGAACATATTGTAATAACAACTGTTGGTTAAATAATTAAAATTCAATGCAGGAGCATTCACCAATTTATTGCAACCCTTGAACATTTCACTAAAACAAAAAGGCCTTGTTCCTCCGCGCAACACTGGTGCGGTCACCAATGAAGTGCAGTTCTCAAACATAGCCTCGTAACAACTATTATCTAATGTTGTTGCTGGCAGTTCTGGTGCATTCACCAATTTACTGCAATCTCTGAACATGCCACTGTAACAACCTTCGCGCATAGTCTTCACAGGTAACACTGGTGCTTCCGTAAGGCTTGAACAACCGTAGAACATTTGGTCGTAACAGTAATTGGTAACGTTATAGGTAGGCAATATCAAATCCTTTGCATCCACTAAATTTGAATTGGAACTGAACAAACTGGTAAAAACATAGTTGGTTGTCAAATTGGTGTAGTTTCTGTAGTTGTCGCTGTGTAAAATGGATTGAATATTACCACCTATTCTGAATGTTTTGTTGACATTTATTCTATTATAATACAGTAATGAACTACCCCAAGCGTTTGCGGTGGCTTTCAAATACATTCTTGAATTTGACGGAATGGCAGCACTTATGGCTGTTTCGCTTGTTGTACCCATACTAGTCCAAGTACGTCTGTTCAATGAATAGAACACCTCGATGGTTGGTGCAGACGACATTTCTTTCTTAATACTCACTTTTGCGGTTTCTGGTGATTTGTTTTCAATGAAAAGATACTCTTTGGAATAGTCGCGGTCAGGTTTTTCCCATATTATATTATCATTGGAATCGAACACTATATCAACATCCCCCTCTGGTATAGTCCATTCATTTACATTACTGAAATTCATATCAAATTAATTTACATTATCTATTATTGAAGCCATACGGTCTTTGTCACTGTTGTATTGTCACTCAAAGTGAATTCCCAAGTCTCTGCTGTCATTGACGGCTTATTTAAAATCTGACCCATACCGCTGTTTGCGTTCCAGTCCGACTGTACCTGTGCTGCTGGTATTGTGGGTTTGTCGAGTAAATGATTGTAACTTCCAGTTATGGCAACCCTGGCAATGCTGTCAGTCCTGACAAGTTCAAAGTTCCCCCTTGTGTCAAGTCTCTCGTTGTTGATGGTGCAGAGTGCCGTTGTATCAACCTTGTCGGCTAATGTGTTGTCGATTGCCGCCATCTTGGGTGTATATTCACCGTATGTAACCCTGTTCTCCAAGGCAGTGTTCACATTGTTCATACCTTGGTTGTATGTACCTTCGTCAACCTTGTCGTCCAGTTGGTTGCTGATACTGGTCATTCTTGCGTTGAATGTTTCCGCGTCAACATATTCATCCATATCGGGACGGTTTGAAAGGTCGTTGTAGTTGCCAGATGTAGCCACTGTTGCGAAATCTGGTTTGTTCTGTATGTTGTTCCAGTCGGTAGAACCGCTGCCGCCTGTCTCCAAATTAATGTTCTGTCCGTTTTCTTGGTTTAATGAAAATGAACCCTTTAATGTATTTCCTTGGTAGATGTTGATTGTAGCGTCGCTTACCGTTGGAATCTCTGGTGTGTCTTCCAAGTCATTGTATGAACCGCTGGTTGCAACCTCGGCGAAATCTGGTTTGTTCTGTATGTCGTTCCATTCCACCTTGTCGGTAGAACCGCCGCCAGAGCCTGTTTTAAGCCCACAGGAGCGTTTTCTCCCACCGCCAAGATAGATTGTAGTTACGTTCTGCGATTCGGTAGGCTGGGTTATGTTGTCGTCTGAATAGCCGTACTCTGGGAAATCGGCTGCGTTTTTCTGCAAGTATGTGGTGAGCCTGTTGGCATAGAACTCAGCCCTTGAATTGTAGTAGTCTGCAAGGTATGCAGTGTCTTTCATGGTAGAGGTGTTGAAGCCTTGGTCGTACTGCTGAATAACACCAGCGTTCCTTGTCTTGTTGTTCAAAGGAATTACGATTACGGACTGCACCTTGTAGGTAAGATAAGGCTTGATGTACTGGTCTACAAGGGTAAGGTACTTACCGCTTAATGTCTCATCGTCTATCTTGTTGGTGATTGCGGTATAAAGCAAGTCACCGATTATCTCCCTAAGATAGATTGATTGAGCCTCTTCCAAAGCTGGAGCGATATACTCGTTATCCAAGTTAGCGTTGAAAGTGGTCTGTTTTAATTCTTCTATTGTAATGAAATATGTCATTTTATTAAATTTGTTTTATTTCAATTATTAGTTTGATGATACTATTTCACCATCAACAGGAGTGCTGTTCTCGGTTGTCTCGTCAGCCCACTCAATATGGAACTGTTCAATTTCAATTGCGCCCTCACCGAACACCTTGTTGAAACACCCTATGATGTCTTCTTGCATAGGTTTGATAACAGTTTTGTTATACAGTTCAAAACACTGTGAAAATTCCTGTGTGTTAAAGCCTGTACTGTGGTTTATACCAACCAAAGTGGGGTTGATTCTGAAAGCTGCGTAAATGTCGTTTGATACACTCTCTTTAAGGGTCTCATATTTCTTGTCATAGCCATCATCCTGCAAACGCTCAATGCTAGTGGCATGTTCAGTATCATCATTGAAGGAAAGCATAATGTTACCAGCATTAGATGTACCAACAAACTTTTCGTATATTTTTTCCTCTGCCTC
>ODAJ012140953.1_pt1 | contig 14205 bp, 17 predicted proteins | sample 1539241 | NCBI WGS metagenome assembly ODAJ01 (sample SAMN02144231, study PRJEB22623) | gut metagenome | biome: sheep rumen | host: Ovis aries | place: New Zealand
GTTAGATTTTTCCCCGACCTCGCGCGATTTGGGCTGAGACGGGCTGGATCAGGTGCGAATTGGTAGGATATGGCGAATTATATTTTGCAGTATTACCAAAAAATCAAAGATGGCACGATCTGCGTAGGTAAATGGATTGAAATGCTCATGACTGGCATCGTGCAAGACCTCGAGCACGGAGAGTATACGTTTGACGCGAAGAAGGCAAATGCCGCTATCAAGTGGATCGAGTCACATTGTTTCCACGTAGAGGGCGAGCTCGCACCGGGAGCAATCAGGCTCGAGCTTTGGCAGAAGGCTTTTCTTTCATGCGTGTTTGGGCTCGTTGACAAGGATACAGGGAAGCGCAGGTTTCGCGAGATCGTGCTTGTCGTGGCACGGAAGAACGGCAAGAGTCTTCTGGCATCCGCGATAGCAAATTACATCTTTCAGGTGGACGGCGGGTACGGGGCCCGCGTTTACAATCTGGCTCCGAAACTGGATCAGGCCGACATAATCTACAACAACGCGTGGGCTATGATCCAGTTGGATCCAGAGTGGAGGGATCTGAAAGAGTCAATCGAGGATCAGCGCCGGCAGACGCACCAGAAAGTCGAGGATGATCTCTCTCTCGTGCGGAAGCGTCAATCGGATCTGTTCCTCCCGGCGACCAATTCCACAATGAAAAAGATCACCCTGAGCGCGAAGAAGTCGGACGGGTTCAACCCTTCGCTTTGCATTTGTGATGAGGTGGCGAGCTGGGAAGGCGACAAGGGCCTGAAGGCATACGAGGTCATGAAGTCTGGAATGGGCGCCCGCCCGGAAGGGATCATGTTCTCCTGCACGACATCGGGCTATCAGAACGACAGCATATACGACGAGTTGATCAAGCGGTCGACTCGTTTTTTGCTTGGCGACAGTAAGGAAAAGCGCCTGCTTCCGTTCCTCTACATGATCGACGATATCGACAAGTGGAACGACATTAACGAGCTCCAGAAGTCGAACCCGAATCTAGGCGTCTCCGTATCGGTTGACTATCTGTTGGAAGAGATCGCGGTCGCCGAGGGCTCACTCAGCAAAAAGGCTGAGTTCATCGTCAAGTACGCGAACCTGAAGCAGAACAGCTCCCTTGCATGGCTCCCGGCGCAGATCGTCGAGCAAGCTTGTGGAGACCACTTAGGTCCGGAGGACTTCCGGGACAGCTACTGTGTTGCTGGCATCGATTTATCTCAGACCCGCGACCTGACCGCGGCGTGTGTCGTGATCGAGCGGGACGGGGAGCTGTACGTCCTCGCGCATTTTTGGTTGCCGGCGGAAAAGATCGAGGAAGCGACGCAGCGGGACGGCGTGCCGTACGGAATTTACATCCAGCGCGGGCTGATGTCCGCGAGCGGGGACAATTTTGTCGACTATCACGATTGTTACCGGTGGATCACCGGCCTGATCGAGGACTATCAGATCTTACCGCTCAGGGTAGGGTATGACCGTTACTCCGCACAGTACCTGATACAAGATCTGGAAACGTACGGCGCACAGTGTGACGACGTTTATCAGGGAGAAAACCTGTACGGCATCATGCAGGAGGTGCAGGGCCTGCTCGAGGACGGGCGGATCCACATCGGGGATAACGACCTGCTGAAGATGCACCTGCTCGACAGCGCGATCAAGATGAGCGCGGAGCGGGGCAGGGGAAAGCTCGTAAAGATACATCCATCCAGACACATCGACGGCACGGCGGCCCTGCTTGACGCGATGTGCGTGCGGCAAAAGCACTTCGCCGAGATTGGCGACCAATTGAGGAATTAATTATGGGTCTGTTTGACTTTATTTTCGGGAATCGCCCGAAGCCGCGAGCTAGGGCACACGAAGAGACTTTTAAGATGCTCGACGGGTACACGCCGAGATTTACGTCTTATCACGGCGGCGTGTATGAGTCAGAGCTGATCAGGGCGGCGATTAACGCCCGGGCTACGCACATCAGCAAGCTCAAGGTTGAGCCGCAGGGAGCCGCCCGGCCTGCGCTCCAGAACAAGCTCAGGCACGGTCCGAACCAGTTCCAGACGTGGGGACAGTTCCTGTATCGGCTCTCGACGTGCTTGGACGTGCACAACAGCGCTTTTATCTGCCCTGTCTATGACGAATACGGCGAGCCGTCGGGGATCTACGCCCCGCTGCCATCCCGGTGCGAGATCGTCGAGTATGACGACGTTCCGTATCTGAGATATGAGTTCAGCGGCGGCAAGAAGGCGGCGATCGAGCTCGCGTACTGCGGCATCATGACCAAATACCAGTACAAAAGCGATTTTTTCGGCGAGTCGAACCGCGCCCTGTATCCAACGATGGAGCTGATCCATATTCAGAATCAGGGCATCGAGGAAGGCGTTAAGAGCGCGGCGACCTATCGGTTTTATGCTCAGCTCGCGAATTTTTCCAAAGCGGAAGACCTCGCGAAGGAACGGAAACGGTTCACTGAGGAAAATTTCAGCAAGGACGCGGAGCCGAACGGTTTACTTCTCTTCCCGAACACATACAAAGACATCAAGCAGATCACGGCTCGTCCGTGGGTGGTTGATTCGGCTCAGATGGCGGCGATCAGAGCCAATGTCTTTGAATACTTCGGAGTCAACGAGGACGTCTTACAGAATAAGGCATACGGTGACGCCTGGAGTGCGTTCTACGAGGGCGCTATCGAGCCGTTCGCGGTGCAGTTTTCGGACGTTGTGACAAAGATGCTTTTCACACTCCGGGAGCAGAGCAACGGGAACCGCGTGATCGCGACGTCGAACCGCCTGCAGTACTTGAGCAACTCGGAAAAACTGAACGTTTCAAGTCAGATGCTCGACCGCGGGATCATGAGCATCAACGACATCCGGGAGATTTGGAACCTGCCGCCGGTTGAGGGCGGAGACGTGCGGATCATCCGCGGGGAGTATTGGAACGCAGACGAAAAGATACAGGAGGGCGCTATCAATGGCGAGGGAAATCAGAGCGTTTAATTTCGACGTCCGCGCCGATCAGAACGACGAGCACGGACATTTTTTGACCGGTCAGCCAATCGTGTACAACGAGAGGACGGACTTAGGGTGGTATGACGAAATCATTGACGACGGCGCACTTTCCGAGACAGATCTCCGGGATGTGCGTTTTTTAGTTAATCACAACACCGACATGATCCCGCTCGCGCGGTCGCGGAACAACAACGCGAACAGCACGATGCAGCTGGAGGTCATGGAGGGCCGCGGCATGTCGATTCGTGTCGATCTGGACACGGAAAACAATGCCGACGCAAGGAGCCTATATTCGGCGGTGGAGCGTGGAGACATCACGGGGATGTCGTTCATGTTCTTAGTCGATGAGGATAGCTGGGAAGAGATCGACACCGATCATCCGACGCGCCATATCCGGAGCATCTCGCGAGTGCTCGAGGTAAGCGCGGTCACCTTCCCGGCCTATGAAGCGACATCGATACAGACGCGTGGCCTGTCTGAGGCACTGGAGAGTGCGCGGGCATCACTGGAGAGTGCGAAAGCCGCCGCGGAGGAAATCGAGCGCAGGAAGCAGAAAATCAAGATTCTCATGGAGGTCTAACACATGGAGATCAAAGACATGACCATTGAGGAGCTCGAGGCGAGGAGGGTGGAGATCATCAATGCCATCGACGCGCCTGACACCGATCTGGATGCTCTGGAAGCAGAAGCTAGAGCAATCGTGGAAGAGCTCGACGCACGTAAACAGGCCGAGGCACAGAAGGCCGAAATCCGCGCATCCGTCGCGGCTGGAGCCGGTGCTGTCGTCCATACAGTACCCAAGGAGGAAAACCACACTATGACACTCGATGAAGTCAGAGCATCGCAGGATTATATCAATGCTTACGCCAACTACATCAAGACCGGCAGAGACGATGAGTGCCGCTCCGTCATCTCCCAGAACGCGCCGCAGGGCACGACCGGCTCCGGCCCGGTGCCCGTCCCGGTGATCGTGGATGAATACATCCAGACCGCGTGGGAGAACGACCAGATCATGAGCCGCGTCCGCAGGACATTCGTCCGCGGTAATCTGCGCGTTGCTTTCGAAAAATCTGCTGATCCCGCTGTCGTGCACGCTGAGGGCACAGACGCTCCGGACGAAGAGACCCTTGAGCTCGGCATGGTCGAGCTGATCCCGGAGAACATCAAGAAGTGGATCACCATCACGGACGAGGCTCTCGCGATGGGCGGGGAAGCGTTCCTGAGATACATCTACGACGAGATCACTTATCAGATCGTCCGCAAGGCGGCTGCTGAAGGTATCGCCGATATCGTCGCGGCTCCCGCGGCCTCTACGGCTTCCGCCGTTGGCGTTCCTGCCATCGCGATCGCGCCGAGCGTTATTGCTATCCCGACGGCGGCGGCGAACCTGTCAGATCAGGCCGCAAACGTTGTCGTCGTTATGAACCGCCTCACCGAGACGGAGTTCCTCGCCGCGCAGGCAGCTGGCAGCTTCTCGATCGACCCGTTCGCGGGCCTGCCGAGGGTGTACACGTCCGCGCTCAAGGCGTACAGCGCCGCCTCTTCGGGCGATACTTACGCGATCGTGGGCGACCTGTCCGCCCTGCAGTTCAACTTCCCGGAGGGCGATGGCATCGTGCTGAAGTATGATGACCTGTCCCTCGCCGAGGCTGATCTGGTCAAGGTGGTCGGCAGGCAGTACGCCGGTCACGGCGTCACCGCTCCGGGCCGTCTCGTGAAGATGAACAAGGCGTGATATGCAGGTCAAGCTGATCAAAGACGCGAGGATTAAGCACAATGCCGGGGACATCGTAGAGGTGTCCCCGATCGACGCTAACTACCTCGTGGCGACCGGTCAGGCGGTGCCGGTCACAGAAAAGAAGGAAACCGCGAAGAAGCAGACGAAGAAGTAAGCAATCCGGGACGGAGGGAAACATGAGCACGATTCTTTTACAGCCTGCAAAGCTGGCGCTGAGAGTTGCGACGGCGGCTTTCGATGAGGAAATCACCGGACTGATCGAGGCGGGCAAGCAGGATCTGACAATCGCGGGAATCTCTCCGGTGGATGAGACAGACCCGCTCGTGAAGCAGGCGGTCATCACCTATGTGCGGCTCCACTTCGGACAGCCTGATGATTTTGACCGCCTCAAGGCGTCTTTTGATGAGCAAAAGGCTCAGCTCCAGACGGCGACCGGGTACACGGTGTGGGAGGGCTGAGCGATGGATCGGAGTAACACCTGTGAGTTGCTCGCCGTGACCAAAGCCAAGGACGAGTACGGCGTGATCCGCGAGACAGTGACCGCCCGAACGGTCTACTGTGCCGTGCAGAGCGTGACGCGGGCGGAGTTTTTCGACGCGGGGCGGAGCGGGCTTAATCCGGAGTACAGACTCACGATGTTCGCATGGGACTATCAGGGCGAGCCGATGCTCAGGTACAACGGCAAGACTTACTCGATTTACAGGACTTATGTCTCGAAGACGGACGAGATCGAGCTGTACGTCGAGAGGAAGGGCGGCACCAATGGCAAAGGTAATTAACTCTAGTCGCTTCAACTTCGAGGATGTCGTCGGGGACATGCTCCGGGGTTACGAAGCGGATTGTATTCGCGCCGTCTCAAAGGCCGTGCCTAAGGTCGCGCGAATGGCTGCCAAGAAATTACGGCAGGAGTCTCCGGGGCATGGTGACTATGCTAAAAACTGGACGACTAAAATCGAGACCGGTCGCATGAACGTTGGAGCAGTCGTTTATGGTAAGTCGCCGACCTATCGCATCGCGCACCTGTTGGAAAACAGCCACGCAAAACGCGGCGGCGGCAGGACGTCGCCCGGCAACGGTCAGATCATACACATTAAGCCGGTCGCTGATTGGGCCACGGAGCAGGCGTACACGCAGATTCAGATTGAATTGAGCGCTGGGGGCAAGGAATGACTTATCAGGGAATCGCGCAGATGATCGAGACAGTCGGTATCCCCTCCGCTTATTACCAGTTCCCTGAGAACTCCGGACAGGAACCGCCGTTCATCTGCTTCTATTATCCAAACAACAATGATTTTATCGCCGACGGTGAGAATTACGTCAAGGTGGTGCAGCTCGTGATTGAGCTCTACACCGACAACAAGGATTTTTCACTGGAAGCAACACTTGAGGCTGTGCTCACCGAGCATGGCCTTGTTTATACCCGTGAGGAAACATATATCGATTCCGAGCGGATGTATCTGCAGACTTACTATACGGAGGTAATAATCAATGCCGACAGCGAGTGAGAATAAGATCAAATTTGGTCTTAAGAATGTTTACTACGCAATCGCAACTATTGCGGCGGACGGCTCCGCGACTTACGACACGCCGGTAAAATTCCCGGGTGCCGTGTCCCTGTCCCTCGACCCGCAGGGCGAGAACACGCCGTTCTATGCGGACAATATCGTCTATTACGTTGGAAGCTCCAACACCGGATACGAGGGCGATCTGGAAATGGCACGGATCGTGGACAGCTTCCGCGAGGATGTGCTCGGCGAGACGGCTGATACCAAGAATGTGCTCGTTGAGCGTGTCGACGCGCCGGTCGTTCACTTTGCGCTGCTTTTCCAGTTCGAGGGCGACCAGAAGGCCGTGAAGCACGTGCTCTACAACTGCACGGCGACCCGCCCCACGATCGGATCTGCGACCAAGGAAGACACTGTTGAGCCGGAGACGGAGACGGTCACGATTACTGCGACCTCGATCTACAACGAGACCCTGCAGTCTGACATCGTCAAGGCCCGCTCCAACAAGGACACGGACGACACGACCTATGAGGGTTGGTTCAGCGCCGTGTATCAGCCGTGATGAGGTGATCTATGTATAACGTGATTAAAATCGGGGATACTGATGTCCCCATGTTAGCGATGGCGTCGTGTGATGTTTATTACAGGAACATTTTTCATGAAGACCCCATCAAGGTTCAGGCCGGAAAGAACCCCGAAGAGGGCGACCTGATTAATTTATTTTTGCGGATGGGCTTCGTGATGGCAAAATTCGCGGAGCTAAAAGACCGCAAAGAAATGAACAAGCTGACTGAAGACATGTATCTCGATTGGCTTGATCAGTTTGACCACTACGCTTATATCGATGCTCTTGCCGATATCCGGGCAACATATGAGGGTCAGGCGGTTGCAGTATCGGAGGCAAAAAAAAAGGACGGCAAACAGAACGACAGATGACGACCGCCCTTTTCCTGCTCCGGTGCATCCAGCTCGGGCTCCGGCTTGATGATCTGGATGCGCTGGAATATGGACTGGTCGCAGACATGATGACAGAATCCAGTAATGACGACTTTAAATATAAGCCTGTTGCGACGCAGGCGGACATGGACAGGTTCTGAAGATGGCGGGACGGAATATTAAAGGCATCACCATTGAAATCGGCGGTGATACAACTAAATTACAGTCAGCCCTTAAAGGCGTTGACACTTCGCTCCGGTCGACGCAGGCGTCGCTCCGGGATGTAAACAAGCTGCTTAAGATGGACCCGGGGAACGTGACGCTGCTTGGTCAGAAGCAAGAATACCTCACGAAGCAGATCGAGGACACAAAGTCTAAACTGGAGACGGAGAAGACCGCCCTCGCTCAGCTGAAGGCTTCCAACACAACCGGCGAGGTCACGGAAGAACAGAAGGCTCTCGAGAGGCAGGTCATCGAGACGGAGCAGAAGCTCGGAAATCTGAAAAAAGAATATTCGGAGTTTGGTGGCGTTGCCACGCAGAAACTTAAGATCGTTAGCTCGAAGCTGAAAGAGGTCGGATCCGCGGTCACCAATGCCGGCAAGACATTGACAACACATCTTACGGTCCCGATCGTAGGTGCGGCGGGTGCTTCCGTAGCGGCATGGAAAGAAGTTGACGAAGCCATGGACACCGTCACGAAGAAGACCGGTGCGAGCGGTGAAGCTCTGGCCGGTATGCAGCAGTCAGCCAAAAACATCGCACAGACGATTCCGACAGACTTTCAGACAGCCGCAGATGCGGTCGGCGAGGTGAACACACGATTCGGTTTAACCGGCAAAGCCTTAGAGGATCTGTCGACTAAATTCGTTCAGTTTGCATCCCTCAATGATACGGATGTGAGCACTTCTGTTGACGGTGTGCAGAAAGTGATGGCTGCGTTTGGCGTGGAGGCAAAGGACACTGGAGATGTGCTCGATTTGCTGAACACGGTTGGACAGAATACGGGGCTATCTATGGACACCTTGGAGGGCTCACTTGTTAAAAATGCTACTTCCCTTCAGGCGATGGGGTTTAGCTTAAGTGATTCCGCAAAATTCCTCGGCGACCTTGAGGTGTCCGGCGCAGATACATCTAAGGTGATGACCGGCCTGAAAAAGGCGCTTCAGGTCGCAGCCAAAGAAGGGAAGCCGATGGACATGGCACTGAAAGAGGTGCAGGAATCCATTAAAGGCGCCGGAAATGACACAGAGGCTACGCAGAAGGCGATGGACCTGTTCGGGAAATCCGCTGGTCCGGCTATCGCGAAGGCTGTACGCGAGGGCAAGCTGTCGTTTGAAGATTTGGGAACCTCGCTGTCCGATTATTCCGGAAGCGTTGGGTCCACGTTCGACGAAACACTTGATCCTCTCGATAAAATGCAAACGACGCTTAACACGCTGAAGGCGACCGGCGCGGACATCGTCGAAACGGCTGCTCCGGCAATTCAGACCGTTATGACGCAGCTTTCAACCATTGTGAAGGACCTTTCCGATAAGTGGAACGGGCTGACAGAGGGGCAGCAGCAGACTATTCTAAAGGCCGCTCTGGTCGTCGCCGCTCTGGGACCGGTTATCACGGTGATCGGCGGAGTTATTAGCGCTGTCAGCGTCGTTACGGGCGCGATCAGCGGTATTACCGGTGCGATCGGCGCAGTTGGTGCGGCGGGAGGCTTAATTCCTGCAATCGGAGGCATCGCAACAGCAGCGGCTCCGTTCCTGATCGGCGGAGCGGTGATTGCAGGCGTTGTCGCGGCGGTCGTTCTGGTGGTGAAAAACTGGGACAAGATCAAAACCAAAGCGACGGAGCTCGGTAATAAGGTCAAAGAGGCGTGGAATACGCTCAAGACCAACACGGCGAACGCATGGAACAACGTAAAGACATCCGTCTCCAACGCGATGAACAACGCGAAGACCGCGGCGTCCAACGCATGGAACAGCATGAAGACAAAAGTCTCGACGACCGCAGAATCGATCAAGTCGACGGTCTCCAGTAAGCTCACGGCGGCGAAAAACAGCATCCAGAATACTTGGAACACTGCCAAAGAGAAGACGGGCGAGATTTGGGGAAACATCAAGGACAAGGTTGATGAAAACGGCGGCGGGATCGAGGGCATCGTGAAGACTTATGCAGAGGGCATCGATACCGCATGGACGAAAATGCTCGGCGCGATCGATGACGCGACCGGTCTTGATCTGTCGTCGATGTACGACACCGTCAAAGGCACGTTCGATGACATCTGGGACAAGGTGAGCGGCGTCGCGTCCGACCTGATGGGCGTCTTTGATTTTAACTGGAGCCTGCCCGACATTCAGCTTCCGCATTTCAGTTGGGAGTGGAACGATCTGGGGCACGGAATATCTCTGCCGAGCATCTCCGTAGACTGGTACAAAAAGGCTTACGACAATCCATACCTGTTCACATCCCCGACCATCGTCGGAGGGCGCGGATTTGGCGACGGAGGCGGCTCCGGAGAGATCGTCTATGGGCGCGATCAGCTCATGAGAGACATCGCCCAGGCGGCGGGCGGCGATGAGATAACTATCAACGTATATGCCCGAGAGGGGCAGGATCTGCGCCAGCTCGCCCGGGCTATCTCCGATGAGCTCGCGCTGATGCAGAGACAGAGGGACCGTGTTTATGCGTAATTGGTTTACCTTTGGCGACATCATATCAACAGACTATGGCGTCTACATAAGCGGGACGGGGGTATATGATGCCCCCGCCCGTACTTTTGAAACCGTAAGCATCCCCGGGCGGAGCGGCGACCTGATTCTCGGCGCCGACCGTCTGGAAAACATCGAGCTTACATATCCCGCGTTTGTGTATGCGGACTTCAAACAGAGTGTCCGCAATCTTAAAAGCGCCCTGCTCGCAAAAACGGGCTATCTGCGTTTGTCTGACACCTATTACCCGGATGAGTACCGTCTTGCCTACTTTCCCGGACCGGTCACTGTCGACCCGGCGGCGTGGCATGATGCAGGGGAATTTGATCTGACATTCATCTGTAAGCCGCAAAGATGGCTTAAGAGCGGCGAGGAGGTGATTGAATTCACGGCATCCGGGGGATACATCACCAATCCGACGCCCTTCCCGAGTAAACCGCTAATTAGAGTGACCGGATACGGAGAGCTGTATATCGGCTCCCAGAGGATCGCGATCAGTAGCGGATTCTCGTATATCGACATCGACAGCGATGTGATGGAGTGTTACAACGGCACCCAGAGCGCAGGGACAAAGGTCGTTTTCGGCTCTGCTGACTTCCCGGAGCTCCCCGCCGGCAAGACGGGGATCACATGGTCTGGAAATATTACTAAGGTGGCGATCACGCCCCGGTGGTGGTGGCTATGATTCCAAAATTATACGCGGCGGACGCTTTTGAATATGTGACAGAAGGACTCGGACGGCTCACTGAGTGCGTCTCGTGCACGGTGATGGAAGAGCGGAACGGGGAGTATGAGTGTCAGTTCGAGTACCCGATCGGCGGCAAGCTCTACGAGCAAATCAAGAACGGCTGCGTGATCACGTGCCCGCACAACGAAACCGGCGACCTTCAGCCCTTCGTCATCTACAGAATATCCAAACCGATCAACGGCGTGGCGACCTTCTATGCGCACCATGTGTCTTATCTGCTATCCGGAATCGTTCTGGATCCCTTCAGGGCGACGTCATGTGCGAGCGCGCTTTCTGCTATGCGCGACGTGGGGCAGCCCTACAATCCCTTTACGTATTGGACGGACAAGGTCACGGAGGCGGAATTCCGCGTGGACGTGCCTGTCAGCGCCCGCGCCATTCTCGGCGGCATGGAGGGGTCCATTCTGGACGTCTTCGGCGGCGGGGAATACGAATTCGACAAATATCAGGTCAAGCTCTGGCAGAATCGTGGCACGGACAGCGGTGTGACGATTCGCTACGGAAAAAACCTGACCGATATCACCGATGAGCTCGACACGCTTGACGTTTATGATTCCGTCGTGCCGTATTGGCTGTCATCGGAAGAGGACGGTCAGTGCATTTACGGCGGGGTCGTCGTGGCAACCGGCGTATCGTCTCCGACGCGGACGGTTGTCATGGATCTGTCCGGAGAGTACCAGAGCGCGCCAACCGTGGCACAGCTTGAGAGCAAGGCGCAGACCATCCTCGACAGACGCAGGTCGTGGATCCCGAAGCGGAATATTAAGATTGATTTTGTCGCCCTCTGGCAGACGGAAGAATACGCCCAGATCGCGCCGCTCGAGAGGGTGAACCTGTGCGACACGGTGACGGTGGTCTATCCGGAGCTTGACGTCAACGTCTCCGCTAAGGTCATCAAAACTGTCTATAACGTGCTTCTGGATCGTTATGATGAGATCGAGCTCGGCGAGCCGCGGAGCTCCTTCGGGGACGTGATCACCGCGCAGACGGACGCGGCCCTCGCCAAAGTGCCGACCACCAGCATGATGCAGGCCGCGATCGACTACGCTACGAGCATGATCACCGGCGGGCAGGGCGGGCACGTCGTTTTCAGATATGATGCCAACGAAAAGCCGACGGAAATCCTGATCATGGACACGGAAGACGAGGCCACGGCGGTCAACGTGCTCCGGATTAACATGAACGGCATCGGCTTCTCATCTAACGGCGTCAACGGGCCATTTACAACGGCATGGACGATCGATGGGCACTTCGTGGCCAATTTTATCGACACCGGTCAGTTGAGCGCAAACGTGATTTACGGCGGCGTCATCCAGTCTGTGGACGGCAAAAACAAGTGGGATCTGACCGGCGGCCTGTTTTCCATGACCCGCGGGTCGATCAACCTCGGTTCTGGAAAGTTCGTCGTGACGGATGCCGGCGCGGTGACGATCAAAAACGGCACGATTCAGATCTTAAGCGCAGACGGCACCGTGACAAGATTCGCCGTAAGCAATTCCGGAAACATGCAGGCGCAGGGCGCGGAGTTCCTGAAACAGACCAAATTCTATGGCACATCGTTCGGGGACACGTCTTATCTAACTATCAACGGATCAAACATCTACTCGACGATTGCAGGGAACAGCGTCGGATCTCTGACATGGTATTCGACCTATGCGGAGTGGAGCGGCAAGAAGATCAGGATGTCGATCACCGCTTCCGGGGCTAAAGACTTCCTTGTTCAGCGGTATGAAAATAACGCCGCTGTTGACTGGTTGTATTCCGCAGGCACGAACAGCAAGGATCTTTGGCTCGATGGTGGAGCTCATCAGGGCTATCTCGTGACATGTTCCTCGCCTCACATTCATTTCGGATATTTCAACAGTCATCTGTACTACAAGCAGGGCACATCCGATTGGGTACTGATTGCATGATTGGAGGATGACATGGACACCAGAAAATACACAGTAATCCGGGCGCAGATCGCCGCCCAGGCGCTCGACCTGTGCCGCGCCAATGGGATTGACCCTGAGACGGCATCTATCATCATGGATGCAGTCGCGGGGACTTTCCACCAGATGGCACACGAGGCGCTGATCGGATCGATGGTTGCGCAGGAGACAGCGGAAAAGCTCGACGATGTAGAGCGTTTTAAGGAGGTTGTAAAAGATGCTGACACTGACAAACAGGATTGATATGAGACCCGGAGCTGTCCCGCTGGTCATCCATCTGGGGCAGTATGACAGCGACTTCACGCTCGCGTTCGAGCTCTACAGCTCCGCCGGCAACTTTACGGTGGAATCTGGCACGACCGCGATGATCCGCGGCACGAAGACGGACGGACACGCCTATGATGCGGACGCTACGATCGACATCAGCGCTAAAACCGTCACGGTCGCCGGCTCGGAGCAGATGACCGCCGCAAAGGGACGGAACGTGTACGAGCTCGTGCTCACGAAGTCTGGCAAGGTACTCAGCACGGCGAATTTTATCCTCGATGTCGAGCGCGCCGCCATGGACGCGGATACGATCGCGTCTGAGAGCGTGCTTAAGGAACTCAACGCCATTATTGCTGGTGCAGAGACGGCAACCGAGGCGGCGGCGGATGCGTCTTCTGCGGCGGACCGGGCAGAGGATGCGGCGGAGTCTGTGTCGAGTGCGAGTACGCAGATCGCCACGAATACCGCGGACATTGCTGACTTAAAGGCAGATTTTGAGCAGTTCGTGCCGGGGCTATCTGATGAAGCAAAGACGGCTCTGCTTGCTTGTTTTCGTCATGTAGCGATTTGGGATGATGCGCACGGTCAAGATTATGTGGATGATTTGGAAGCCGCTTTGTATGCAGAACATTATCCTCAGATAACTGCTTCTTTCACGCCGCCTATCAGACCTGTATATGTTACTGATTCTTTGGATTCGCTTAAAGAGTCATTAATCGTAAAATACTATGCCAATGAACAGGATGCCGGGCAAACTATTTCTGCAAATAATTATACGTTGTCTGGTGTTCTTCACGAAGGGGATAATGTTATCCGCGTTGTATATAATGATTTAGCAACAACATTTACTGTAACAGCAGAATCATGGGACATTAATTGGAATTATTTGGACGGCGACCCAGTTAATAATGGTTTTGTCACATCGGGGCATGCCGGAACGCTTACTGCCAATGGTTATCTTATGGAATTTGATACTTCGGCATCATCATTAAGGCATGATCCCGATATAAATTATGGACATGGCGTGATAGAGGTTGTACTTAGCACTCCTGTTCCAGATGGTGACTATCAAAATATTACATTTTGGTTGCCTAAAATGCGGCTGAGAATACATAACGGAAAACTTTGGTTTAATGCAACGGCAAATAATACCGCATCCGATGAGACTGAAATTGCAACCATATTAGCGGATACGGATTATGCCATATATGTTGAATGGGATGTAAGCGGTCACGTAAAGATTTTGCTTAATGGAAGTCTTATATACTCTTATGAAGAGGTCTTACAGGCAAGTACGACAAGGTGGATGCTTGGTGCAAGCGAGGGGAACGCATCTGTGTTAGTGAAAGCCGTAAGAAGTAAGGAGGTGGCATAAGGCATGTATGACAT
>ODAJ012176169.1_pt1 | contig 14196 bp, 10 predicted proteins | sample 1539241 | NCBI WGS metagenome assembly ODAJ01 (sample SAMN02144231, study PRJEB22623) | gut metagenome | biome: sheep rumen | host: Ovis aries | place: New Zealand
ACCTTTTTGAAGCGCGGAAAGCGGCGGCGCAGGCGAAGGCGGCGGGGCTGAACCTCGACTGGTTTCCGACCAATTTCGTCGTATGCGGCGGACATCTCTGGTACGTTGACTATGAATGCAATCCGTATTCCGACGAATGGAGCTTCGAAACCTGGGGCGTCCGATACTGGTCGAAGACGCCGGAATTCCTTGCGCACCTCGAACGCCCTTGATCGTCTGCGCGGGAACGAACATGACGAAACGGGGGGAGAATATGACATTCAGACCGTTTGACGATGCGGACTACGATGCGGTCTGCACCTTTCTGATCGAACTGAACGAATCGGACCGCAGTTATGTGAACTGGAACTGGGCGCGGTTCGAATGGATGTACGAGCATCCGGAGTTCGACAAATCGCTGCGCAGCGCGATCGGATTGTGGTGCGACGGGGACCGCGTCGTCGGCGCCGCGATCTACGACATGTATTTCGGCGAGGCGTTCTGCGGCGTGCTGCCCGCATACCGGCGGATCTTCCCGGACGTGCTGCGGTATGCGTATGATGCGCAAAGGGACGACGCCGGTCTTGCCGTTGCGTTCGAAACCGGAAACGAAGCGGCGCGCGAAACGGCGCAGGCGCAGGGATTTCTGCCGATCGATCAGCAGGAAACCGTGATGCGCATCGATCTGAATCGCCCGCTCGACGCCGCGCTGCCGGACGGGCTGTCGTTCGCTTCGCTCGATCCGGTTCAGGATGCTTACGCGATCGCGTGGCTGTTTTGGAGAGGGTTCGATCACGGCGAGGACCGCGCGCAATTCGAGCGGGAGGAACCGATCGTGCCGCGCGTGCGAAAGCATTTCGATCCGCAGCTCAGCGTGGCGGCGGTCGACGCATCGGGCGAGCCGGTTGCCTGCTGCTGCGTGTGGTACGACGCACGGACCGACTATGCTTACGTCGAACCGGTCTGCACGGTTCCGTCATACCGGCACAAGGGCGTCGGCAGGGCGGTCGTGTACGAAGCGCTGAATCGCGCAAAGGCGCGCGGCGCAGCGCAGGCATACGTCATCTCGGATCAGACGTTTTACGAAAACCTGGGCTTTGCAACGGCATACCGGTATCGCTTTTTCCGAAAGCCGTAAACGGGCAATAAAAAAGAGAGCTGCAGATGCAGCTCTTTTTTGCGCAGTTATTTCATTTCGGCGATCTCTTTGTCCGCGCGGCTGTAGTACGGACCGAGGTCCTCGGCGATCGCCCGCAGAACGGCGAACCGCTCGGAGCAGCCGAGATAGATCGTGTGCCGCCATAAAAAGAACGGCAGAACAAAGAGCGGAACCATAATCAGCTGCAGGAACGCGCGATCGGACCAGTTCGCCGATCCGTGCATGTCGAGCAGCCGCAAAAAGACGATCAGCGACAGCGCGTTCAGAACCAGCAGCCATACGCCCTTCGATACGAGCGCGCGCGACTTTGCGCGCCTGCCGCCGAGGATCAGCCCGATCCCGCCGAGCATGGGGAACCAGGTCCAGATCTGCCACCGGCTGTTTTCCGCGCGCCAGGTCGGATTGCACAGGTTCGGATATGCGGCATATGCCTTTGCACGGTCGGCGCATTCCGCCTGCCGGAACGCCGGATAGGCAAGCTGCAGCCGAACCAGATGCAGAACGTACAGGATCGCACCGGCGAGCGCAAACGCACAGATCAGGCATTCGAGGATGATCGACGCGATCCGCCGGTCCGTATAGGTCAGGTTGTCCGCTTCGACGAACATCAGAACGGACAGCAGAAGAAGGACGGATACGGCAATCCCGGCACCGCCGAGCAGGGCGAGCGAGCGCGTTTTGCTCTTTTTGGCGATGTGCAGTCCGCCGCAGCCGTAGATGCGCGGCACAAATCCCGCAACGCGCCAAGCGAAGATCCCGCGATCGACGGCACGTTCCGCGTCGGTCTGGGATTTCGGCGGGTTCTTTGCCAGATATGCGCTGCGAAAACGCGCGTAGTCGCGTCTTACAACGAAGGTATAGATCACGCGCGCCGCATAGAACAGGAACAGCAGAAGCGACACGATCCGCATATCGCGTGAAAAGCCGGTTTTGCGGAACACGTACAGAAACGCGTTCTGTGCGTTCAGCACATAATCGATCTCCGCCGCGGCGCGCAGCGCAAGGTCGGCAAGCAACAGCGCACACATCGCGCAAAACGCGATCAGAAACACGGTGCCGACGCGCGCGAAACGCCTGCGTCCGGTGCGCCGACGCATCTCAAACGGACCGAGCAGTCCCGCAACGGGGATCAGGTTCAGCCACGGGAGCGCGTCTTTTTTGACCGTTGCCGGCCTGGGTTCGTCCGTTCCGTTCGGGTCCAGCGCGGCTTCCAGTTCCCGCACGGTCTGAAACCGATCGCGGCTCTGCACGGCAAGACCGCGCATCAGAGCGGTCTGCGCGGTTTCGGGGATCGCAACGCCGAGCTCCGAAGGCGCTTTTACCTCGTCCAGCAGGATGCGCTGCAGCGAATCATCCGGCGGAAACCCGACGATCATGTGATACAGCGTGGCGCACAGCGCGTACACGTCCGTCCACGGTCCCTGCTCGCCGCGGCTGCGGTACTGCTCCTCGGGCGAGTAGCCGGGCTTCAGACATACGGAACGCGAGGCGTCGGATGCGGAATCGATCGCGCGGGACGCGCCGAAATCCATCAGCTTCGCGGTGCCGTCGGACAGCACGCGGATGTTGGATGGGCTGATGTCGCGATGGATCAGCCCGTGTTCGTGCAGCAGCGCAAGCGAATGCATGATCGGCTGCAGCAGGGCGTATGCCTCGCGATAGGGGAGCGTGCCTTTTTCCTCGAGGACGTTTTTGAGATCGCGTCCGTCGAGATATTCCATCACGATATAGGCGGTGCGGTTCTCTTCAAAGAAGTTGGTGACGGAAACGATGCTCGGATCCTGCTGGAACTGCGCCAGCGTGCGCGCTTCGTTCAGAAACGCCGCCTTGCCGCGCGAAAAGAGCTCCATCGGTTCGCCGTTCGGGATCGTGATGTCCTTCGACGCCTTTTGATGCCGGGTCACGAGCGCGCGCGGAAAATACTCTTTGACCGCAACGCGCATCCGCAGCGTTTCGTCCCATCCCTCATAGGTGATGCCGAAGCCGCCTTCTCCGAGCACCCGCACGATGCGGTACCGGTTTTGCAGCAGCGTGTCGGGCGGAAGCTGATGCGGAAGCGGCGCCAGTTCGGTTTCTTTCATTTCTTACTCCTTGCCTCGTTGATGAGCTTTTCAAAGTCCTCGCGATAGCTGCTGGACAGGTTATAGACCCGGTACAGGTAGAAATTCTCCTCCTCGAGCGCGCGGTTGGTGACCTCTTCCATCAGAAATTCGGTCGGGTCGTCCGCGTCGAGATAGCCGAGCACGAAGGAGTCGAACTCATCCTCGGGGCGCAGCGCGGGGAACCCGCACGAGCGCAGCACGGCGTTCAGACGGTTCTCATGGATCGCGTTCTCCGGGGACAGCTCGCAATCGCTTCCGAAGAACAGCAGAAAACAGATCAGCGTGGTTCGGTCGAGATCCAACTCGCCCTTGATATACTTGCGGATCGCGTTCTCGCCCGAACGGTTGCGCTGATAGCCGCGGTCCGCTCCGTCGAGCGCGTAGGCGCGGTCGAGCTCGCGCTCGCGCGCTTCGGCTTCCTCCTGCTTTTTCTGCAGGATCTGCCCGTCGCTGAGCGCGCCGAACGATTTCGGATCGCTTTTGCGCAGCGAAGCCGCAAGGCGTTTGCGGTCCTTTTCGGGAAGCGCCGTCAGCGCGCCGCAGTATTCGATCAGCACGTCCATCCAGTCGGAGGAAACGTATTCGAAATAATGATAATTGAATGCGTCGAACACGCCGCCGCACGAAATATCGGTCTGCATCAGAAAGGCGCGGATCTCGTCGGGCGTCATCTTTTTGCGCTTTAAGGTCTGCACGCCCTTGAACATCGCAAGCTGCGCGTACGCCTCCTCGGAGGGCGCGCCGCTTCGCAGGGCGGAGAGGAAGGATTCGATCTTGGTCACGAGATCGAAATACAGGTATTTGCAGAAATAGTACCGCGTTTTTTCGCGGACCGGGCTGAACGCGCGGATGTTCTCTTCGAGAAACGCTTCGAACGTTTCGCTGCCGGAAGCCGCCTCCAGAAGCCGCCGCTGCATGCGCTGCGTGACCTTGCCGGTCTCCAGTTCGAGACTCGTTTCGTCCGAATTGGCGGCGAGATAATCGGTCAGGTCCTGCATGCTGACGGTGCGGTTCAAAAAGAACCGGTCGGCGGGCGTGCGCGATTCGAGCAGCGCTTCGCATTTTGCCGAAAGCTGCCGCCATTGCTGATACGACATCCCGTTGTGAAACGCGTAGATCAGCGACGCTTCCCGCATCGAACGCGCGTAGAGCTGCGCACAGCCCGCGCCGAGCAGCTTTTCGTTCAGCTCCGTCAGCGAGTAATGTTTGACGAAACCGAGCGCGATGATCCGATAGCGCAGCGGAATGCGCATCACCTTGTGCGGATCGAGCGTCATGCTCTCCGCAAGGAGCGTGTCGACGTCGGCGTTCTGCTGCAGTTCGTTGATCAGAATATCGAAAGCGGAGGATCCTGCCATATGCGCCGTTCCTTTCCCGATGGATTACGGTCAGTATACCATGAAACCGGCTGCTTGTAAATCGCATCGCGAAAACAAACCTGCAATTCCGGTGTGTTATGCTGTATCCGGGGGAGGATCGAAAAAAACGCAGCGCGAAAAAAGCGAACCGTCCGAAGACGGTTCGCCGTTCTGTTTTCGGTGCGATCAGATCTCGACGCTGCCGGACGTGATGTAGCGGCCGGACTTGCGGTCAAACAGCATGATCGAGCTGCCTGCGAAGCGGATGTGCGTCGCGCTGCCGATCTGATAGAGCGTGTCGCCGAACACGACGCCGGTGAGCAGGAATTCGCCGGTGCGGATCTTCAGCGTGGATTCCATGCCGGTGGGCATTGCGCCGTAGATCTCGCCTTCGATGCCGTCGTCGGCAAGGCGGATGAATTCGGGGCGTACGCCGAGCACGAAGTCGCCGTCCGTGATGACCGGCGCGTCCTCGATCGAGGTGTCGACCTCCTCGACGCGTGCGATGTTATAGCGGAACACTTCGTCCTTGTTGCCTTTTTCGACATAGCCCTTCTGCTTTGCAAGCTCGGCTCTGCGCGCCTTTTCGGCTTCGATCGACGCGTCGCGGTCTGCATTCCACTGCGCCATCGAGATCGGCTCGTTCGGGCGGAACGTGACGCGATTGTCGCCGAGCAGCTTCAGCGCGATGCTGCCGTCCGCGTTCTGCTCGCCGTGCGTCTCGATGAAGTTGATCGAGGGATTGCCGACGAAGTCCGCAACGAACAGGTTGTTCGGGCGGTTGTAGACGGTCAGCGGCGCGTCGTACTGCTGCAGCACGCCGTTGTTGATCAGGCAGATCGAGGTCGCGAGCGTCATTGCTTCCATCTGGTCGTGCGTGACGTAAACGAAGGTGCTGCCCGTTTCCACGTGCAGACGCTGCAGCTCATAGCGCATCTCAAGACGCAGCTTTGCGTCGAGGTTCGAAAGCGGTTCGTCCATGAACAGCACGCTGGGTTCCGGCGCGAGCGTTCTTGCAATCGCAACACGCTGCTGCTGACCGCCGGACAGTTCCGCGGGGTAGCGGTCCATGAACATGCCGATCTTGACGATGCGGCTGACTCTGCGCACCGCGAGATCGACTTCCTCCCGGTTCAGCTTGCGCTTTGTGACGACCGGCTTGCCGTCGCGGATCACGCGGTATTCGGCGTCGAGCGTTTCGCCCTTTGCCTTGTGCGCGGCGATCGCATTGGCGTGCTTCGTGTTGAGCTCGTTTACGATCGCGGCCGCCTTCGACGTGTCGGACTGCAGGTTATAGCCGAACAGCGTCTTTGCCGTCATCATGGAGATCGAGTATGCGTCGATCAGCTTGATGTACGCCTTCTTTTTGTCGACCGTGCCGTTCTTGTCGCGGCAGTCGTTGATGACGTCGGCAACGCCCTTCGGGTCCTTCAGGATCTCGGCAAGGCGCGCACAGTTCTTCGCGTCGTAATCGACGGTTTCCTTCGGTTCGTTGATGTTTTTGAGACCGAACGCGATGTTGTCGTATACGGTCATGTTGGGCCACAGCGCATAGTTCTGGAACAGGAAGCCGACCTTGCGCTTGTTGGCGGGGATGTTGATGCCCGCCGCGCTGTCGAACACGACCTTGTCGCCGATGGTGATGCGGCCTTCGGTGGGCGTTTCGAGACCCGCGATCATGCGGAGCGTCGTCGTTTTGCCGCAGCCGGACGGACCGAGCAGCGTGACGAACGCGTTATCCTCGATAACGAGATTCAGATTTTCGACCGCGTAGAATTTCTTCCAACGCTTCGTGATGTTTTCCAATACGATTTTCGGCATAATTAACCTCCGATGCCTTCATCTAAGCTTGCGCCCGTGATTTTGTTGACGACTGTGTTGAAGATCAGGATCGTGACGATCAGGATCAGGTTGATACCGCTCGAGAACGCGTACAGACCCATTTCATCGAAATAGTCCAGCGTCGTGGAGAGGATGTAGCCCTGCGTGCACAGCAGCATGAACAGGGACAGCTCTCTGAGGCACGTCATGAACGGAAGCATGAATCCGCTGATGATCGAGGATTTCTGGATCGGTACGATGATGCGGAACATGCGCTTGAACCACGGAATGTCCTGAATGATCGCCGCCTCCTCGATCTCGCCCGAAAGCTGCAGCATGGAGTTCAGCGACGCGCGGCTCGCAAACGGGATATACTTCACGGTGCCGACGATGATCAGCAGCCAATAGGTATTGAACAGGTTGACGTACTTGTTCGAGAACAGGATGAAGAACGCGACGCCGACCGCGATGGAAGGCATGAGGTACGGCAAAAACGCGATGTTGTTGACGTAGTTCGCCCACTTGTTGCGGCGGTTCTTCGATACCGCATAGCCGATCAGCGTGCCGATCGTGCCGGCCGTCAGCGCGCAGGCAACGGAGACGAGAAGCGTTCCGCCGTAGGCGTGCCAGATCGTCTTGTTGTAGAGCATGCCCTGCTGACCGTACATGCCGTTCTCGGTGACATTCTCGGCGGTGATCCACCACTTGGTCGTGAGGTTCGCAACGTTTCCGGTATACAGGAAGCTGTAATCGCCGGGATTCGGCAGGAACGTTTCGAACGCGAACGAGATGATGGGGTAGATGCTGGTGAAGAACGTGATGACGATGAAGATCGCGCCGATCACGTACTTGCCGGCGTTGCCGAGGTTGAAGCGCGAGATCTGCCCGGACTTGCCCGTAACGGTCGTGTAACTCTTGCGGCTCTTCAGGGTGAGCTGGTTCGCGAGAAGAATCGCGACGCCGAAGATCATCATGATGATCGCAAGGATGCTGGCCTCGCCGGTGCGGGAGCTGTTCAGCGAGATATACTTCGTGGACAGCGTCTCAAAGTTCAGGTAGTGCGGAACGGGGTAGCTGCCCATCGCGCTGCCGAACACCAGCAGGATCGTGGAAAGGATCGCCGGCTTGATCATCGGAAGCGTGATGCGGAACATCGTTTTCCAGCGCGGCGTGTCGAGGATCGTCGCCGCTTCCTCCAGGTTTGCGTCCATGTTGCGGAAGATGCCGCCGATCAGAATGTACGCAAACGGCGCGTAGTGCAGACCCAGTACCATCGCCGACGGGAACAGTCCCTGACACCACCATGCGGGCATCGTGATATGAAAGACCGAAGCCAGAAGACCGTCCGCGCTGTGCGTGACGGCGTTCGAGTAAAACAGGTTCTTCCACACGACCGCAAGCGTCCACTGCGGCATGATGTACGGGAAAATGAAGATGGAGCTTAGGTATTTACGGAACTTTAAGTTGGTTCTGGTAATCAAAAACGCAAATACGCCGCCGAAGACGATCGATACCACGCAGGAGATCGTGGACAGCAGCAGCGTGTTGAGCAGCGGCGTCCACAGGTTCGCCTTCGAGGTTCTCGATGTGAACAGATCGATGTAGTTGGCGAGCGTGTATCCTTCCGAGCGGCCGGACAGATTGGCGTCGATCGTGCCGGGATGGATCGTGATCGTGTCCTTTGCAATCGCGACGATCGGCGCGACGGTCGTGACGGTCAGAACGATGCCCAGCACGAGAAGGATGATGTTTTGCGGTTTTGAGAAAAATGTTTTCAGCTTGTTGAGCCGAATGCGGCGCTTCATGGCGCGTGTGGGTGCGGCTGTCTGCACGTTTTTCTCCCCCCTATTCCATCGGAGGCGCCCTAATCCCTTAAGGCGCCTCCGGTGATTTCAGTCGTATCGGTAATTATTCGGGCTTATACTTCGTCAGCATTTCGATCCAGGAACCGACGGTGAACGCAACGGATGCGCAGTATGCCGGATCTTCGATGACGAGCTGGCCGTCATTGACCCACCAGTCATAGCCGCGGTCGTTCTTGCAGTCGAATTCGACTTCGCCTGCTTCGTTCATGCCGCCCTTGCTGTGACCGTACTTTTCCTCGGTGCCCGCCGCAACGGTCGGGTTGGAGGAGTAGCCGCCCATATCCTTGCCCCATGCGGAGAAGCCGTCAACGGTGCAGGTGATGTAAGCGATGAACGCGCACGCAGTCCACGGGAGCGGGCTGTTGTCCGGCACGAACATGTAGTGGCAGTAGCCGTAGCCGCCGATGCCCTCGAAGCCGTCCTGATACGCCGCGACCTTGATGTTGTTCTTGGAAACGGTGTCGGATTCTTCGACGGAACGGAGCTTGGAGTAAACGAGCAGACCGAACTGATCGGTTGCGGAAGAGGAGACCAGCGTGTTGCAGATCGGGCCGTCGTCTTCGACTGCCATGTAGCTCTCTACCCACAGCTTGATCCATGCGAGCGCGTATGCGCCGTTCTCACCGAGACCGAGGTCCTTCGCATCCGCCTCGAGGGACTCGATGACGGGCTTGAAGTATGCCTGCTTGTCCGCATCCAGCTTATCGAACGCTTCCTTCAGATAACCGGCGTACTTCTCCTGCGTGAGCATGTAGAGGAAGTTCTTGCCGACGATCTCGGAGTCGATGTCCATGAACAGACCGTGTTCACCTTCTGCGACGAAGTCCCAGCAGTTGGTGAAGGTCTTTTCACCGGTGCAGTTGTACTCGAAGACCTTGTTCAGGGTCTGCAGCGGCAGATAGCCCTTGTAGTCTTCGGCCTTGATGCCGTTTGCATTCGCCCAGTCGAGCGGAATGAACGTGTCGAGGATGCCGGGCTGGACCATCTTGCTTTCGATCTGGTTGCCGTCCTGGATCAGGGTGACCGCGAAGGTGCCCTTATCCTTCAGGGAGTCGGCGGTCAGCTGATCGAAGATCTTGTTGTTCTTCGGCTGCTGCCATTCGAATTCCATGGTGTAGTTCGGATCGATCGTCTGCAGATACTCGATGAACAGCGGCAGAGCGGACTTACCGCGGCTGGAGTTGCCCACGCCGTAGAAGGTCGCGCCGTTGGACTCTTCGATCGCCTTTTTGGCGAGCTCTTCGAGCGTCATGCCCTGTGCTTCCTTAATGACCTGCTTGACAGCGGAGTCTTTGACATCGGTATTCGCCGGGGTTGCGGTACCGCAGGCGACGAGACCGAGGACCATCACGACTGTCAGCATCATTGCGACAAACTTTTTCATGATTTCCCTCCTGAAAAATATGGTTGCGGAACATAACATTCCGACGCACCCCATTATAACACCGGTACGTCGGAATTGCAAATGTATTCTTTTTTTTGCCGCAGTGACCGGCGGATTGCGCATTACTTGAAACGGTAGCCGCTGACGAACGTAACCTTTGCGTGACCCGTCGAAGTGCCCTTTGCGTTGTAGTAGTTCTGATAGAGGCAGCCGCCGCTGATATAGTAGCCGTACGAGGTCAGCGATGCACGCACGCTGCTGCCGTAGTTGCCTTCCGCGGTATAGAGCTTATCGCCCTTGCGCTGCAGCACGACGAAGTAATGTCCGTTGATGCGGATCGCATCGCCCGTCGCGATGTCCTTTACGGACTTGTACGTTTCAAACTTCTTCGGAGAGGTTGCCCAGTCCGCGCCGTACACGTATTTGCAGAAGTCGACGGCATACGCCATGCATCCCGAGCAGCTCCATCCCGAAAGGTACGGGCGCTTCGAACCGCCCCACGAGGCGCCGTTTTTGTACCGGCTGTTCTGCAGAAAGCTTGCGACTCTCAGCGCATATTTGACCTTGCTGAAAGAAGAAGCCAACGAAAAGGTGAGGCGCGGCGCTTCGAGCGCTTCCGCTTCGAGCGGGGACGCGGCGACGACGGCGACCGGTTCGGGTTTTGCGTCGGCGAACGCCGCGGTCGGCAGGGCGGAGCCGAGCGTCAGGACGGCGAGTGCGAACAGTGCAATGCGTTTCATCAGTTGTTTCATGGTTGTTTCCTCCGTTTCATTTTGTTGAGCAAAGCATACCATGCCCGGATTGCGGTTTTGTTTTCGCACGCGTACATGCGCCGGGCGCGTCTTCGATATGACCGGATCGTACAAAAATCGGACGCTTTGAACAAAATGGATTGACGCGCTTTCGCCGAAGCGGTAAAATAAAAGCAACCTGAATATGAGGAGGTTCTGCCATGCAGAAAACCGATCCGCGCTATTCCCAGTATATCGACATTCTGAACGAGGAGCTGCGGCCCGCAATGGGCTGTACCGAGCCGATCGCCATCGCGTATGCGGCGGCAAAGGCACGCGCCGTGCTGGGCAGAACGCCGAAACAGCTTCTGGTCGAGGTCTCCGGCAATATCATCAAGAACGTCAAAAGCGTCGTCGTGCCGCATACGGGCGGGCTCAGAGGCATCCCGGCGGCGGTCGCGGCAGGCGTGGTGGCGGGCGATGCGGACGCGGAGCTTGAGGTGCTTTCGAAGGTCACCGCGGAGGAGATCGAGGCGATGACGACCTATCTTGCGAACACGCCGATCGAGATCCGCCATGCCGACACCGGACGCATCTTCGACATTCAGATCACGGCGTTCGCGGCGGCGGACCGCGCAACGGTGCGCATCGCGGACTATCATACGAACGTCGTTCTGGTGCAGCGCAACGACGAGATCCTTTTAAAGCAGACGCTCACCGACCGCAACGACGACCGGCTGACCGACCGGACCTGCCTGTCGGTCGAGGGCATCGTCGATTTTGCGGACTCGGTCGATCCCGAGGACGTGCGTGCGGTTCTGGAACGGCAGATCTCCTATAACATGGCGATCGCGGAGGAAGGGCTTTCGGGCAATTACGGCGCAAACATCGGAAAGACGGTGCTCCGCGGCAGAGAACACGACATCAATTATATGATGCGCGCATGGGCGGCGGCGGGCAGCGACGCCAGAATGAACGGCTGCGAGCTGCCTGTCGTGATCAACTCGGGCAGCGGCAATCAGGGCATCACGGCGTCGGTTCCGGTCATCGTGTATGCCCGCGAAACCGGCAATACGCACGAAGAACTTCTGCGCGCGCTGTGTGTGTCGAACCTCATCACCACGCATCTGAAGACCGGCATCGGCAGACTTTCCGCGTATTGCGGCGCGGTCAGCGCGGGCGCAGGCGCAGGCGCGGGTCTTGCGTATCTGAAGGGCGGACGGTTCGAAATGATCGCGCACACCGTCGTCAACGCGGTGGCGGTCACCTCCGGCATCATCTGCGACGGCGCGAAGGCAAGCTGCGCGGCGAAGATCGCGGCGGCGGTCGACGCGGGACTTCTGGGACTTGCGATGTACGAGGACGGCAACCAGTTCTTCGGCGGCGACGGCATCGTCAAATGCGGCGTGGAAAACACGATCGCGGCGGTCGGCAAGCTCGCGCGGTGCGGCATGGAGCAGACCGACAAGGAGATCATCGAACTGATGATGGAGCGATAACCCCAAAAAACAAGCGACCGCCGGCGGATCCCGCCGGCGGTTTTTTGATGCATATCATGCGCGATCCGAAAACGCTTCCGCTTCGCGCACGGTCTCTGCAAGATAGCGGATCGTTTCGACGGGGTATTCGCCCGCCGCGGTTTCGCCGGTCACCATCACGGAGGCGGCGCCGTCGAGCACGGCGTTGAAGATATCGGACACCTCGGCACGCGTCGGAACGGGGCGGTGCGTCATCGAATCGAGCATCTGCGTCACGACCGTAAAGCGGCGGCCTGCCGCGCGGCATGCCGCAGCGATGCGCTTTTGCGCCGCGGGCAGTTTCCACAGCGGCATGGCATTGCCCAGATCGCCCCGCGCGATCACGATCTCGTCGCAGTGCGGCAGAAGCTCGTGCAGACGGTTGAGCCCGTCCGAGCTTTCGATCTTTGCAAACAGACGGATGTGCGCGCAGCCCGCTTCCTCGAGCGCACGGCGCACGTCGATCAGATCCGCCTTCGAGCGCACAAAGGGCTGCATCAGCGCCGTCACACCGTACCGCTTCGCCATGCGGATGTGCAAAAGGTCGGTTTCGGTCAGGGCGGGGGAAGGGATCGAATATCCCGGCAGCGCAACGCTTTTTCTGCTTTCCAGCACGCCGCCGCGCCGCACGGTCAGCCCGCGCGGATCCTCTTTGATCAGAAGGATCTTTCCGTCGTCCAGCAGGATCTCCTGCCCGATCGGCGCATCCCGGAGCGCGCCGCAAACCGCATCGGAAAACGGGATCGAGGTTTCGCCGATCCGATCGCCTGCGAAAAGCGAAAGCGGCGCGTCGAGCGTTCCGATGCGCAGTTCCGGTCCCTGCATGTCGATGAGAAGCTCCGGTTTCACGTTCGCCGCATCGGCGGCGGAAAAAAACGCCTCGATCATATCCGCGGCGTCTTCGAGCGCGGTATGCGACAGATTCAGCCGCATGCCGTCCAGTCCGTGCGAAAACATGCGAAGCAGGGTCTTTTGATCGGCGCAGGCGGGACCGAGCGTCCCGAAGATCTTGACGTGTTTCATAAGCAAAGCTCCGTATCTGTGATCGCACCATTATAGCATACCGCGCGATCCGCGTAAACAGCAAAGCGCCTGCCGAAGCAGACGCTTGCTGCATTTTGTTATTGATATCTGCGTTTGTTGCGTCCGGGGAAGGTATTGTAGCGATCGGGCAGCCAGAGCGGATCGATATCTTTGACCGCCTCCGCGGCGGTGATCTCGGCGTCGCCGTTGTCGAGATCGATCAGCGTGTAGCGGTCGTTGCCCATGCCGAGCTCCTTCATATAACTGAGCTGACGAAGTCCGTGCCGCGTTTCGATGCGCTCGATCAGCGCCTTTCCGCCGTTTTCGGGCAGGCTGTAGATGAGATCGACGCACGCGTTGTCCGCGGCGAGGATGTCGAGCGAAGCGACGATGCCGACGTCCGGGGTCACGACCGGTTCCGCTTCCGGTCCTTCGCAGTCGCACGAGACCGACATGTTGCGCATCGTGTTGATATAGCATACATGCGGCGCGAAGAAATCGATCGTCGCCTTCGTGCTTTCGCTGATGCGTTCCATCAGTTCCTCCTCGGCGATGCTCCACATGTTGTCGGAACCCTGCACGGTATGGATCTCCTTTTTGCCGATCCGTCCGTCCGCACAGCCGATGCCGATGTTCTTGTTCGAACCGCCGAAGCCGCCCATCATGTGTCCTTTGAAGTGCGTCAGCACAAGCAGCGAATCGTAGTTCAGCATGCTCTTTCCGACGTGCATTTCGGTGAACCACTTACCGCCGTGCACCGGCAGCGCCGCGACGCCGTCCGCGTCGGTGATGTCCACCGGGCAGAACGTCCATCCGTTGGTCACGAGCGTCTTGCGGTGCTCTTCGGTGGTATAGCGGCTGCCCTCGTAATAGGTGTTGGTCTCGATGATCGTCGCGTTCGGCAGGCGCGTGTCGATCAGCTCTCTGACCCAGGGACGCGGAATGATGTTGGGACCCTCGGCTTCGCCGGTATGCAGCTTGATCGCCACCTTGCCGGTCAGCACCGATGCGACGCGGTCATAGATTTTCAAAAGCCCTTTTTCGGACAGATCGCGGGTGAAAAAGACGACGGAACGGTCTCCGGTGCGGGCGTCAAACGGCACGTATCTGCCGCCGTCCGTTCCCGGAACGGGCATGGTTTTCTGCATGGTCAATGTCTCCTTTGTATTGATCGATACCAATATAATAGCACATTTTCCGGATGCGGAAAAGCACTGTTTTGCGCGAGACGAAAAAACGCGTGCATATCGACCGCAC
>ODAJ012193296.1_pt1 | contig 14181 bp, 21 predicted proteins | sample 1539241 | NCBI WGS metagenome assembly ODAJ01 (sample SAMN02144231, study PRJEB22623) | gut metagenome | biome: sheep rumen | host: Ovis aries | place: New Zealand
TTTCAGAGGGTAAATATACGTCCGGGGCAAGAAATTCAACAGAGGGCCGGGAAACGCCTCAGACGGGAAATTACATGTTGACACGGAAAATATTTTTATTATACTGAAAATTGAGGGGGTGAGAGTGTGGATTTTCAAACAATCGCTCAGTTTATCGGACAAGTAGGATTTCCAATTGCTGTATGTTGCTATCTTTTCTATAGTAAAGAGAAGGAAGCTGTCAGACACGCGGAAGAGATGAACAAAATGAATGAGGCGTTAAATAACAATACGCTTGCAATTCAGCACTTGTCAGACACCCTTGCAAAACATTGATATATAGGGGGCGGCGCAGAGGACAGGGCCGGAAGCCCGCGCATGTTGTTGTCCGCAACATATACGCCCCTTATATTTTAAAAAGGTGATAATATGGAATTAAAACCAAATCAGATAATCGCCAAAGAAGTTCTAGACGGTAAATGGGGAAATGGTGCAGACCGGCGCGAACGTCTCACAAAAGCCGGTTACGATTACGAAAAAGTACAGAGCATTGTAAACGCTCTTGTATATGGTGATCCTATACCGGAAGAACAGTCAGCAGAAGAAAAGCACAAACCACTAGAAATTGACTATGACCCAAAACTTAATGAGGGAATCATAGTTAATATAATTGTATAGGGGGATAACAGAAAATGACCATTGCAGAAAGAATTAATTTGCACAAATGCGGGTACACCCGCGCCGAAATTGACGCTCTAGCCAAAGAGGAAAAAGAGGCAAAAGAGACGCCGGCACCCGCGCAGGAAGAAAAAGAGACGCCGGCACCCGCGCCCGCTCCAGAACCTGACCCGGTTTTGGAAGCTATTAAGGGACTCACTGCCGCGATTCAGGCGCGCAACATCCACGAAGATACACAGCCTGAAGCCAAAAAGGAATCAATGGAAGATATTATTAATCAAGTTTGAAAGGATGATATACAATGAATAATTTTGATATTTCTCAGGTTTCAACAATTGTCAACAATATCATGGAGCAGATGACCGGCCAGAAACAGCAGACCGTTATCACGAACGCGGCGGATTTCGCGGCAGTCGCGCAGACCATGTTGAAAACCGGATATGATCCCATTATTAACGCGATTTCTCAGGTTTTCAGCCGCTCTATCTTCTCTTATAGAGACTATAAAGCCCCGCTTAATTCTCTGTATATGGACGCGCCGCGGTGGGGCAACGCAGTCCGCAAGCTATCCCCGGTAGCTATGGAAGCTATCGACAATCAGGAATTTCTGTGGCCTGTTGCCTATGATGCAACGCAGACGGGCAACCCGCTTGGAAATGGTCAGAGTGTTGACCATTACAAAATCAGCAAACAGAACGTATTGCAGACAAACTTTTACGGTTCTGCGACCTATGCACAGCGCTATACTATCTTCAAAGATCAGTTTGATGTTGCTTTCACCGGCCCGGATGAGTTTGGGCGCTTTATGGCAATGCTTGCCGCGGAGCGTAAAAACGACCGCGAAAGCTATAAGGAAAGCTTGGGACGTGGCCTTCAGGCTGTCTTTATCGGCGCGATTCTGGCAGAAGGAAAAACAGAGCGTGTTGTTCACCTTCTGACTGAGTACAACGGCGCAACCGGCCTTTCTCTCACTGATGAGACAGTATACCAGCCGGATAACTTTGCGCCCTTTATGCGCTGGGCTTATGCGCGGATTAAGGTCCTTGCACGCATGTTTGCCCGCCGTTCTGCGCTCTATCAGACCCAGATCACCGGTAAAACGATTCTCCGTCACACCCCCGCAGACCGTCTGCGCGTGGCAATCTTCGCGCCGGTGCTTGAGCAGATGAAGTCAATGGTTCTGTCTACCACCTTTAACGATGACTATTTGAAACAGGCAGAAGTTGAGGCCGTGGACTTTTGGCAGAGCATTGACGCTCCTGACTCTATCAATGTTGTACCTGTCTACACTTCCGCGTCCGGCGCTCTGACAACCGGCGCGGCTCAGACTCAGGATAAGATTTTCGGCCTTATCCATGATAAGGACGCTATGGGTTATTCTGATGTGAATAATTGGGCCGCAACAACTCCGCTTAACATTGATGGCGGTTACTGGAATGAAGCCCACCACAGCACCTTTAAGAGCATGTTGGACAATACGGAAAAGGCCGTTGTCCTTCTGCTGGATTAAATAGCTGTCCCCCATTTTGGCCCCGGCTCTGTGGAAATTACAGCGCATCCGGGGCCGTTTTTCATAGGTGATTTATATGTTTGACGTCCATTTTTTCAGAGCTGACAAACTAGTTAATTCGACTAAACAATATATGTTATCACAGGCAAGCTTGACTTTACGTTGTGAGATAAACTCACCTTGTTCTGTCGTGAATCCTGTATTGCTCATTAATGCGGAAGAGATTGAAGCGTCACATGCTAATGTGTGGGCTTATAATTATTGTTATATTGGTATCTGGGGACGTTTTTATTTTATACATGACTGGGTATTTTCCAATGGTCTTTGGATCGCAACAGCTTCCGAAGATGTTTTAGCAACCTATAGAAGCGCTATTTTATCAAGCGTTCTTTATGTTATGCGTTCAACTTATGACAATAACGGGAACGTTTTATATAATGGGGATATAGCTGACGGGACTTATCCCACAACCGCGAATTCTCCTACTTATCAATCAAGCGCTGTTAATAATCCTTATGCAATAGACGATGTGTTTAATATGAACGGAACTTTTATTGTTGGTATTATTAATAGTCACAGCTCAAACGGCGCCGTTACATATTACGCTTTTAATATCGGCGGGTTCATGGAATTTTGCCAGAAACTATTTTCTTATTCTTCCGGGTGGTTAAATATTAATACTGATGAAATATCAGAAGATTTACAGAAAGCACTTGTAAACCCGTTTCAATATGTTGTTTCTTGCATTTATCTTCCGATAGATCGAACGGAACTTAGTAGTATGGCATATACATCCACCCAAACTATTAATTTTGGGTGGTGGGCTGTTACAATCTTTAGCAATGCTCTACTTGTTAATAGTTCAATGTTTTTAACAAAAACTTCTTCGCTCAGTATTCCACGTCACCCGTCTGCTAGTTCTCGCGGTTCATATCTTAATCTTTCCCCTTATAGTATTTACACGCTTAGATATTACCCATACGGAACTTTTAACATTGACTCCGAAGCAATAGCCGGGTGGAATACTTTGGATTTATATAGTTCTGTGGATATTATCACAGGAAAAGGCGTTCTTGATATAGCGGTAAACGGACGTAATAATACCATTAGAACTGTAGAAGCTCAAATAGGTGTACAAATTCCTACAGCGTCATTGCAAACTAATTTTCAGCAGATTGTCTCAGGCAAAACCGGCCTAGCGGCGGCGGGCGCTGAGTTAACAGGAGCGCTTAACAAAGTACATACAGAGAAGCCAAACCCCGCAGAATACAGCGGCGGGATAAAAGGCTTTTTAGGTTATGCATGGGACACTACAAAAAGTGTCATTAATGACTTGACAGACAGTGTTAAGCAGTCTGGGGGAATTACTCAGGTCGCGACAAATATTCTTTCAACAGCAATTGCTGCTAGCACTACAGCAGAAATTCAGGGAATGCAGGGAACAGGTAGCCTTTTTCAAGCGCAAACACTTACATTGTCAGGGCGCTTTCTTCCCATTGCAGAAGAAGACCTTACCCACACGGGGCGGCCTCTTATGCAGTTGAGGCAGTTATCAGGCTTGCGCGGCTTCACAGTCTGTAAAGATGGTGACGTTCTGTGTTATGGAAACGACAGGGAAAAAGCCGCTATTAAGGCATTTTTAGAGGGTGGCTTTTTTATTGAATGAGGTGATTTTCTATGGCATGGCATAATAAAAGAACCGGGGCATATGGCCGTGAAAGTGCGGAAGCGCTAGACAATGCACGAATGGCCTATAGTGTATTATCTGCGCGTGGCTTTACTCTTGCGGCCTTCTGCGCGTTCTGGGGCAACGTGGAGCATGAAAGCGGTTATAACCCTTGGAGATGGCAAAGCGATTCTGTATTACCGTATGGGGACCCCCGAATTGATTATCAAAACGCACACGCTTATGGTCTGGTTCAATGGGACCCCGCAGGTAAATATATTGACGGAGGCTCTTCTTATTCTGGTTATGGTCCAAACTATTCAGACAGGACAGGAAGCGCTAACGAAGGAACGGCGCAGTTAAATTATCTTGACGCGACAGCAGTTTCCTCCGGCCAGTATTTTCCTAACCCGTCCTATAACTACCAGATCAGTTATACAAACTTCAAAGCCGCAACGCTGGATCAATACAGTATGGAATGGTTGACGCGGGCATGGTTTCATAACTATGAGCGTGGAACATGGAGTAATACCAGAGTAACCGCCGCCAATTATTGGTATGATACCCTTTCTGGGGAACCCCCCGCGCCGCAACCGGGTAAAATTCCTATCTGGTTATTGTTTAAGATTAAAGAGAGGAATAGCAATGTTTGATTATTACCAGACTTCAAATATAATCGGGTCTGCCGTTGTACCCGGCGCGGTTAACGTTCTGAAAAACGCAACGGCCGCGTATTTTGCAAAGTATCTGCTAGAAAAAGCGATTTCCGTTTTCAAGTGGAAACTTCCTGAAACATGGGATAAAGACTACTTCCTTTATAGTCTCTATGTGAACGGCTTTGTTGGTGTGTTTAACAGCGGTGCAAAATATGGTATTGTCCCGCAGTGGGGAACACTCAACGGTTATAACATTTTTTATGCCCCGGCAAAGTTTGTGTATAGCAACCCGCTTCTTGGAACGGGTGAATTAGTAATACATGAACAGTGTGAACTTATTAAATTGCAAGGCAACTATACCGGGATATGGGATATGATATGCTATTACGCGGGTAAAATGGCCTTGCTGGCAGAGGCCGTGGACATGAACGCAATTAATGTTAAGTCCTCTAAAATTTTCTTTACCCGCAATAAAGCCGCCGCAGAGACGTTAAAAAAGCTTTTTGACAGAGTGGCAAGCGGTAACCCGTGCGTTGTTCTTGATTCTGATTTGCTTAACGATGAGGGTAAACTAAATTGGGAATGGTTTAATGATAATCTAGAGCAGAACTATATTGTCGATGATCTTCTTATTGATTTGAGGAAGCTTGAAAATGAATTCTGTACAGATTTAGGCATTCCTAACAGCAACACGGAAAAACGCGAACGCATGATAACAGATGAGGTTAACAGTAATAATACTGAAACGGCATTACGCGCCGAACTTTGGCTTGAGCGTTTGAAAGAGTGCGTGACACGTGTTAACGGCATGTTTGGCACAAAAATCACTGTAGAGTGGAGGCATGACCCAAATGAAAGGGACATTATCAATTCTGGGAATTCTGGAAATGCATCCAGAACTTCTAGACAATCTGAAAATACCGGAAGGTCTTGACGCGGATTTATTAAAAGACAATATTGTAATTGAGTGCGCAGAACTTGAGGTTCTTTATGCTGATTACTCTTTCTTTGCGTATGCGGTGGGAGTGTGGAGTGAAAAACAATTGCCGGTATGGGAACGCATGAAACGCGCTATAGATCAGGAATACAACCCGCTAGAAAACTATGATCGTATTGAGGAATGGACAGACGCGGAGACAAACGGTAGAACTGCAAACACCACTTCAAGCGGTAATAGTAAAGTTGACAGTGGAGGCAGTCAGAATCATTTTGTTAATGGTTTTAACTCCGGCGGGCAAGTTATGCAATCTTCCGACACAGACCACAGCGCAGATACCACTACCACTAGTGGGAGCGTAAACGGAACCGAAAGCGGCAACCGGAACGCAAACCACAACGGAAGAACGCACGGCAATATTGGTGTAACAACGTCTCAGCAGATGTTAACAGCAGAACTTGATCTTGCGCCCCGTGTTAATATGTATGAGGTTATCAGCAGAGATTTTAGAAACCGCTTTTGTTTGCTTGTATATTAAGAGGTGATACTATGGCCTTTAAATTTCCATTTACAAATTATCATGAGCTAAACCTTACTTGGATTTTAGACCAACTAAAGTCCTTGTTTGAGAAGAGCGAAGAGAACGTAACCACAATTGAAACCTATGATGGCAGACTATCAGCGGTTGAAGGTGAATTGCCGGTTGTAGCAGAAACCGCGTCGGAGGCTTCCCGCACCGCCGCCGCCGCTGGGACCTTGGCTCAGACAGCCAAAGCAACAGCGGACACGGCACAGAACAATGCAATTCAAGCGCAGGGCCTAGCGGGTACGGCCAGACAGGAAGCGCAAGCCGCGCAGACTGCCGCAAATGAAGCAACACAGGCGGCACAACAGGCACAGGCCACAGCCCAAAATTTTGACGGCAGAATCACACAGGCAGAAAACGACGCCTCACAGGCGCTTGAAGCCTCACGCAGTTTTGAAAACCGTGTACAGTCTGCTATCACCACGGCAAACAACGCAAACCAGACCGCTACAAACGCGCAAGGGATCGCAATGCGGGCAGACCAGAACGCCGGTGCGGCGCTTGATAAAATCGGTGATCTGCCCGATTTGACCACAACCGCGAAACAGAACCTTGTTGCCGCTATCAATGAAGCCGCGCAGAGTGGAGGCGGCGGGGGCGCTGTATCTTCTGTCAACGGCAAAACCGGCGCTGTGGTGCTTAACGCCGGGGATATTGATTATAATAACACCACAGTGGAAGCCGCGCTAAACGGCAAACAAAACGCTCCCGCCGTGAATGGAACTGCCGGTCAAGTTCTAGGACTTAATAACAGTTTACAGCCGGTATGGATGAATCAGCAAGGCGGCGGGCAGACTGACATAGGTCTGTCCGTTGTAGACGGAAAAATAAATATAACTTATGAGGTGTAATTATGGCAACTATTACAAAGCCCGTGGTTCTTGATGAAACAGCACAAACCACAAATTCAAAGCTGGACAATATTGCGGCCGCTATTGTTTCGGGACAGCTTGCCCCCGTAACTGTGACAGGTACAACCGCAACTATTGTAGCCGAAGCGGGAAAGCGCTATATTTGCGGTGAATTGACGGAACTTACCTTTACACCACCTGCGGAGGGGATCACAGATATTATTTTCACTTCCGGTACAACCGCAACTGTTTTTAATCCATTGCCACAAAACGGCGTAATTATGCCGGACGGTTTTGCCGTTGAAGCTAATAAAAAATACGAATTCAACTTTCTTGATAGACTGGGAGTGGTACAGTCATGGACAACTTAATGTTACGCCGCAGAGCTATTTTACAATCTCCTGTAGGAAGACCAGACACAACTGCTAAAATCGCTCAATATGGTTATGGCCTTAGTAGAAGTAATACAGGAACAACCGTAATTGCTGGAAATTGTTACACTGAATGGTACGAAGTTAATCCCGTCTCTACATCTCAACGTAATATGACGGGTGAAGGTGTGGCAAGTGGGGGTGCAAATGGTTATTGTTTTCAAACTAAAACAGAAACCAGTGGTAACTGGGATTACTGGCCTAATAGAAAGTTCCTTCACGCAAATTCGATTTTAGTAAGATTCACTTTAATTACAAGCGAAATAGACAACGCGTATGTTTATTGTGCTAATGGCGGCCAAATATTTTTTGCTGGCAAAAATACACCATATTACGGTTATACTAATATAAACGATATGCCAACAGGCGATTAAAGAAAGGAAGTATTAAAATGACTTACTATGCACAGAGAAAATCAATCAACAACGGAACCCCGGAAGCTATCAGTAACAAATACGGAACCCGGCGCGCAATGGAACGGCAGTTTCATCTTTTCTGCGCCAACGCAAATGACGGTGAAAACTTCCCGTTTGATATTGACAGTATTGAATGGGGGACCGTTGAAAACGGAGTTATTGAAAGAAAACTTTATGTGAAGGAAGAACCCGAAGAGACAGAACAGGGGGAATAAATCATGTTCCGTTTTCCGTTTTCCAATTATCAAGAACTTAATCTTGACTGGATTCTTGCCAAAGTGAAAGAGTTTGCCGAACTTATTCCGGGTATGCGGGAAGTTCTGGACAAAAGCGAACAGGCGCTTGACGATGCAACACAGGCAATCACCACAGCGAATGAAGCGAAAGAAATCGCACAACAGGCCGTGCAGGGTATTGTCGGGCCTAACTCTGTAAATACTGCCGCTATACAGACCGGGGCCGTTACCCGTGAAAAGATCGCCAGCAGGGCCGTTGACAGCGGCAGACTAGCGGAAAATGCCGTGTATAGCATTAACATTGCAGACGGGGAAATTGTCTCTAACAAGATCAGAGCCGGGGCCGTTACCACGGCAAAAATCGCTGACGGGTCTGTGAACACTACCAAAATTGCAGACGCGCAGATTACAACGGCCAAGCTGGCAGACGGGGCCGTCACTGCGGAAAAGATCGCCCCCGGCGCTATTCCACAGGCTTCCATTGCAGACGGATCTGTAACAACGGCAAAGCTGGCAGACGGGGCCGTCACTGCCGCCAAGCTGGCCCCCGGTGCGATCCCTTCCGTCACGGTTGAAGATGGAAGTATAACAACGGCAAAGCTTGCAAACGGTGCCGTAACTGCCGCAAAGTTGGCCGGGGCCGCCGTGAACGCGGAAAAGATCGCACAGGGGGCCGTAACTGACAACGGCCTAGCGGCCGGGGCCGTTACTGCGGCGAAGATCGCAACCGGGGCCGTTACGACGGAAAAGATCGCTAATGGGGCGGTTACCGGGGACAAGATCGCAGACGGAAGCATTACAAACGCAATGCTTTCAAGCAACTTCAATTTTGAAAAGGGAATGGAAATGGACCTTCTTTGGACAAACCCGTCTACCTCATCCCCTTTTCAGGCGCAGACAATCAGCATGACGGGCAACACCAACAATTATAAATATCTGATGCTTCTTATGACAAACCCGAACAACGGTTATTCACTCTTTACCATTGTATCGGGTGGTATCAACTCCGTTGAAAGTATCGGCGGCTTTTCGGAAGCTTCTGCACCTGCAATCTGCTATAGACGGACCGTTAACTTGCTTAATACAATGGCAACGTTCTCAACCTGTTTAGGAAAAAATATTTCAACAGGTATTATCATTGATTCACCTGAAGTTATGATACCATTAAGTATTTATGGTCTGAAATAAGAAAGAACCCCGGAAACAATTCCGGGGTTCTTCTTTTAGTAGTAAAGCCTGTAATCAAGAATTTCTTTTTTCTCTTTTAGGCCCTCATAATATCTGACGCATTTACCACAGGCGAAGGACGCGCCAAACTGCGTGTCCGCTTCAGATACTATGTGTGTTTCGTCCCGCTGGGACTTGTCCGGCATCTGTACCCGAACCTTAAACTTGTACGCCTTTTCCATCAGGCTTCCGGCTCAAAGTCGCAATCAAGTTCACAATTAACAAACTTGCGGCCGCTCTTGCTTTCGCCGCCGGTAATGATAATTGCGAATGGGTCCCCGTCCATGATCTCAACGATTTCAAGAAAGCTCTTAATAAACGTTGCGGAGATGGTTCCGAACTTGTGCGGGCCGCTTGTGAAAGTAAGAACGGTCTGCTCATACTGTTCCGTTGTGCCGTCCTGCTTCTTGCGGTCCTTCACTTCCGTGTAAAGTGCGAAGTGATCCACCGGAAGAGACAGACCCCTTTCAAGACCGTCAATCTTCTGGCTGTCACCCTTAGTCATGCGATATACCTGCTTTTTGTCCTCTGTGTTAATGTTGGTTTTCAGAAACGTCATTTTAAACGTCCCCCTTATATTATAGTAGGACTTTGTTTAAGTCCCCCTTACAACCCCGGAAGCGGTTCCGGGGCTGTGGGCGGGATTTAAGCAAACCAGGTAGGAATAACTACATCATTAACCATCCCGCTATACTGTCCACGGAAAATGTAAAGCTTGACGGATAAAGATTTAACTTTGTTCTCATCGTTCTTATCAATAACCGATTTAGGAAGCGTATGAATAATACCATGTTCCCGAAATACCTTTGTGATATGTCCTTTAGTTGTCATTTTATATCCCCCATCTCTTGAAGTGTCTTTATCTTACCACAAATTAATAAAAATCACAATATGGCAAAATGCACAAAATTTTAAAAGGTATCAAGACTTTTTAAAACTCTATAAAGAGAGGCTTTACATTCTAAAACTAAATCCGCGTAAGGTTGAGTTTTATTTAGTGTATAGTTTTGTTCTTCAATCACAACGTTTCTAGTTATAAAAATTTTATGACCGTCTACTTCATATTCTCCGTAATTCCCATCATTAAAGATTGATCTTGTTTTCCCGCAGTTGTGAAAAATGAACCCGTCTCTAAACGCTTCCAAACCTCCGGCCGCTTGCAATGCTTCTGCGCCCTTCTTTTTGCCAACTCCCGATACAGTAACGTGTAAACCCTTACTGTCTGTATATGCATATTTCTTTGCGCCCTGCGTGATGAAAGCTGTATATACTCCGTCGTCCTCATACATGCCCGCATAATGAGTAATACCGTGTTTGTCTGTGGCATATAAACCGGACTTAATAGCCGCCGCCTTTCGTTCTTTGTTATAAGATGAAAAATCATGCTGTCCTAGGAATTTACAAGAATCAGTATCGACGTATATAAGACTATCTCCGCAAATATCTATACCGTGCTGTAATGCGTCCCTTGCGTGGGCTGTGGTCCAACAACCGTATTGATACAGGGTGAACGCTCTTTTCTTTGCTATTTCCAGCAGCTCTGCCTCTGATTTACTGGTATCGTCTTCATATAGACAGTCATTGAAAAGAATAGAACCTTTCGCCGGGTTTTGTACACTCATCCCATAAATTCCGTTTAGAAGCTCTTTCGATTTCAAATAGAAAAGCTCTTGTCCCTCAATGCCTTTTAACTCTGTTTTCTTTTTAAAATATTCTATGTTAGTATCAATTAAGCCTTGCGGTAAATTGCCTAATTTAGATTTATAACCATATGTAACTTCAGCGTCAAAACAGTATTGAGATACTATTATTTTCCAGTCTATTTCATTCACCACTAAACATAATTCTTCCGCGCTTATTACACGGCCGTTGTCGGCATATATCCCTTTCTTTATACTGCATTTTGCTGTAGCTATATATGGCACTGATATATACTTATTCCTTAATGAAACATCATATAACACAACCTCAAAAAGAACTGCATACCCAACACTAATTAATCTATCTATCAAACGACAAGACGGTGATTTTATAGGCTCAAATTTAGTTATAGGAAATAGCTTTGTGCATTGTTGTGATGGATAACTTGACGAAATATCCATACTATAAACAGGGCCCTCTATTACTTCATCAGTGTAGTATCTGTTAGCATGAGTATTGCCGCCGCGAAATTCCCGGCGAAGAAGTTTAAATACTTCCGGGTCTGGATATGCTTTCAAAATCTGCGGCCTCTGGTCATGCATAGCACGTTTACACTCCCGACGAACAAACCCCGTTGAGGTTAGCGGCAAAGTGTATAAATCATCTCCGTGCAACTGCATCAAAGCGTGTACAGCTTCCACTAGGCCCAAAACATCATTTACACAGTATGAAAGCTCTGTATCGCTTATCTCTGTCCACGGATAACGAACCTTGTCATAATCAAAGTCGTGAAGCTTTTTATGCTCAACATTGTACCGGGAAGTAAACGCATCAAGTGACAAATTTGTTAATCTATAAGAACAACGAAATTCGATGTTATCTATATTTGCCCGCAGAACATGGCGCGGTTCTGTCGGAAAAATACAGTCGTTTTCAAAGTGGAAGATGCCCGAAAGAAATTCTATTTCATAGCTAAGATTATGCACAAATACAACTGTTGTTCTACCACCTGTAACCGCTTTAAGTAGCTTTATAAACTTCTTAAATTCTTCCCACGTGCGTCCAATATATACCGTGTCTTCAATGGCAAATTGCCAAATATACATGACAGCTTGATTTATTTCTGTAATTGTAGTAGTTTCAATATCGAAAGCGCACAATTCTTTGTTATAGAGCTTTCGATTCTTTCCACGGTTACGGTTCCTGCTGTATAGCATATGAAACACTGGCAAATCAGCGATGCACAGTTCTTTTGCTTTTACGATCTTCATTTTCTGCGTATTTCTCGAAAAGCTTGTCCCAATCTTCAGGAGACGTCTTTTCATTTGCCATAGCTTCCTCAAATACTTCTCCGACAACCTCATCAACATATTCAAATTTCTTTGAATATTCGCTGAGATTAAACCATTTTATAAATTCATCCCATCTAAGAAAATTATCTTCTGTAACATTAAAACCCACATTCTGTAAATATTCCATTCTATACTTTTTTTCATGTTTTAATCCACTTATTAAACTAGTTCTTTTATTTAAGAACTTATTTAAATCTATTATTTCATGAATTAAATCGGATTTAGATTTTAATTCCTTCAAAGGACTAAATTTTGGTAAATCCTGTTCACCATATTCTTTAATAACATTTTTATTTTTAAGCTTACTTATACGATTTCGGGCTTTTTTGACCTCTGTTCTGTAATAATTGCGCAACGCCGCTTCGGATATTTCACCAGCGGAAACAAGTTTACCTAATTGTAAATAGGTAGACTCGCGAATAGTAGTAAATACTGCCGCCATTATTGCCACGCCCTTTCAAATTCTATTTTAACGGTGCCTGACTGAAAATATACCTTTTTCCGCAACAGCGCCCCATATATAAAATAATACTGTTTTTGGAATGCTTTCCGTTCTATAGGAAGCATTGTGTATTTAATAGGAGCTTTACTTCCCGATATAACGTAATAATCTTGATTGTGCTTGTGCTTGCATATGGTGCAGTTTCCTATTGATACAATCATATTGTATTCGTTCAATGGCTTCTGTTGTACAAACTCAAAGTCAGCGGCGCTGAAATCATTGGAAAGCGCCATTCCTTGAAAGTCTGTGTTCTTGATTACTCTATACAGGGCTGTATTTTTCTTTCGTGCTGATATGGGACTGTCAATATATCGAAATATCGCTATATCATTGTTAAGCACCTTATAATCAATACCGCGTTTTGTCATGCGCTCTAGCTCATCCGTACATCCCAAAGCGGATATAATACGGGAGTTTAACGTATTACTGTTTGACAACATGATTACTTTTAAGGGACTTCTGCCGCTTAATTCTCTGTTGCGGTTCAAGCTTTCCAACGCGTTTGCAAATGCAAGCTCTTCTTCTTTAATTGGCTTTTCGTGCCGCTCTGGTATGATCTCATCAAAAAGCAAAACTTCAAAACGTTCTGCGGACATACCGCGAATTGAAGCGAATGTTGAAAGCGCTATACCAACAGAAAAAGGTTCTCCCGCCGCTCTGGTTTTGCCTTCTTCATCCGTAACGCCATTATAAAAGCCTACCGTGTACTTTCCCATCTTTTCCGCTATGATATTGTAACCCTTGTCCGCGTTTATCTGATTATAGGGGTTCAGCGCCGGAATAGTAACCGCGTCAAGTTGACTCTGCGTCCGGCGCATGTATATATAAGGTATACTGCGCTCATAGAGGCCGGACATAACCCCGTATGACTTCCCAATACCACGCCCGCCTATTGCTAACACAAACGGGTAAGGGTTATCTATTATTTTATCGGCATCAATCCAGCCGCTCAACGTGTACAGATTTGACACCCTTTTTCACCCCCATTTCTAAAGCATGTTCCCAGCACCCCATACAATTTGACATACTACAAGCTTCTCCCACATTAAAACCAAAAAACGCAGGGCAACAATTTCTAACTAAATGTAAAATTAGTTTATCGCTATTATTTGATATAGTATCAGAATCAAATACTCCGCTTATAGTTACTTTATACTTCGACATTCATTTCACCTCATAAATAAAATTTTGCTTTTCCGCTTTTCGAAAACAAGTCCATGAACAAAAATAGAATGTGCCGTGATACCCGCTGAATTTTCCTTTTTTGTAAGTGTATACATTATGCTTATAAACATAAGCGCCGCGATCCCCCACAAAAAACAGTTTACCACAAACAGGACACTTCATATTAAAAGCCGCCAAATTGTCACCCCCTTTAATTAAGTTTTCACTTTTATTATAACACGGCCTGTCAAGCCCCGCTTTTTCCGTGTCAACATGTAATTTCCCGTCTGAGGCGTTTCCCGGCCCTCTGTTGAATTTCTTGCCCCGGACGTATATTTACCCTCTGAAA
>ODAJ012087548.1_pt1 | contig 14180 bp, 15 predicted proteins | sample 1539241 | NCBI WGS metagenome assembly ODAJ01 (sample SAMN02144231, study PRJEB22623) | gut metagenome | biome: sheep rumen | host: Ovis aries | place: New Zealand
TTGGGCGTTTACTTGCGCCGACTGCGAGCCGCAAAGCGGCTTTATTCCTTGTACGCAGTCGTGTGCATGCCCCGCAGGGTTATAGTAAAGAACATTTTTTAATGTCGTTTACTATAAAAAACAGTTGATTATTTCGGGATTTAAGGTTATAATTAGAAAATAGGGAAGTATTTTTTCCGAACTATCCAACAGATAAATTTTTACGGAGGAAAAGCCAATGCATGAAACAGTTATCGTTTTGGATTTTGGCGGACAGTATAATCAGCTTATAGCGCGAAGAGTGCGCGAATGTAACGTATACTGCGAGGTCAAAAGCTATAAAACAACGATCGAAGAAATAAAACAGATAGCTCCCAAAGGCATTATCTTTACGGGCGGTCCCAACAGTGTTTATCTTGATGATTCTCCGCGTATCGGCAAGGAGATATTCGAGCTTGGCATACCCGTGCTTGGCATATGTTACGGCTGTCAGCTGATGGCATATGTGCTGGGCGGAGAGGTGACTGCTGCCGAAAACAACAGTGAATACGGCAAAACCGAAACATTTTTTGACACATCCGACCTGCTTTTCAAGGGTCTGCCCGAAAAAGGCATTACATGGATGAGCCATACCGATTACATAAGCAAACTCCCCGAGGGCTTTGTCTACACGGCACACACCAACGGCTGCCCGGCTGCGGGTATGTCCTGCGCCGAAAAGAAGCTTTACGGTATTCAGTATCACCCCGAAGTTATGCACACCGAAAACGGTACGCAGATGCTGCACAACTTCCTTTACAATGTTTGCGGCTGCTCGGGTGATTGGTCTATGAGCAATTACGCGAAAACAGCCATACAGTCCGTTCGCGAAAAAGTAGGTGACGGCAAAGTTCTGCTCGCTCTTTCGGGCGGTGTTGACAGCAGCGTGCTCGCCGCTCTTCTGGCAAAAGCTATCGGCAATCAGCTTACCTGTATTTTTGTCGATCACGGTCTTATGCGTAAAAATGAAGGTGACGAGGTCGAAGCCGCTTTCAAGCAGTGGGATATAAATTTTGTAAGGGTAAATGCAAAAGACAGATTTCTCGGCAAGCTTGCGGGTGTTTCCGACCCCGAGACCAAACGTAAGATAATCGGCGAAGAATTTATCCGCGTTTTTGAGGCGGAAGCAAAGAAGATAGGCAAGGTCGATTTCCTTGCACAGGGTACGATCTACCCCGATGTTATCGAATCGGGTGCAGGCGATGCCGCTGTTATCAAAAGCCATCACAACGTAGGCGGTCTGCCCGATTATGTGGATTTCAAGGATATTATAGAGCCCCTGCGCCTGCTTTTCAAGGATGAAGTACGCGCGCTCGGCACCGAACTCGGTCTTGCAAGCTACCTTGTATGGCGCCAGCCTTTCCCGGGCCCGGGACTTGCAATAAGAATAATCGGCGATATCACAGAGGAAAAAATAGCTATCCTCCAGGATGCCGATTTTATCTTCCGCGAAGAGATAGCAAACGCAGGCCTTGACCGCGATATACACCAGTATTTCGCTGTCCTTACCTCGATGCGCAGCGTTGGCGTTATGGGCGATAGCCGCACGTATGACTATACCCTTGCTCTCCGCGGCGTAACTACAACCGATTTCATGACCGCCGATTTCGCAAGGATCCCCTACGACGTCCTTGAGAAAATCAGCAGCCGTATTGTAAATGAGGTAAAAAATATCAATAGGATCGTGTACGATATAACCACAAAGCCACCTTCAACTATTGAGTGGGAATAAAAGAAAATGGCCGCAACCGCTGTATTTCAGCGGGTTGCGGCTTTTTGCGTTGCAAAATCGTTGCAGAAATTTCGGGATATGATTTTGGGTAAAAATCGGGTAGTGTTTACAATGCCAAATCATTATTTAGTAAATCTATATTTATCATTGTATTCCTTCAGCTTCTATCCGTATATTATAGAAAAGTTGAAATATCTCAGGTTCATTTTCAATATTTTCTTTTATTTTGTATAGTCTCCTCTTTCCAACTCTTCTATCAAGTATCGCGAATATACGAACCAATAGATTTTCGCTTGTAAGACTTTTATCAATGCTCTGATTATCAAACTCATAAAATGCTTGATAAAAACATCGCTGATCAAATTGGCTATATTTCAGAGCTGTATTATCCATAAAAGGAAACTCATAGTGCAATCTGGTTTCAAGAGTATCATCTTTAGGTAATAACGATGCCTTACTCCACTGCTCATAATAACTCCCTGCAATCACTTGTTTCCCGTCTAGCAGAATTGCTGCTCTTCCTTCATGGTCGGGGCATTTGCTGTATGAAGTAGCAAAATACTTTATATGCTTTTTTAATGAATCAGCAAGGTAATCATTTTCTAATTTATCTCTGATTTTTGAAAAAGTATGTATCATTGTATCACCTAAACCTTGATTTGAAATTGCAAAATAATATAGTAGTTTATTCTTAAATAAAACTTTCGGTGTAGTATCCGTAAACTTCGTCAAGTTTGGGATAGTCTTTTTTGGCAAGAACATATCCGCTGGCGTTGTAATCGCCCAGCACAAACTTGAAATACTCAAACATCTTGAAAAACTCGTCCTTGTCAATTATATCGCCGTTGCGGTACGCAGCGGCTTTTTCGTATATCTCCTTTATCTTGTCAAAATGGATGTCTCTGACAAAATAATCTTTTCTGCCCGGCATAAGGGGCTTGGGCGTTTGCAGAATATCGTTGATGTTGATAAAATCCTTGAAGCTGTTTAAGTTGAGAGAGTATTTGGTATTTATTGCATCAAGCAGCTTGGTCGGCAGGTTTAAAACCTCGACGGTATTGGAGCGCCCGAGCAAATAATCGACCGAACATTCAAGATAATCGGCTATTTTGGCAAGGTTATCGGCTTTTGGAACGGATGTTTTCATATGAGTGAGCGCGTTTGGGCCTAATCCAACTTCTTGAAGCATAGTTTTCGCAACTATGCCTTTTTCTTTTGCCAAATTTTTGATTTTTTCGGCAATTTCCTGTGAATTATACATAAAAATCCCCTTTAGATACACAAATAAAATATGTAATATTTATAAAAATAAAAATACATATTGACAATAGTAAAGAATGGGTATATTATATAAATAACCAAAGATGTACATTACATAATAATAACCACAAAATAATATTTATTAAAGAATGAGGGTTTCGTACTTAATGTACCACTTTGATTATACCGTCAAAACGGTAAAAAGTCAATAAAAACATTGAAAAAGGGAGGAATTTTAATGGACAAAAAGTTATTTTTAACAGCACAGGAAGTAGCGGACATTTTAGGGATAAGCAAGTCGGCGGCTTACAAAATCATTGCCGGACTCAACAAGGAGCTGAAAGAAAAGGGCTTTTACACTGTCTGCGGCAAGGTAAACCGCCGCTTTTTTGAGGAAAAGTGTCTTTACGGCTGCGCAAGCTAAAGCCAAAAACGGGGATATTATATTTTAGGGAAAGGATGATTTTATGAATATTTACAGCTCGGGCAACGCCATTGTGGATGCTGTCGGCAAGATAAACTTTGTTGGCAATGTTGTACCGGAAACGTGGTATGCGGCTATCTGTCACAAAAACGGCAAGCCCAATATGAATGCAATAATGATTTTGAGCGATATTGTTTATTGGTATCGCCCAAAGGAGAGCAGGAACGAATTTGACGGTTCGGTCAGCTTTGAAAAGCGTTTTACCGACGAGGAATTTTTACAGCGCAGTTATAAGCAGCTCAGCCTTAAATTCGGCATATCGGAAAGACAGGCAAAGGATGCGGTCGTGTTTTTGGAAAAGGAAACGGGAGTTATCAGGCGGCATTTCAAGCAAGTGAAAACGGGGTATTCCATACTTTCAAATGTAATGTTTATCGAGCTTTTGCCCGATAGACTTCACGAGATAACTTTTCCGTCGGGCTGGGGTGTGACGACAGAACGTCATACCCCCGTCGTTGAAACGTCACATACCCCTCGTTATAACGACACACCCCCGTCGATAGAACGCCATACATATACAAAGACTATAACAGAAAATAACAACATAGATTATGATCGATCTATCTATCCCGACGGAAAGACGGAGCTCGTGCCTGTTGAATCAATGAGCAGGGATGAACTTACTTACGAGAATTTTAAAAGTGAAGCAAGCATTTTGCCTCAGGACAAAGCCAAAGCGAGGGCGGAGGAAGAGTTAAAGGCACTTATAAGCTACGACATAATGAAAAACGACAGGAGCTATAATAAAGACCTTGTTGATGCGATGATCGACTATATGAGTGATATTTTATCGGCAAAAAGGTCGTTTAAGAGTGGAGATACGGAGTACAGCACCGCAGCTATGGGCAACGCTTTTTATCGCCTGAACAGTATGGCGGTGCAGTATGTGACCGACAAGTTTACCGAGGTCTCAAAGGAACAGAAAATAAAAAACAAGCGCAATTATCTGCTGCGTATGCTGCTGACTGCGCCCAGCGATATGGAAACGGATGTTCACGCAACTGTCAATTATGATATGGCACATTGGAACGGGGGTGAGGCTTGATGTCGGTCTATAAAAACAAAAACGGTAAATGGACGGCTTTTGTGCGATACAAGGATTGGCAGGGTAAATCTCGTGCCAAGAAAAAGGAAACCTTCAAGACCAGACGTGAAGCACTTGAATTTGAACGGGATTTCCTGCAAAAGAAAACGCGGGATGTAACCATGGGCTTTCCGACCTTTGTCGAGCAATATCTTGAAGATGTCAAGCCGAGGATAAAATACAACACCTATCTTGACAAAAAGTACATAATTGAAACAAAGATCCTGCCGTATTTTGAAAATAAAGGCCTGTCGGAAATAAGCGGTACGGATATTATCCAGTGGCAGAATGAGCTGCTTAAAAAGCGCGATGAAAACGACAAACCATATTCGCAGACATACCTGCGGACGATACAAAATCAGCTTAGTGCGATCTTTAATCATGCAGTAAGGTTTTATGGATTGGCTTCGAATCCGTCAACGCTTGCAGGCAAGATGGGTAAGGCGAAAGCAAAAGAGATGCTGTTTTGGACAAAGGACGAGTACGATAAGTTTTCGGAAGCGATAAAGGACAAGCCTGTTTCTTTCTATGCCTTTGAAATACTGTATTGGACAGGCATCAGAGAGGGCGAGCTGCTTGCACTTGAACGCGGCGATTTTGACCTTGATGCAAGAAAACTGACCATAAACAAATCATATCAGCGGTTGGAGGGCAAGGACTACATAACCTCGCCCAAAACCGAAAAGAGCAACAGGACCATCGACCTGCCCGAATTTTTGTGTGACGAATTGGCGGATTATTTTGGTATGCTGTACGGCTTGCAGCCCGAAACAAGGCTGTTTGACATCTCAAAAAGCTATTTGCTCAATGAAATGAAGCGCGGTGCGGCAAAAGCAGGTGTTAAAAGGATAAGAGTACATTCAATTCGTCACAGCCATGTGGCACATCTGATAGAACTTGGGTTTTCAACGGTCGAGATAGCCGAAAGGCTGGGGCATGAGGGGATAAGCGTAACTTATACTTATGCTCATTTGTACCCGTCAAAACAGGTAAACATGGCGGAAAGACTGAACCGCGAACGTAAGAAAGGAGATGACGAAAGTGAACAGAATTTTTAAACGCAGTACATTGGTCAAGGCAGGAGAAAAGAAGCCAAAAAACCGCAAAAGAAACGTGATAGTCAATTTTCGTGTGAGTGCGGAAGAAAAGGCACTTATTGATAACCGTATCGAATTATCGGGGCTTGCTAAAAGCGAGTTTTTTATAAATAGCTGTCTGCATCAGCAAATTACGGTTTTGGGGAATATCAAAACATTTGATGCGATTAAAAAGCGTATGGAGCAGATAGACGAGCATTTGTGCGGTTTACAAAGTGCGGATGAAGTTGATTGGGAGATCGCGGAGTCGCTGAGGACGATTTTGGAAATCTTGGACAATGTTTATAAGGATTAAATCAAAGGGGGATAAAATGGGGAGATACAGAGACCAAAGAATAACTGTCAGACTGACGGAGCACGAAAAGGAGATTTTATACCGGCAGATGAAACGTGCGGGGAACAGAAACGTGTCGGATTTTATAATGACGGCGGCGTGTAAGCATCGATCGACAGTTATTGACACTTCGCCGATTTTGGAGATAAAAGGCGAGCTGAGCCGTATCGGCAACAACGTGAACCAGATAGCGAAGGTGGCGAACACTACGCACAGTATTTTTGCGGAAGATGTGAAGAAGCTGAAAGGCGAATTAAACGAGGTGCGTGGTCTTGTTGAAAAGGCTTTCGGAATGTGCATTGAGGGAAGGAGAATGGATATTGGCATACATGAAAATAGTGCCGATAAAAACGAACACACATTTGCAGCAAGTGTTTGACTATATCGAAAATCCCGACAAGACCGAGGAAAGCGTGTATGTTTCGTCATACCTCTGCGATTACAAAACGGCGGTCGAGGACTTTCGCGAGATATACCTCCTTGCAATGAAAAAGGGCAACAATCTTGCACACCACCTTATTCAGTCGTTTTCGACCGAGGACAATATTACGCCAGAAAAAGCCCTTGAAATAGGCGAGGAATTTATGCGGCGGCTATTTCCCGATTATCAGTATGTTATCGCTGTGCATATTCAACCGCAAAGATAGATGCGGACAATTGCGCAGCAATTGGCTTTTGGCGCAGCCAAAAGTTGTGACCTTGACAGAGAGCATACCCACGTTCATATCGTGATGAATTCGGTGAACTTCCGCACGCATAAAAAAACTGCACAGCAATCACTAAACATTGGAAGAAATGCGGCGTGTGAGTGACGAACTCTGTGCAGAAAACGGCCTTATTGTAATAACACCCGAATTTAAGGCGGGCCGAAAAAAGATGAAAGCCGATATTGATAAATTTGTCAAGGAATCAAGCAGTTTTGACGGGTTTCTTGAAAAAATGCAGATGCAGGGCTATGAACTGCGGTATGACAAATATCTTGCTTTCAGACCCGAAGGAAGTGAAAATTTCTTTCGGGTCGATACCCTCGGAACGGCTTATGAGGAAAATTCGCTGCATATACGCTGTGCAAATGAAGTTTCGCCGCAAAACAAGCGTAAACAGCCGTATACAAAGATTTTAACAAAGCCGATGTCAAAAGCAAAATATCTTATGCGGGATATTGATTCGGCTTTGTATTCAAGCAGGAGTTTTGACGAATTTCTGCTGAATTTACAGAAAATGGGAATAGAGGTCAAGCAAGGCAAATATCTTGCACTAAAGCCCAAAAACGGAAAGCGTTTCAGACGTGTGGAAAAACTCGGCGAGGAATACACCGAAGAAATGCTGCGGCTGTATTTTGCGGATAAGGCGGAATATAAGGCAAGAAAAGCGGAGATAAACAAGCGTTTCGGCTTGCTGAATAAAGACCCGAAAGACCAATTCAATAGGTATATTGCGGTGGAAAATATCAACACGCTGATAAAAATGATGAATTATATGAGCGAGCATAATATCAAAAGTCAAGAGGATCTTTTAAGCAAAATAGAAACCGCCGAAAGACACAGAAAATCAATAGAAAAAGAACTGAATTGGCTTAATGCAAGGCTCGATAGGGAACAGTCGCTTGTTACCGCAAGATATTATTATCACCAAAATAGGGATATCTACCGCCGATATGAAGCAATATCCGACCCGGCACAAAAGGAAATTTTCAAAACAGAAAACCAAAGAGCAATAAACCGCTATCTGCGTGCCGTCGCCATAATGAACCACGAAAAAGAAAAACACGGAAACCTGCCGACAACAAAAGAGAGAAACAGAGAAATAGAAAAAACAAAACAGCAGATCGCAGAGTATAAGGAAATGCTGAAAGAAACCCGATCGGAACTTTCTCAACTTGAAATATTGTATGAGAACCTGTACGATATGGCACACCCGATAGAGTATGAATATGAGGAAGAAGTGGAGGAAGACTGGGAAGAGGAGTATGAGGAACCTGTGAGAGCGAGAAACAGGGGATATGATAGATAATTTAAAGTATTCCTTGAAAATGGTAAAATTACAGATTAATGATTGAAATTTAAGTAAAAGCATGGTAAAATAATGTCAAATTTAGAAACTAAAAAATAGGGATATGCCAGATTCTTAGAAGGGGTATTGATGATAAGTCATTGAGGGATTTTTCCGCTTATCACAAGGGAGCATGAATTAACCTTTGATGGGATAAGTGAGATTTCTGAGTCTTATACTTGCCATAGTTGCTTTGGTGAGCTCGGTGAAAATCGGTTTTACTAATGAGAATATAGGAGGATTACTATGAGTGAATATGCGGATATTTCAATTAGAAATTTGTCTTTGTACTGGTTTAGAAATTATTTACAGCCTAATATAGTTCATTTATTGTTTTCAAAACTTGATTATAAATGTATTCCTGATTATATTGATAATCTAGATGATGAAGATTCAGAAAAATATGCAAAGCACATGTATGTAACGACAGTTCAAAGAGCTAAAGAAAGATTGGATGCACTTGGATTTTCTCTGTTGAGGGCCGAACATATCTTTGATGAAAAGAAATATGATGCAATATACTATGATGCATTGTTATCACAATTACACGTAGATTGTGACGAGTATGAGGAAAAAGCAAAAATTCGCATAAATAAATATGTTACTTATAAAAAATGGATAAACTCTTTAAATAAAATAATCAAGTATGAATTAGAAAATGGCAATATAAACTATTTTAATAGAAACGATGCGAAGTCAATTGGTATTAATACAGAATGCGATAAGATTATCTACTATTCATTAAAAAAACAGGAAGAAGAATCATATTATGGATTAAAAGCTGAAATGATAAATATAGCGTATATTTTTCGCCTTATATTAGAAAGTTGCGAACCTACTGATGAAATAATCTTGGATTTTACTAATTTGGGTAATTGGGCTGAGGATTGTATACCTAAGGCTCTCTTGGCTACAGAAAATGAAGAAAAAACAATTGTATTAGTTGAAGGGACGAGTGATAAAGATATTCTTGAATTTGCTATGAATAGGATTTATCCACATCTCGGATTTGTTTTATTTTATGGATTTTGATGATGGGCATGGCGGTAAAAGAGACGGCGGTACAAGTTTCATAATCAAAAATACAAAGGCATTCTATTTTTCAAAGTTGAAAGCGAAGTTTATTGCAGTATTTGATAATGATGCTGAAGGGTATCAAAGTAAGTGTATTTTAGAGAATGATATTAAGAATTGGACGGATAATTTTAGATTTTTCCTTTACCCACAAGATAAGTTGTTTAGATCATATCCAACAATATTGCCCAACGGAACTGTTTGCAACGATGACATAAACAAAAAAGCTTGTTCGATAGAATTATACTTACCCGATTCTCTAATTAAGGAAAATGATAAATATTTACCTATTGAGTGGGAGGCAAGAAAAGCAATTAAGTACGGAAAAATTGAGGAATACTTATACCAAGGAGTTATTTCACATAAAGAAGAAGTTAAAAAGAAATTCATTTCATTACGAAAAGAAATTACAAATGAGAAAAAACCATTTATCGAAGAAGAGTGGAAAAGAATTAAGAAAATACTGGATAAAATTATATTTGCTTTTACAACATGATTATATAAGAACGGGCAGATGCTTTGCAAAGTGAAGTATCTGCCTGTTCTGCTTCATAGCCTATGGTAAAAGTTTAGCTTGTAGTTATTCTGATAAAACCTCTATATCAGCTTAGTAATTTGAGAAAGCCATTTTGTTTTTGAATTAGTTTTCAATTAAACAACGAAGAATTTAAAAATTTGACTCAAGATTTAAAAAAATCTTTAAAAAATTTAAAATTTACATTGAGAATTTAAAATTCCGAGCCAAAGATTTAAAATTTGCAGTGAGAATTTAAAATTTCGAGCCAAAGATTTAAAATTTGCTTTAAGAATTTAAAATTTTGTGCCAAAGATTTAAAATTTGTTTTAAAGATTTTAAAAAAGTATATATAGGCGGAGGTTTTAAAATTGAATAAATGCTGTGTACAAAAATTAGTCATAATTATGCTTTGGTTGGCGGGCAATATGTGTTATAATGGTTTAAATTGAATTTGTGTTCAGCAACAAGGAGTGAAGTATTATGCCGCAGATAGTTCCAATTAAAGATTTAAGAAACACAAATGAGATCTCCGAAAAGTGCCATGCATCGAACGAGCCGATATTCGTCACTAAAAACGGTTATGGTGATTTGGTTGTAATGAGCCTGGAAACCTACGAAAATCTTGTAAAAGCAGCGGATGTTGATATGGCTGTTGCTATGTCTGAGGCGGAGATAAAGGCAGGCGGCGAACTGCTTGATGCCAGTGATGCTTTCAATGCGTCAAGGAAGAAATATTTTGGATAAATATAAGGTAAAACTTTTTTTGTGTAAGTAAAAAGGATGGATTTAGCCGGGAGGTGTTACTGTGAGCGGGAATGTAATAGAAGTTAAGGTCGTGCCAATTGAAATTGTTGCCGACACAAATTTTGATGCGGTTTTATATGATTTGGATAATCAGATAGATCTGCTTTCAAGTCATGCGGATAAATGGGATTGCCTTGTTGCTGTTGCATCGGGTATTCTGTGCGGTATGCTTGATATTTTGTGGGTTGGAGAGTTCAGTCTGGAAAGTGGGAAAGCATTTGCCGGAGATAAAGTTGAAAGCTTTGTCAAGAAGTCGGCTAATGTTTTGGGATACAAGGGGGATGACCTGAAATCAGCCGTCAAATACTTGGAAAAGATGTTTCCCATCCCAAGTGACGGAAATACACCCGATTTTGGCGGTGGTTTACAGCATCATCTTCGTGATTTTGCTCATCACCCTACGCTTGTGGGTTTGTTTTTCTCGCTTTTGACACAGTTTACCGAATATTCGTATGGCACGGATGTCAATGGTGTGTTTAAAGCTGTGCCTGTTCCCGAAAAAAGTAAAGTATTTATCGGTAAGGATATTCCGGATAAACTCTTTAAAGGTACCGTTGTTTGGTTTTTTCATTTGGTCAGCGATATGGCTGGGTCAAGCAGCACAGCAGGACTTGGAGGTGGAACGGGTATTCCCGGGCCGATATTGTCACTTGCTAAAGAGTTGTCCGCATTGCCTGTATTTAAAAATATGAAAATCGGGGACAAAGACCTATCGGTTTTTCTGTCAAAAATATTTAACGGAACTATGTTTGCCAAACACGATGAAAACGGAAAAATAATCAGGGACTCTGTTATAAAATTTGATTTTCGCAGTGAATTGGGTGTTGTTGCAGAACTCGGAAAACAGGCTGTACCCGTTATCGCAAATGAATGTATTGTAAGGTGTTTTTATTTTATAAGGAGATTTGCGCTTGAATTAAAAACGCTTAAATGCGATAACTCCTTTAATAATATTGACTGGGATAAAGTCAAACCATTTGGAAATCCGACTGTTATGAGAATGGTGACTATTTCGAGTGCGGTATTTTCGACAATTGATATCGCCGAGGCTATAGTAACGGAAAAATATTTTGTTTCCGTTAATTATGTAGGGGTCGGTCGCTTTGCCGTGGCAATAGGTAATGAAATAACAAACTATCTTAAAGTGCGCGATGTAAAAATCATTAAGCGGATGTATGAGGATATCAGGCGTAATACATTTACATCAACGGATGACAACATTTATAAAAGGATCGGTGAAGGTATGGATATTGGAAAATTAGGCATTACGCTGGAGCAAACAATAATACTGTATAATCTTGAAATGCACAAGACCTTGAATGATATTGCCCGGGGAGGCAAGACAGCAGATTTAAAAAATGAATGGTTAAAAGAGTGGAAACACTATATGGAAATGGGTTTTTCTTCTTTTGTCGGGGATGAAAATGCTGTTTTGCAGTGGTATTCTGTCGAAGAGCTTCATAATGCGGTTCGCGTCAGCTCTCCGGAATTGCCCTGGTTCAGATTGGTTTTATTGGAGGCTATGCTTTTTGAACCGTATTATCCGCTCAGTCTTGAAACAGACAAAAAGGGAAAAGAAGTACCAAGCACAAAATATAAAAGCTTGCAGATGCCACTAATGGGATACAGTAAGTCGGATGGCGACAAATTCCTCGAAGGGTTTTTTAACGAGGATTTTTACTCTCCGGGGTATATTGCAAGACTTCGCAAGTGTTATGATAAGGTGTTGCGTGAGTTGAACGAAGTGCTTGGGACAGCAATAAAAAGTGTTATAATAACAGCTGTTGTGGCTGTTTTAACGATTGCTGCGGCCGGGGCGCTTGCACCAGCTATTGCGGTTACGCTTGTTGGCTCGAACTTTGCGGGATTGAGCGGTGCAGCATTAACAAGTGCTTGCCTTGCTTATTTGGGCGGCGGTGCTATTGCTGCCGGCGGACTTGGAATGGCCGGAGGCACTATGGCAATAGTGGGTGGTGGCGCTATCCTCGGTATCGGAGCAGGAGCGGGTATTGGCGGAGCAGTTGGTGCTGTCAGCCTTATGGGAAAGAAAGATACGATTTTACAATCGGCAAAATTGATGGTTTCCGTAAGAGAAATTTTCCTTAATGACGAACATGATATTGAGTATTCAAATACAGTTTATGAGCAGTATGTGCAAAATATTGCTGATATAGAAAAAGGATTGGTTGAATTGAAGTTAAAGGCGGATGTTGCCGATGCGGAAGAGAAGAAGCAGCTTAAAATTCAAATCAAAAATGCAGAAGAATCTGTGCACGCTATGAAAATTGCTATGAAGAGCATGAAAAAGTTTAATAGTTCGTTTGCTTTAGGGGAAAGTGTAGAGAAGGAACTTGAACAAAATGAGTAATGTGCATTTTGTGCACATTGCTTTTGTGAGTTGTCACAACTTTTGGCTGTGATAAAAGTCAATTACCCCATAATTGTCTGAATTTATCTTTGCGGTTTTATGTCTCCAACTGTCGCAAAATTTGCGGCAGTTGGAATATGTATTTACCCAATAAACTTCTTGATAATTCTATCCTCTGTATCAGGAAATAATTCTTTCAAATGTTCAAATATCCTATCATACGATTCTTCGGGGGTTTTGTTATATACCTTATCCGTGAAATCGCTGCCGAAGTGTGTTTCTGGGGTGGAGTATTCGGCAACGCCCCAGCCGTAGGGGCGGCCGTATTTATCGGTCATATAGACAAAATCGCTTATCAGTGTGTAGCACTTTGTTTGCAGGGAGATCATACCCGCGTCAAAGCTGCCCTTGCTCTCCTTATCGTAGCCTCCGAGTGCTTTCAGCGTTTTTGAGAGTGCGGGGGCGTTATTTTCAAGCTTATCATACAGAATTTTATCCGAATATTTCAGTTTTCCGTCGTCAAAGCCCGCATCAAAATCGTACCCGTCACGGCGGTAATTCGCCAATTCCAAAAACCAATCAAGGGTCATAAACACAGCCTTTTTGCCGAAAAACTTGCCGTAGGCAAAGTTCCCCTCCGTAATTATCGAGCCTTTCCATTCCCAAACACCCTCGGTATCGGCAAACCAATACTGCGGTGCGATATGTTCCTCAATGGAAAATCCCGATATTTTGTTTTTGAAATAAGGCAGAAAACCCAGCTTGTTTACTGCGTTTATAATGTCCTCTTTGCTGTTCAGCTCAAAATCGAGAAGTGTGTTTTTTATCATAAAGATCACTCTGTTGTTTGTATAATATCAGTTTTTTTTGCTTGCACTGAATGTGCCGAAAATATATTCAGCCAAGTCTTGCTTTCAGCTCTCTTTTAACCCTTTCAAGATCACTGCAGGTCAGTATGGGTATAAGTGAATTGATCTCGTCGATGCTTTTATCCCACCAACGGAATTTCAGCATCAAATCTATAAGTTCATTGTCGAAACGTTTGCGCAGTTCTCTTGCGGGGTTGCCTGCAACTATGGTATAAGGCGGAATATCACTTCCGACTACGCTGTTTGCACCGATAATTGCACCATCGCCAATGTGTACACCCGGAAGAACCGTCGCATTCTGCCCTATCCAGACATCGTTTCCTATGATAGTGTCGCCCTTTATCGGCAAATCGGAAAATTCGGGAGGACGCATATCCCAACCTTGCAGCGTATAAAACGGAAATGTGGAGACCGCGTTCATCTGGTGGTTTGCACCGTTCATAACAAATTCAACGCCTGCCGCTATCTGACAGAATTTGCCAATTAT
>ODAJ014744972.1_pt1 | contig 14180 bp, 11 predicted proteins | sample 1539241 | NCBI WGS metagenome assembly ODAJ01 (sample SAMN02144231, study PRJEB22623) | gut metagenome | biome: sheep rumen | host: Ovis aries | place: New Zealand
CCATAATATGATACAATACTCCGAGAGAGTTTAACGATGCTGCATAATCAGGATGGTTCTCACCGAAGACGGATTTACGAATCCTCAACGCTTCCTGAAAGTACGGTTCTGCCTTAGAATAATTGCCCAAAGTACGATACAACACACCGAGATTGTTTAACGATGTTGCATAATCAGGATGGTTCTCGCCTAAGACGGATTTACGAATCCTCAACGACTCTAAAAGAAACTGTTCCGCTTCGGAGTAATCGCCCGAAGTACGATACAACACTCCGAGATTGTTTAACGATGCAGCATAATCAGGATGGTTCTCGCCTAAGACGGATTTACGAATCTTCAACGACTCTAAATAAAACTGCTCCGCTTTTAAGTAATCGCCCATAACATCATACAACACACCGAGATTGTTTAACGATTTTGCATAATCAGGATGGTTCTCACCGAAGACAGCCTTTCTTAAAACAACGCTCATTTCAGCATAAGGAACAGCATCTTCATAGTTTCCATTAGAATAGTAATAAAAGAAAAATAAAGCACATTCTTCGTCTATATATAAACTCAAACTATCAAGCATTGAACTATTCATCCCTATCGAGTCAGCATATGTGACAAAAGCCAATGCATTACTAATCTTAATAAATGAATTTTCGGCATTCTGGTCAAAAGTCCAATCCTCAACATGTTTAATTTCTTCTGCTGCTCTTTCAAATTCACCTTTGTTGATATCCTCAATCATCCATTGCTTGTAGAGTTCAGAGCTGGAAGATTGAGCATAAGAAGAAATAAGCACTATACAACATGATAGTATAACAAGAGAAATACGTTTCATAGATATAAAAAACTTATCGCCTACTCTTCTACGGATTTTCGGCTTACTCCTTTTATTTATTAATATTCGCGTGGGTGCAAAGAAAGGCACATACACGCACAAAAAAGCGCAGACCTCATCTGTTGCTGTCTACGCTTCAAGGTATTCGCTCTGCCCTACTCCCAAAAAGGCTAACGAAAGTCCACATTGTATATAACGGCGCCTTGTCAGATCTACTCGGAAATACCCTAACGGATCTATAGAAATACCAATTAAATCTATTGCCCGAAAACACCCTAATAGTATCTCCCGCCAAGATCTATCGGAAATAACAAGGCGCGCGCATGTATTATACACACCCGTGAACGAAATATCGTTGCATGAATTGCGGAGTATTCAAAAGTTGCGAAGTTCTGAAGCGCAAAACAGGCGTCAATAAACGCTCAATAAATATGTCCGGAAACCACCCCAAATAAAAGAGACATTTCCCTCCAGCGTGGTTTTCGGGTGCAAAATTACAAAAAATAAATGACACTCACAAATAAAAGTGCCATTTTTCACAAAAATTGTTTTCCTGTGCATACAAAAAAATCCGCACTCGGGATGCAGATTTTCGGATTGCCACCAAGCGGACGGAGAGTATTATCCTGTGTTATCCTTTCTCATCGTGCTCGGAAGCACCGCTCGAAGAGGAATATTGTTCAGCGCGTAGTCGGTCAAATAAGTTGCTATTTATGGATGAACCTTTGTTTGTCCATCTTAGATATATTTAGCTATGAATGAAGCCATATTGCGCTGCGAGGTATAAACCGCTGCATCTCTCATACGACGATGTTCATTCAACGTCTCCTGATCAACGAACAAACCAGTAGCCAGAAGATTGTTCAGCAAGCGACGCGATGCCGCATCGTGTTGATTGTAATTTAATGTTATAACTGCCATAAGACTTTATATTTAATGTAGCCATTACCATTTTCCGCTGCAAAGATACAAAAAATATTCCAATTGCCAAAAAATAATTATCATAAAATGGCAAAAGTGTTTGTTTTGCAACGTTTTAGGCAAAAATGAGGGTGCGCCAATTAGTTTTGACGCAACCTCCTTAAAAGTGGAAATTCAGATGTGCCGACTCAGCATCGCTGAAAGCATTTGCTTCTTGCAGGAACTGTCTTGCCGCCTCAAAATCCTCACAGGGAATGCTGGCACTAAAGCGTTGCAGGCGCTCCATGACTGACGCATAGGTGTCGGGACGTCCGTTTCGGCTCAACTTGCGCAAGGCGAGCAGATAATCTTCGCGAAAGACCGTAGGCACGATGATACGTGCGGTGTCGGTGGCACTCAATTCTGCATTCATCATCATACGTGCGATACGACCATTACCATCTACAAACGGATGCACCTCACTACATAGGAACATCATGTATATGGCTCGTGCCAACGGCGAAGTAAGCGCACGGTAATAGCGGAACCCATATCGCAGCGTCCCTTCCACCAATTCCGGCGCGACAAAGACAGTATCACCGGCTTGGTTAGCTCGTTGTTTGAACATCCCCGGCGTGCAGTTTGGACGTCCTTCCAGCATGATCCGATGACGGTAGCGTAGAATCTCAATCAGCTCATCTTCACTCTGCGGAGTAATATGCATCTCGCTACGGTTGGAAAGCAGTTTGTACGTACCTAATATATCATGCGAATCCTCGCGTCGCATCGGAATACTGATGCCTGTATCGACGATCTGTTTCGCTTCCGAAACCTCAAATCTCGTGCCTTCGATATAGTTGGAGAAATAACTCTCGTAGAACGCAAAGAGTTGATATTCTTTTTCTGTATGGTACGACGGTTGCACCTGCGGATAGTGGATCGATTGTAGATGATCATACAGCGTTTCAAACAATTCTATCCGATGCCGATCAACCGGATTACCGGCTGCACGCACTTTGCCTGTCTCGGAAGTTAGAACGCTTGCCTCATGTGTGCTGAGCAAGGCAGAAATGAGGTGGTTGAGTTTCTCAAATTCTGCCGGCATGTTTAGCTGTTCAGAAGCTATGCGGGCTTTGTCTCGGAAGTCATTCAGTGCGTTCTCCCCTCCGCGTGCCAGCATATCTTCCAGCCGATGCTCCACGTCTATCTGCGGCAGTCCTTTGCTTTCTCCGTCTTTGCCTCGTCGAGCCGGCTGCAGAACTTCTAACATCCATCGTGGTTCGGACGCGACAAACAGGTTGACAAAACCCATAGAGATGTCACTCTCCAGTGGTTTATGACCTTCCATCACATTGAGAATCAAACCGGGATATGTGTCAATTCGCTTGGTAAAAGAATAAGTGATATACAGATTTCCGGACTCGGTCGGACGCATACTTTGTGCACTACGATGACTGATGACACATCCGGGTAAACGCCATGCCAGAAGTTCTAACAGGTTACGGCGGATGATGCTTTCCGGCGAATCAATCAGATTGGTGGTATAGACTTTAGACGCAATCTTCCGGACTCGTCCTTTCTCTACTAATCTGGATAACATTTTTGATTCAGTAGCATCGTCAGTAGCTAAGATCAACTCTTTATGCAGGTCCATTTCTGTTGATTAATTTGAAATTTTGTGCAAAGATAGTCATTTTTTGTCGAATAAGCAAGAAAAAATGTCATTTTTTGTCGATTATGCCCATTTCAGCGGTGAAAAATGAAAGGTGAAAAGTGAAAGGAGGGCGCATTTTCATTAAAAGATTTAAATGGCAAAAGTGTTTATTCTGCAACGATTTTAGCCCCCAAAAATCCGGTTATGGATTGATGTTTATGGTTTCAAAGCCAAAAGAACACCCCTGAAAGCAGAATAAGACTTTCAGGGGTGTGACACAAAAAAACGCGCCCAAAGGACGCGTAGAAGGTTCAAAGCAAAGGATTAGTCATCAGTCGCACTAAAGCCTATTGATCCGCAGCGAGGGCGGAGACGAACTTGTCTATCTTCTCCTTCGTCACATGTTGCATGACCACCACGTGAGCCAGTTCACCGCCAAAACGCTCGTCATAACCCAGTGCCAGCAGATATTCGTTGCAAATCTTCTTCGAAGGGCGCTTGAAGAAGACCGTATTACTATACTCATTATTCCAGCAGGGCCACCCTATCTTATCCAGCTGCTGCTTGAGGTAAGCGGTGCACTCCATCATCTGATTAGCCTGTTCAGACCACTGGTCATAGCCCACCTTCCTGATCAGCCACCAGAACTTAAGCGGCTGTATCGCATCGCGCGAGCAGTTGATCATCTTCATGTTGGAGTTGAGATAAGTGACATTGAAGTTATTCTGGTTGTCATAGGTCTCACGGGTACAGAAGAAGAGACCGGAGGGCGAGTCGATGCCGAAGAACTTATGTCCGCTGATAGCGATAGCGTCGAACCGCATCTTCTCATGGCTCACCAGATTCTTGTATTTCGTAAACGGCAGGTACCCGCCAAAGAGCGCGGCATCCACATGGCGATAAACAGGCACCTCGGGATGGCGGTCGAGCACGGCGTTGAGTGCGTCCTGATCATCAATCGCCCCTTTGAAGGTCGAACCCATAGCATAGACCATGAGGGCAGGACGCGAGGTATCGAGCGCTTTCTCCAACTCCTCCGGGATCATACGTCCCATGTCGTCGCTTTTGATAAGCCGCACCTCCAGATTCTGCAGGTCACACAGACGCATATTGGAGTAGTGCGCCTCGTCAGAGACATAGACCACAGGCCGCTTGCCGGTTTTGTTGAAGAGGTAGTTGGCACCGAAATAGATACCATGGTTGTTGCCGTCCGTACCGCTATGGGTCACGATACCCCAGACCTTGTCTCTTTCAAAGCCGTACAGAGGTGCGAAGAACTCGATGACATCGCGCTCAAAGGCATGGGACGACATCTTCCACGGCTCATCGGTCATCGGGTCACCGGCGTTATTGAGGTTAATAACATCCAAGCCGGTCGCCATATACCACTCATAAAACTCATGCAAAGGGGATTGCTGATTAGCAGGATAGCCGAAATAGGTCTGCTGACCGTTTTTCCAGCATTCGGTCCACTCGTCCAGTTTCCGGAAACCGGAGGACTGGGAGAAACTCATCGTGGCTGCTATGAGCGCCAGGGATAATGTGAAATATTTACGCATAGTATCAAAATTCTGATGCAAAGGTACAACAATTTTCGGACATATGCAAATAAAAAATCGCAAATTATTTGCAAGTGTCATTTTTTTTGTGTAATTTTGCAGCGCAAAATGCATGCAAACACACTAAGCACCTCGAAATGAATACAATCGGTTCAAAATGGCGGTTTACCAGTTTCGGTGAGTCTCACGGGAAAGCCATCGGCGGAGTGCTGGACGGCGTACCAGCCGGCTTGGTGATCAACTACGGGTTGATACGCGCAGCACTGGACCGCAGAGCCGGCAGAAACCAAAAGGGGAAAATGGGCGTTTCCGCCCGTGCCGCCGGAGAAGAAGACGAGGTGGAATGGCTGAGCGGAGTGATGGAAAGGGACCAAGGGACGAAGGACCAGGAACAAAGGGAACTGGTTAGTTTGGGGACACCGATTGCTTTTCTGATCCGCAACAAGAACTGCCGCAGCGAGGACTACGAATATCTGAAGCACCACTACCGTCCCGGTCATGCCGACCGCGTGTATGAGATCAAATACGGCATCCGCGACTGGCGGGGCGGCGGACGCGCTTCGGCAAGAGAGACCGCCGGCAGAGTGGTGGCAGGAAGCATCGCCAAGCAGGCACTACAGGAAAAGGGCATTGGGATCCATGCCGAACTGATACAAGTGGGCACAGAGACCGACCCTGCCCTGTTCGAGGGGTATATACGCGCCATCCAAGCGGAAGGCGACTCGACTGGTGGAATCGTACAATGCACCATAACCGGTGTGCCGGCAGGAACAGGCGAGCCGATCTTCGACAAGCTGCAAGCGCATCTGGCTTTTGCGATGATGAGCATCAACGGCTGCAAGGGGTTTGACTACGGTTCGGGGTTTGGCGGCATAGGAGAGAAAGGCAGCACCGCCAACCAAGACAGCGGCGGCATCTGCGGAGGCATAGCCGACGGCGGACCGATAGTCTTCCGGTGCGTATTCAAACCTACCGCCAGTACACCTAAGGCGGGAGTGAAAGGGCGGCATGACGCCTGTATCGCCGTACGGGCCGTAGAGGTGGTGGAAGCCATGGCGGCATTGTGCCTGACGGGAATGGGGCTCACCAAGTGAGCAATGACGGATTGACGGAAAGATGATTACATCCAAAACATTTTTATAACACATCAAAAAAACACATTAAAATTTTACAATTATGTCATCAGTAAACAAAGTAATTCTAATCGGAAACGTAGGTTCTGACCCTGAGGTACGTTACCTCGACAGAGGTGTATGTATCGCCAATTTCAATTTAGCTACTACAGAACGCGGTTACATCATGCAAAACGGCACACAAGTACCCGACCACACCGACTGGCACGCCATCGTACTCTGGCGCAACCTCGCCGAATGGGCAGAGCGTTATGTGCGCAAGAGTATGAAACTCTATGTAGAAGGCAAACTGCAGACCCGCACCTGGGAGAAAGACGGACAGATACGACGCAAGACCGAAGTGGTAGCCGAGAACGTACAGATTCTCTACCGCCCGGAGCAATACCGCAACGGTGTCAATCCGCTCAACACAAAGAACGAAAACGAAGAGGAAGCAAGGGTTGAAACCCCTGTAGAGGAGAACAACTATAACGATATCTTCTAATGACCAACAAAGAACGCTATGCGGCGTGGGCTGACGCCATTGGCAATGTACCACTGACGATGCAGCCATGGTGGATGGATGCCGTCTGCGCAGGCAAGGAATGGGATGTGCTGATAGCCGAAGACAAAGAAGGCAAGATACTCGGCGCCATGCCCTACCTGCTGCGCAAACGGCACCACCAGCGGTATATCCTCATGCCCCAAATGACCCAGACGGGCGGTATATGGGTAGATCCCTCCATTACCGACAACCACTGGGAGATTTCGCAGGTGTGCAAAGACCTGCAAGAGCAGCTCAAAGCGCTGAAAATCAGCTATTACTACCAGCAGTACCCCATCGGCAGCGTAGCCGCCAAGGCGATGGAGAGTCTGGGCTTCAAGTTACGCGAGAGGAAGACCTACCGCATTGATTTTCTGTCGGATTTTGAGCAAGTGGTGGCTTCGTTCCACAAGAACAAGAAAAGGCAGATACAGAAAGCGGCTACCCTGACAGCCGACCAGCAGTTAGGCGTGGAAGACTTTTACCGTTTCCACACGCACTGTATGCGCGCGCAACGCAAACAAATATTGTACACGCGTGAGTTTCTGCTGGTGCTCCAGCGCAAAGCCGCCCGCTTGGGGCAATGCACGATCCTCTCTATCCGCAACATGGACGGCGAGGTGTGCGCAGCGGCTTTCCTGGTATGGGACAAGACGACGATGTACTATCTCATCCCCTGCTACGATCCGGCTTACAAGGACTCGGGGGCAGGCGCGCTGCTGGTGCTGGAAGCGCTGAAGATAGCACGGCAGAAGCAGCTGGCGTTCGATTTCGAAGGCTCGATGGATGCCGGCACCGCCAAGCACTACAGCCAGTTCGGCTCCACGCCGACTACGTATTACAGCGTAGAGAAATTCTATAACCCGCTGTTCAGAATAGCACTCTGGATACAGAAACTGAGGGAATGGAGGTTCCGGTAAAAAACAAATAAGTGCCTTATTGTCCCGCCAACAAATCCTTTTATTTGACCCGCGATTATCTTCATGAAGGTTCTCTTTCTGACACCGTGGTACCCGTCTGAGAAAGACGCGATGGCAGGTCTCTTCGTGCAGAAGCACGTGGAGGCGGTTCGTGCGCAGGGAGCCGAGGTAGAGGTGATCCATTCGCAAGACTGGAAGGGGCTCTACCGCCAATGGAGGGCTCTGAAGAAAAGAGGCTGGATGCCGGATGTGGTACAGCTGAACGTAATCCAGAAGCAAGGCCTTCTGGCACTATGGCTGAAGCGGCGTTACGCCATCCCCTATATCATCGTGGAGCACTGGAGCGGTTATCTGAAAGACAACGGCGAATGGCAGTCGTTCAGCCGGAGCAAAAAAGCGCTGACCCGACGCATCTGTCGGGAGGCTGAGGAGGTGCTGACGGTCAGCGGAACGCTCCAAGAGGCGATGAAGCAATGCGGCATGAATGCCCAACGATGGGGGATGATCGACAATGTGGTGGACGATTTCTTCTTCGACAACCCCACCCCGTCTCTTCCCCATACAGAGGGAGTCAAAACACTTCTGCATGTGAGCTGTTTCGACGAGCGGGCAAAGAACGTGAAGGGGCTGCTACGAGCAGCCAAGATGCTTGCGCAGAAGAGAGAGGACTGGCAGCTGGTGATGATTGGTACAGGCGTCGATTATGACGAGGTACGCGAATACGCAGAAGCATTGGAGATTCCCGAAGGGATACTGCGCTGGACGGGTGAATTGACACCCCGCGAAGTGGCACAAGAGATGCACCGGGCGGACGCATTGGTGCTCAGCAGCCGTTACGAGACCTACGGCGTGGTACTTGCCGAAGCTGCAGCCGCCGGGCTGCCGATTCTCTCGACGCCTGTAGGAATAGCCGGGGAGGTCGCCCGGCTGATTGTTCCGCAGGAGATTGCACAGCACAAGCCGGGACGGTTTGCCGAGTTTATGGAGACGGTATTATGGAACACCGACCGCTGCAGTCGTAAAACCGCCGACAAGAACCGTTTCAGCGCCTGGAGCATCGGAGAGAAACTGATGAAGATTTATGACAGCTGTCTGCATAACGACATATAACCATGCGCCGTATATCGCGCAGTGTATAGAGAGTGTGCTCTCGCAGCAATGCGACGAGCCGGTACGTATCTATATAGGCGACGACGCCTCGACGGACAACACGGAGGAAGTATGCCGGTGGTACGCCGGAAAGGATGCACGTATCCGTTATATCCGCCGGCAAGAGAATGTGGGGCTGACACGTAACACGCTGATGCTCTACCGTGAGATCATCGCCGACGGAGCGGCGTACATAGCCATGTTAGACGGCGACGACTACTGGACGGCGACAGACAAGCTGCAACGCCAGACGAAGTATCTGGAGGCGCATCCCCAAATAGGATTTGTACACACGGGAGGCGGAACGGTATCGGGCGGCAAGAAGTTGGTTTTCGGCCAGCGGAAAGGCGTGTACGGGATTGACTCACCGGGATTTGCCAACTGCACGGTAATGTTCAGGACAAGCCTCCTGAGCGAAGAGCTGATACAGGACATCGAGGCACAGGATTTCCGATGGCTGGACTATCCGCTCTACGGGGTCTTCTACCAGACGACACGATGGGCATACCTGCCGGAACCGACCGCCATGTGGCGGGATCATGTATCGGTCTCGCAGCCGACAGACGCCGAGGCGGTGATGCGGCTACGGGAAGAGCGGGTACGGATGTGGCGATGGCTGGACGAGCGGTTTCCGGGAGAAGTGGGATACACGGCAGAGGCGGCGCGCGAGTATCTGCTCAAAGAACGGCTGAACATCATTTATGCCTTTGATGAACGGAAAATGGCGACAGAAGAGTTGCTGAGCGGTTACAAGCCTGCATCGTGGAAGCTCAGAGTGAAATTATTTGGGCTCAAAAGTCACTATTTTTATACTATTTTGCAAAAATGCACTAAAAAATTTGCAAATACAAAAAAAAAGTTGTAATTTTGCAGTCGCTTTTCAAAGCAAACCTTATCGAACGATAAAAAACACTAAAGATATGCAAATCAAAAAATCAGCCAAAGCCAGCCTTGAGGGCGACAAACTCATCTATGTACTGATGGGATTTGTGTTCGTGCTCAGTCTCTGTTTTGTAGCGCTCGAGTGGACTCAATCAGAGGTTAAGAAATTCGAGCAGGCAGACCAAGACTTCCTGATTGAGGAAGAAATGGACATTCAGCAAACGACACAAGACATGACACCTCCGCCTCCTCCACCTCCTGCACCGGAAGTACCACAAGAGGTAGAAGTACTGAATGTCGTAGAGGATGATGTCGAGACACAGTCGATTGAGTTCTCTGCCGAGGATAACAACTCTACCGTCGAGATCGTAGAGGTGAAAGAGGAAGTGAAAGAGGAAGTGAAAGTAGAGGAAGACAAACGCGAAGAGGCAGACGAGAATGTGGTCTTCAAGATTGTAGAGACAATGCCTTCCTTCCCCGGTGGCGATGCTGCGCTGATGAAATATATTGGCGACAACGTACGCTATCCCGCCATTGCACAAGAGAACGGTATCCAAGGTCGTACTATCTGCCAGTTTACGGTAGAGAGAGACGGTTCGATCACCGATATCCAGGTGCTCCGTTCATCGGGCGATGCTTCGCTGGACAAAGAGGCAAAACGCGTGATCCAGTCGATGCCTAGATGGAGTCCGGGTAAGCAGCGTGGAAAACCGGTACGTGTAAGCTACACTATTCCTATCAACTTCCGCCTCCAATAATGGAACTTGCGTATAGGGATATAACGTATTGTAAGAATGTCGGTGCCAAACGTGCCGACATTCTTCGTCAAGAGTTGGGGGTAAAGACCGCCCTCGACCTTCTGCAGCAGTATCCCTATAAGTATATCGACCGCAGCCGCTTCTACCGCATCGACGAGGTGGAGGACGAGGACACCTATGTGCAGATCAAAGGCCAGATCATGGACTGGAAGACCGTGGGCATCGGCAAGGCGCAACGGCTGACCGCCCGGTTCACCGACGGAGTGAGTGTGGTAGAGCTGGTATGGTTCAAGGGTGTGCAGTATGTCAAACTGCAAGCCGGGATGACGTATCTGCTCTTCGGCAAGCCTTCGAAATTCAACCACCAGTTCAATTTCGTGCATCCGGATCTGACGCCATGGTCCAAGGTGACGCCGGAGATGACACAGGGGCTGGAGCCGTACTACAACACCACCGAGAAGATGAAGAAGACCGGCCTGAACTCGAAAGCCATGCGCCAGATCATCGCCGGACTGCTGCCTGACTTGCGTGCCGGCGTGCCGGACACGATGGGGATGGATGTGCTGCAACGGTACCACCTGATGGGGCTGACGGAAGCGCTGATCAATGTTCATTTTCCGACCAACACTCCCTCAATGCAGCGAGCACGGGAGCGGTTGAAATTCGAAGAACTGTTCTATATCCAGTTGCAACTGCTGAGGCAGATGAAACGCCGCGAGCAGAACGCGGGACTCGTGATGCCCATTGTAGGCAGCAGGTTTCATATGCTCTACCGGTCACTGCCTTTCGCGCTGACGGGTGCCCAGCAGCGGGTGATACGGGAGATCCACGGAGACCTGAAGTCGGGGCACCAGATGAACAGACTGCTGCAAGGCGATGTGGGGTCGGGTAAGACTCTTGTGGCACTGCTATGCTGCCTGCTGGCAGTAGATAACGGCTATCAGACCTGCATCATGGCACCGACGGAGATTCTTGCCAACCAGCATTATGAGACGCTGAAAGCTTTTCTGGAGCCTCTTGCCAATCATGTAAATATCGCACTGCTGACGGGTTCGACTACCAAGAAACAGCGCGAGCCCATCCACGAGGGACTGCTGGACGGCAGTATAGACATACTGATAGGAACGCATGCGTTGCTGGAAGACACGGTACAATGGCGGAACTTGGGACTGGTCGTGGTAGATGAGCAGCACCGGTTCGGCGTGGCACAACGCGCCAAACTATGGAACAAGAGCCACTCGGATGTCTATCCGCACATCCTGGTGATGACGGCGACACCTATTCCACGCACGTTGGCGATGACAGTCTATGGCGATCTGAGGGTGTCTGTCATCGACGAGTTGCCGCCGGGACGCAAGCCGGTACAGACACTGCACTACTCCTTGGAGCGCCGCGCTTCGACCTATCAGTTCATCCGCAAGCAGATAAACGAAGGGCGGCAGATCTATGTGGTGTATCCGCTGATTCAGGAGTCGGAGAAGAGTGATCTGCAGAATCTGGAGAATGGTTTTAACGAGTTCTGCGAAGCCTTCCCCGAATACCGGATCTCGATGGTACACGGCAAGATGAAAGCCAAGGACAAGGACGAGCAGATGATGCGCTTCCAGCGCGGCGAAACGCAGATCCTCGTAGCCACGACGGTGATAGAGGTGGGCGTGAACGTGCCCAATGCGAGTGTGATGATCATCGAGAATGCGGAGCGGTTCGGTCTGAGCCAGTTGCACCAGTTGCGCGGACGAGTGGGACGCGGTGCCGACCAGAGCTACTGTCTGCTGCTAACCAAAACGGAGCTGTCGAAGAACACGCGCGAACGCATGGATATCATGGTTGCCACCAACGACGGCTTCCGCATTGCGGATGCCGATCTGAAGTTGCGCGGTCCGGGAGACTTGGACGGAACGGCACAATCGGGTGTGCCTTTCGAACTGCATATAGCCAACCTCTCGACAGACGGTCTGCTGATAGAGCGTGCGCGTCAGGCGGCACAGGAGATCATCGACCGGGACCCTTTGTTGGAGGACGAATACAACCGTATCTACAAACGGAGACTGGACATCCTGCGCACCGAATCACAACTCTGGACCGGTATTTCCTAAGAAAAAAGAGGTGTTTTTGCATCTTTTTGTCAAAAAAAACGATAAAAAATGCAAAAATATTTGCCTATATCAAAAAAAAGCAGTACCTTTGCACCCGCTTTTCGCAAGAAAGCATGCCCAGGTGGCGGAATTGGTAGACGCGTTGGTCTCAAACACCAATGGGAAACCGTGCCGGTTCGATCCCGGCCCTGGGTACAAGCGCGGGCAGAAGCTCGCGCAAATGTTTAACAAAAGGTCAAGCGGGAGACTTAAACATCCGCTATAACTCAGAGCGGGCTGACTGCCCGGAGAGTCAACGAAAGAGAGGTGTAAAAAGATGATTATCGTACAAGTAAAAGAAGGTGAGAACATCGAGCGCGCGATTAAGAAATTCAAACGCAAATTCGATAAGACCGGTGTCGTTAAAGAGCTTCGCCGCCGTCAGCAGTTCGACAAGCCGAGCGAGGTTAAGCGTATCAAAATGGCTCACGCCAAATATGTACAGTCGCTGCACGCTCACGATGATATGTAATTCCTGAGAGAGTTACGAAAAAAGAGACGTTCCTTTCGGACGTCTCTTTTTTGTACCCTACCCTGTAACAACTCATCTTGGTCAGATGAAGATGAGTTGTACAATGATATAAACCGGTAAGAGGATGATCAGACTGAACTTGATCATATAGCCGAAGAAGGACGGCATCTTGATACCGCTTTCCTCTGCGATAGCTTTTACCATGAAGTTAGGACCGTTGCCGATATACGTGAGCGAACCGAACATCACAGCCGCAATGGAGATCGCTTTGAGCAGTATCTCCGGAACACCTGCTACGAACGGTGTGCCGTTGAACATACCTGTCACCACTCCTGCATTAGCAGCAGCCAGCGACTCCGGCAGACCGGATGCCACACCGTGGAAGGCAACTGCCGTCGGGGTGTTGTCCAGGAATGCCGACAGCGCACCCGTGGAGTAATAGAACTGCCATGGATGAGTGAAGCCGAGGTCTGCAGCATGCGCTTTGAGGAATGCCAGAGCCGGCGTCATGGTGGTGAAGATTCCCAAGAAGAGAACTGCCACCTCTACGATCGGTGCCCAGCTGAACTTGTTGTCGCCGAAACGCACCTCTTTCTTGGTCGTGTAAAGCGAGAGACCTGTGAGCGAGAGAAGAACGATCTCACGCAGGTATTTGAGCCACAGCGGAGCGTCCGCTTCACCCATCTGCTTGATGGTTCCTTCGTTCACAAAAGCCACAGCCAGCACTACGCCCAACAGGTAGATGAAGTTGATGGTTCCTTTCATCACCATCGGAGTAGCCTCACGCGAGTCCGCGGAGAGGGATGTCCAGTGCTCTTTCTTGTAATAATAGGTATCCATCAGGAAATAGACGCCCAAGAGAATAATACCCGTAGTAGCCCATTCCGGAGCGAGGTGCAGGAACCATGAGAAGTGTGCACCGCGGAGGAACAACATGAACAACGGTGGGTCTCCAAGCGGTGTCAACAGACCGCCGCAGTTAGCCACAAGGGCAATAAAGAAAAGAATGGTGTGCACCTTGAAATCACGCTGTTTGTTGGTCTCGATAAGCGGACGGATAAGCAGCATAGCGGCACCCGTCGTACCCATAATAGAGGCTAAGATCCAGCCCAAGCCCAAGAAACCGGTGTTGACCCAAGGCTTCGCCTTCAGATCACCTGAGAAATGAATACCGCCGGTGATGACAAACAGCGCCAGCAGCAGGATGATGAACGGCACGTAGTCGAAGAAGATCTGGTGCTCCAACTCGTGCATCATTCCGCCCAT
>ODAJ014767694.1_pt1 | contig 14173 bp, 10 predicted proteins | sample 1539241 | NCBI WGS metagenome assembly ODAJ01 (sample SAMN02144231, study PRJEB22623) | gut metagenome | biome: sheep rumen | host: Ovis aries | place: New Zealand
TCGTTGATGTTGTACACGTCACGGACCTTGCCGTGATACACACTCTTCTGTCCTTCGAACTTAAAGTCCGTTCTTGTTAATGCTTTCATTATTGTTTCGTTCTTTGTCGTATTCTTCGTATGCGTTGACGATGCGCGTCACGAGCTTGTGGCGCACGATGTCCGAGCGGTCCAGGTTCACCACGCCGATGCCCTCCACATTATTTAATATATGGAGCGCCTCGATGAGTCCGCTCTTCTGTGAGTGGGGCAGGTCGATCTGCGTCATGTCGCCCGTGATGATCATCTTCGTGTTCCAGCCCATGCGCGTCAGGAACATGCGTATCTGCGCGGGCGTCGTGTTCTGCGCCTCGTCGAGTATCACCACCGCGTCGCTCAGCGTGCGGCCTCGCATGAAGGCCAGCGGCGCTATCTGGATCACGTGCTTCTCCATCATGTCCTGCAGCTTCACCTGCGGCAGCATGTCCTCCAGCGCGTCGTAGAGCGGCTGCAGGTAGGGGTCGATCTTCTCCTTCATGTCGCCGGGCAGGAACCCCAGCTTCTCCCCGGCCTCCACGGCGGGGCGCGAGAGTATGATCTTCTTGGCCGTCTTCTCCTTCAGGGCCTTCACGGCCAGCGCGATCGAGAGGTAGGTCTTGCCCGTGCCCGCCGGTCCCACGGCAAACACCATGTCGTTCTCCCCGTAGGCGTCCACCAGCCGCTGCTGGTTCTCCGTGCGCGCCTTGATGGGGCGCCCCGACATCGAATAGACGATCACGCCGTCGGGTATCTCGTCGCGCGTGCGTCTGCCCTTGACGATGTCGAGGATGTCTTCCTCCTTGAGCGAGTTGAAGCGCAGCACGTGCCGCCGTATCTTCTCCACGCTCTCCTCGAAGGAGGCCATCTGCTCCTCGTCGCCGAGCACCCGCACCACATTGTCGCGCGCCACGATGCGCAGCTTCGGATACAACGACCGTATCATCTGCAGGTGGCCGTTGTTCACGCCGTAGAACACTACGGGGTCGATATCCTCTAAAACAATATGTTTCTCTGTCAATTTATCGATAAATTTCTATTTTGCGTGCAAAGTTACGAAAAATCGGGATTAAAACAAAACAAATTTTAAAAAATAATTTGTATCTTTGCCCCCGAAATCAATTATTGTTCATGAGACTGACTAAAAAGACATATCTTCAGGGCTTTGCCGCAGCCGTACTGATGCTGGCTTGCCTCCGCTGGGCATTCCCCGGAATCGCCGCCCCGGCGTCGCCCTCCGCGCCCGTCGCCGCAGCCGATACGCTGCGCACCGCAGCGCCGTCACAGGCTGTCCGCGACCGCAAGCCCCACCGCATCCTCTCCGTTCCCAGCTATACCGACGCCTTTCCCGACACCAACGCCGTGCAGCTGATGGCCGCCCGCCAGTGGGGCGTCCCCCCCGTACGCAACCGTGAGGATGCCGAGAGCCGCAAGCGTGAGCTGGTATATATCGGTGCCAATCCCTACTATCACGTCGATCCGCTCTATTCGAGCATCCCCTATCTCGTGCCGCGTGCCGCCGTGCTGCTGCAGGACATCGGGCAGGCGTTCTTCGACAGCCTCTACGTGAAGGGCGTGCCCTTCCACAAGCTGATCGTCACCAGCGTGCTGCGCTCCCAGGACGACGTGGTGAAGCTGCGCCGCCGCAACGGCAATGCCACCGAGAACTCCTGCCACCTCTACGGCACGACCTTCGATATCTGCTACAACCGCTACAAGACGGTTGAGGACCCCGCAGGCCCGCGCCGCCGCATGGTGCGCAACGACACCCTGAAGTGGGTGCTCAGCGAGGTGCTCCGCGACATGCGCCAGCAACAGCGCTGCTACATCAAGTACGAGGTGAAGCAGGGATGCTTTCACATGACGGTGAGGTGATTTGTTTACGGTTTAGAGTTTACAGTTTACGGTTTACAGTTTATAGTTTAGAGTTTAGAGATATTAAAACCAAACAGATTATGAGATTAGACGGAAGAAGAGAAAGTTCCAATGTGGAAGACCGCCGCGGTATGAGCGGTGGCGCAAAGGCTGGTATCGGTGGTATCGGCGCAGTGATTATCGCAGCCCTGTTTGCATGGATGAGCGGCGGAGACCCGCTGTCGGCAGGACTCCAAGCTGCTCAGGAGCAGATGGCCTCGGCTCCCACAGAGACCGTCGGCGAGGAGAACTTCACCGAGGAGGAGCAGGCACTGGCCTCCGACTGCAAGAAGATCCTGGCATCGACGGAGGACGTCTGGGGCCCCGTGTTCCAGGAGATGGGCGGCACCTATACGCCCCCGACGCTCGTCCTGTTCTCTAACCAGGTGAACTCCGCCTGCGGCTCCGCTACGGCTGCCGTCGGCCCCTTCTACTGCTCCGGCGACCAGAAGCTCTACATCGACCTCTCGTTCTTCACCCAGATGAAGCGCCAGCTCGGCGTGGAGGGCAACACCTTCGCCTATGCCTACGTGATCGCACATGAGATCGGACACCACGTGGAGAACCTCACCGGCTCGCTCGGCAAGGCCCACCAGGCCATGAGCCAGACCGACAAGGTGACGGCCAACCAGATCAGCGTGCGCCTGGAGCTGCTGGCCGACTACTATGCCGGCGTCTGGGCACACTACGAGGATAAGATGAACCACTCGATGGAGTACGGCGACATGGAGAAGGGGCTCGAGCTGGCCAAGGCCATCGGCGACGACTGGCTACAGAAGAAGGCACAGGGACGGGCCACGCCCGAGTCGTTCACCCATGGCACCAGCGAGCAGCGCAAGCGATGGCTGAAGCGCGGCTTTGAGACCGGCGACATGCGCACCTCAACCTTCAGCGTCCAGAACTACAACGACCTCTAAACGTATGCAAATTAGTTTACATCACGAGATATCCGAGAAACCCTCTTCCGACCTCCGGAGGAGGGTTTCTCATAGTCCGCTTGAACCTCCCTTCACCTCCGCTTCAAGGGGATGCCGAAAACCCCGACGAACCAAAATATAAATTACATAGAAATTATTTTACTATTGTGTAGATATTACATCCTTCGCAAACTTACAAACTTACAACTTACAAAATAATAATTGAAACTTACACAAATAGTATAGTATATTATATTATATATATTATATATTATAATATATAATATATATAATATAATTAAATAATGATTGTTTGTAACATCAAAAATTCTTTTTGTAAGTTTGTAAGTTGTAAGTTTGTAAGGACTGTAAACACGGGTTCTGGCTCGCCGTGAGGCGGTGCAAGCGACAAACTCCGATGGCAGATGGCGGGGTTTGTCGCTCTTTTATGCACATGTCGCAACTTTATCAGGAAAAAAAACAGGATAATTGCTTGTATTTCGCTATTTTTTGTGTAACTTTGCAATCGGTATTAATAATCACCTAAAAATATAAATAGGTTCTATCCTGAAAGTATTCAATAAGTAAAAATAGAGATTATGGCAAGATTAAGACTTACAATTGGCAACATCTCGGTATCGACGGAAGTTGAGACTGGCCGCATCGCTTTGCGGAGGGGCCTCCTGGGAATGGACGGCTACGACGTCAGTCTCGTAGATTTCAGTTTCAAGAAGAAGATGTATCAGCCCACGGAGCTGCTGGCAGACCTGCGGATAAACAAGTCGTTAGGTTCAAGCACCAGCTGGAAGGCTATCAGCAGACAGAATGTAGAAAAACTGTTCAAGCACAAGCGCGTCTCCCTGGAGGTGCTGAGGAACGACGGCGACGAAAACGACGGCGAGCTGATCGACGTGGTGGGCGACGACTATTTCGTGCACGAGGTGCGCCCCTGCTATAATCCCGACTCGATGACGGTGAAGCTGAAGATCTACAGCCTCGACAAGCTGCTGACGCTGTCGCGCTACTGCAAGAGCTGGACGGCCAAGAAGCTGAGCGAGCACATCCTGAAGAGCGAGCTGCCGAACTATAAGGTGCCCTACGACCAGAATGAGCACGTGACCTGTGACGCCTCGACGATGAAGCACCTGCTGAAAGGCGGACAGGAGCATATCTTCCCCTATCTCGTGCAGTACAACGAGAGCTTCTACGACATGCTCATCCGTACCTGCAACCGCTGGGGCGAGTTCGTCTATTGGGAGGACGGCAAGCTGCACATCGGCTGCGACACGGAATCGAAGCAGGCAAAGGCCGTCAGCGGCTACCACTCGATCACCTTCCAGGACTTTGCCTCGGAGCAGCCCATCAAGGAGGGAAGTACCTATGTGTCGGAGGCAACCTACGAGAACAATGTACTGAATAGCAAGGTGGTGAAGGACGGCGCAGCCATCGTTTTTGGCACCATCAAGAACATGTCCGACATGGAGACGGGTGGCGACTTCTACTGGCTGCGGAAGGTGGGCCAGGTGCTGACGAACAGCAAGCCGATGATGAACTTCATTTTCGACACCGCTGTCAACGACCTGATCGCCTGGGGGATGCAGGAATCGCTGGTGAGCCAGTGGAACGATGCCCACAACGACGCCTACTTCAAGAAAGAGAAGCCAGGGATCTCGACGCTCGACGAGCAGTACACGCAGGACAAGAAGACGCTGAACCAGTGGTCGGAGGCCGCACCTATCGTCGGTGCCAAACAGTATGCCGAGATCCTGGCAGGGGAGGCGGCCGCCGAGCAGAACATCATCGAGATCGACTACGACACGACGTGGCCCGGACTGAAGCTGGGCGACATCATCAAGGCCAACGACGAGGAGTTCGTCGTGGTGGAGATCGCCTCGCGGGATAGGGACAAGTTCGTGGTGAAGGCCATTGCCAAGGAAGACGGCGTGTTCTATCCCACGATGATCCCGGCAGGACACATCCGTACCAGCGGTCCGCAGGTGGCATTGGTGGTGGATGCCGACGACCCCCTGAAGAAGAACCGCGTGCGTCTGCAGTACCCCTGGCAGCTGACTGGCGTGAATTCTGTCTATGAGAAGATCCTGGCCAAGGACCTGAAGGGGCAGGACATCAGCGACGCCACGCCCTGGCTGCTCTACGCCTCGGCGTCGGGACCGACCAAGGCCGGTGTGCACGGCCGTCACTATCTGGCAGAGAAGGTGCTCGTGAACTATGCCAACAACAACGTGGAGCGCCCGTTCGTGGTGGGTGCCGTCTCGACGGACATTCCGGGCTCGATGAAGGTCGCCTCGGCCGTGATGCAGGCGCCCAACGGCACGTATATCAAGGTGCACGAGGGTACGGGCAAGGGTGCCTCGGCCTTCATGGCCAACTTCACGCCGGGCCTGAGTCTGGCCAACGGCTTCTTGAGCTTCCCCGACTTCTTCGGCTCTGACAACGAGATGAGCAAGGCCTTCGAGGGCGGCGTGGAGCTGGGCGACAAATACGGTGTCTGGAACATCAGCTGCTCTACCGACAAGCGTTCGATCAAGATCAACTCGCCCTGGGGCGACGTGGGTATCAACGCCTTCACGGGCATCACGATCAACGCGCCCAACGGCGACGTCAGGATCAAGGGCAAGAACGTGTCGATAGAGGCGGGCAACAACCTGAGCCTCAAGTCGGGCACGAACATCACCAACAAGTTCATCTCGACGTATGGCGGCGGTAGTACCTTCAACATGACGAGCCTGATGTACGAAGCGGGGTCGATGGCCACCCAGAAGCTCGCCTCGATGGTGGAGAGTGTGATCGACCTCTCGCTGATCCGCTCGCTCATCGATGTCTTTTGGCGGCCTCAGGAGGGTGCGCTCTCCATCCAGTCGAACCGTTACCTGAAGATGGGTGCGGGCGGAGCGATGCCGGGCTATCCGGATGCTGCCTACCTTAATCCGAAGAAGCGCGACGAGCGCGACGAGAAGTTGCTTGAGAAGCAGCTGCCCGACACGCTGAAGATGGGTCCGGCGATGGTAAAGCTGGTGAACAAGCTGCCTAAGATGGCGGACACGATGGTGGAGCGGTACAAGGCAAGATACAGAGACTGTATCAACAAGAAAAAGGAGCTGGAGGATGCCGTCGAGCGGCTGAGCAAATATACCACAGTGCTTAATGTCAGTGACTTGTGGAGCGGGTATGACGCCCTGAGGCCGAAGCTCTGGGATCCTGGGACCAAGAAAATGACGGAAACTGATATGGGCTTTACCGCTTACAGCACCAATGACAGTATTGATGATATCACTCCTGCAGTTATGCTTAGATGCGCACAGACTGACACGAGTGAAAGCAGAAAGCGTAACACATCGGTGAAGAAACAGAAGAATTATATCCTGAAGCGCCGTTTGGAGTGCAAGAAAGAAGTGGTTGACAAGGCCAATGCCCTGCTGGAGAGCATCAACAGGCTGCGCACGGATCCGCAGAAACTGGGCGACCTGCACGCCGCCGGCATCGGACCTGAGAACCGGCATGCGCCCGCCAACGCTGTGAAGGCACTGCTGGCGGCCATCTCGGCAGAGAAATGCAAGGACACTGCTTTCTTCAAGTATGCCTGCAACGCGGAAGGCGCGATCACCGATAAAAGGGCCGACCTGACGGAAGCAGCCCTCGCCGCCATCAACTTCCGCAAGAAAGCCCTGATGCGCCGGGCAGCACTGAACCTGATGGAAGGCTGGGGTATGGAATCGAAGGCCATCAAATTCAAGTTGAATGGCAATAAGATCGAAGAGAGCACGGTGGCTGCGAAGCCAGCACGCCCCGCCAGCGACGACGATCTGGAAGACGAGGGCAAGTGGAGCCTCTACGTGAGGAGTCTGGAGTTCACCAAGCCGATAGCGAAGACGGCCAGTTATCTCAACGAGGCTGTATCAACGCTCTTCGATCCCACCAACTTCAATTTGGCTACGCCCTTTCTGGAATATTACTCCTGGAGTAACCCCAAGGCGGGACAGATACTGTTTGGTACGGGTGCGACCTACAGCATGAAGGCCGACGGCACCATCAGTCGGTTGGAGACGCACCGCAATCGGGCCAGAATATCCAGGGCACTGCTCAGCGAGGCCGACCAGGCGGCCTTCGACCTGCTGAACGAGAGTGTGCAGGATACGCTGAAAGAACTCGGTGGTGTTTCTGCTTCTATTTCTGTCTTACCGTCGGACATCATTCCGGAAGTGGCCGAAGAAGATGAGGATGACAGCGATGACAACAACAACGACGACGACAACGAGAATTTAGTCATTGAGAGTATATTTTAATAATAAGATGTTTTATGGCAGACTATATAATTGACGATTGGAAGACGATGCTTGCTGACTTTCAGGACTGCGTGCAGAAAGACCTGGAGGAAATCCACAAGCAGAAAGCAGAGATACAGCAGATGAAGGCCGAACTCCGCAAGGAGATGGAGGGCTTCAAGTACTATCGCGACGAGAATTGCCTGATTCTCTCGGCCCCGAAAGTGATCATCGGCAATGTCGATGAGAGCGGCGACCTGCTGGGCGGCTTGGGCGAGGTGATAATCAAGGGACACGGCGTGGAGCTGAACGGTGTGGGCGAGACGGGACATATCGTCAGCCGCGCACCCAGCATCCGGCAGACTGCCGTCGATCCCGGCAGCGACGGACAGGAGAATATCGTCTGCAGGACGTCGGAGATCACGTCGCAGGCCTGCAACATCGTGCTGGAGAGCAACGACGCCACCGATGCCTTCTCCACGATGCCGGCATCGGCAGGCAAGGGCGGCGTCCGCATCCATGCCGACAACGCCATGCAGCTGGAGGCCGCCGTATCGAGCGAGCAGCGCAAGAGCCAAATAGAGTCCTCGGTGGATGCACTCACCAAGCAGATCTCAGAACTGGAGAAGCAGAAGACGGCACAGAAGCAGCAAGTAGATGGCGCCTTCGAAACGATGAAGTCGCTGCTCGACCAGGAGGAGAAACTGGACTCCGACGACGCGATGGTGGGGCGCGTGAACACCCTCGATATGTTCGACATACACGAACAGGTGGAGTCGGCGCTGCCGATGCTCTGTCAGGCATCGATGGCCTACGTGAACACCATCTCGCAGCTGGCCGAGGCCAACAGGATGAAGAAAGCGCTGGAGACCGAGAAGGGCACCATCAAGGAGGGCGACGACTTCAAGCAGAACACGACGGGCGCCACGATGCAGATCAAGGCAGAGAGCATCAATATAGCAACAACCGACGGCGACGGCAACCTGCACACCAATCCCGAGGCAGGCATCAGTGTGAGGACCCCGAGAATGGGCGTCACGATGATCGACGACGAGGGCAAGCTCGTGGAGGACAGCACCTTCTCCGTGAGGAGTGAAAACATCGCCCTGCTGGCAGCAGGCCCCGAGAACGAAGGCAAGAACCTGAACGCAACGGGCAACGTGACCATTGCCTCAAAGAACGTCACCATCGAAGCCATTGACTATGAGGAGAAGGAAGGCCTCTACACCGAGAAGGAACTGACGGCAGACAGCAAGGTGAGCATCACCGCCAAGACCGTGGAGGTGGCTACGACGAACCCGAAGAACATCGAGCGCGACGACGACGGCAACATCACCAAGGGCGAATATACCGCCGAGGGCGACGTCATCTTCAAGTCGAAGAACTTCACCGTCGAGAGCCTCGACTACGAGGTGGCCGACGGCACACCGAAGATGAAGGCCCTCACGAAGGACGGCAAGGTGGCCTTCCGCGCCGAGAAGACCGACGTGCTGGCAGCCGACGCCGAAGGCAAGGCCACAGGCAGCATCAGCCTGAACGCGAAGGCCGTCAACGTGAAGTCGATGGATGTCGATAAGGAGAGTCTCGCCGACACGGCACTCGCTGCGGGCAGCACGATGACGCTCGTATCAGAGAAGATGTACGTGGGTGCGAAGTCGAAGAGCGTGAAGTCGAAGAAGCTGCAGGCCGTCTCCGAGGAGATGGGACTCTTCGCCGACAACACCTTCGAGGCCCAGCAGGGCGACGGCAAGGCTGTGGTACAGCTCGACGGCGGCAACGCCTCCGTGGGCGGCAGCAAGACCGATATCTACGGTGCTACCACCATCAACGACAAGACGGAGGTGAAGGGCGAGATCAAGGCACCGAAGGCCACTATCGACAACCTGGAGGCAGCAGCCTCGTTCAAGTCGCCGAGCATCACCGACGGTCAGGCTGCCGGTGGCGGCGGTGGCGGCGGCAGCCTGAGTGCCAAGCTGAAGTCGGAAGATGCTCCGGAGGAGTAAGGGTTTTGTTTAGAGTTTACGGTTTACAGTTTATAGTTTAGTGTTTATAGTTTAGAGTTTATGAAACGTTCAATATTCAATGAATACAATCAGCTGCACGAGAAGCTCACGGGCTATGTGGCTATGCTGAATTTCCGATACTTGAATCTCTGCATCAAGGCAGAGCCGGTATCGCTGATACCCGTGAAAGTGAATGTCGAGGGCGAAATGAAAAATCTGGAGCAGGTGGCCTATACTGCCAAGAAGGACGACTACCGCTTCTGGATCGTGCCGAAATTCCACGACGACCTGACGGCCATCGCCGAGGGTGTCGCCAAGGTACATCCGGAGTTCCGTCAGGAAGTGGGGGAATACAAGTCCGAAGGCCTCAGCGGCGAGGGCAGTGAGCACACCGTGAAGTACCTGCAGCTGACGATGCCCGAGGTGGACGACAATCTCTACGACGCGATGAAGGATGCCGTCGATGTGTTCTATCAGGAGTGCAAGACGCTGTCGGACGCTGCCTTGACGAAGGCCAAGGGCGCGATAGCCCTGCAGTCGGCAGGTGAGCCGAAGGAAGACATCGACGACATGAAGAAGGCTATCGATGACCTTCAGAAGAAAAACGAGGAACATCGTGACCAGCTGCGCGACAAGAAACTGAAGGACATAGAGGAGGCCTACCACAAATGGCTGGAGCGAGTAGGAATATAAAGGAAAAGCCAAAAACACGCGTATGGAAAAGAATTTTAAACTGCAGAAGGACGACACGACGCTGTATGTCCTGTTAGGCAACGAGCTCTCGACGGATAATGCCGCCCAACTGACGGAAGAGCTCTCGAAGTATTGCGGAAAAGATATCAAGAAGGTCGTGTTCGACGCTAGCGGACTGGTCTTCCTCACGAGTAGCGGACTGCGGGCCGTCTTCTATGCCTATCAGGACCTCGGCGACGAGCCGGAGATCGTGTTCGTAAACTGTGTGCAGCAGATTTACGACGTGCTCAATCATGTCGGGCTGACATCGTTTATCAAGTTCGAGGAGGATGCGGAGATGAAGAAGCTGTATCGCAAGAACAACCTCTCCAATCTGTCGAGAACTGAAATCGACCAGCTCACCATTGAACGGAAGAAGGCGCTCGAACACTTCGCTGCGAGCAACGACGTGGTCTGCTACAGCATGAAAATCGGGCAGGAGGACTAAATTCACTCGGACCGATGACACAGTTGCATTTCCATCATATAGCGGGACAGGAGCACGACATCATCGCTGCCATCATCCAGACGCCGGAGGTGGTAGCGGTAGGTGGGGCGATGGGGCCTGTCCACCTGGTGGTAGAAGAACTGGTGGTAAATATCGTAAACTATGCCTATCAGGCAGAGGGCACCCAGACTTCCAAGGGGGATTATCTCGACGTAGAGACCGATCTCCACGGGGAGCGGCTCACAATCCGCCTCCGCGACGGGGGCGTGCCGTTCAACCCGCTTGCACAGGCGTCGCCCGACACCTCTCTGCCTATGTCGCAACGGAAGAAAGGCGGACTGGGTATCTTGCTCGTCAAGAAGGAGACCGACGAGCTGACCTATGAACACACTGACGGAGAGAATGTGCTAACCATCGGTTTCGACGTCGGTGACAAAACGAAAACTATGACACAATGAGAAAACTGACCATCCTGCTTATACTGATGCTTTCGGTTACGCCGAGCTTGTTGCAGGCCAAGAGCGACGCTGCCCGGAAACTGCAGCAGCGTCAGATTGACCTCTTCTATACGGATAGTCTGGAAGCCTTCATGGATGTATCAAACCGGCTGAAGAAGCTCTTGGAGCTTGAGGGCGAGGAAGAACAGCTCTATAATGCCTGGAGCAGGCAGATTACCTATGTTCTCGACAATGTAAGCACCAATCAGGCCCTGAAGATGATCGACGAGATCAGAGAGCATGCCGAAGATAAAAACAGCAAATACGGCTTCTACATCCAGACCTTCCTCAATGCCCATATCGCCAGAAATCTGGGGATGAGCGACCGCGCAGAAGAACTGGTGGAACAAGCCATCGACTACAAGAGACGCTATCTGCACAAGACGAAGCCGCTGCTGCAGCTCTACTACTTCATGTCGAATGTGTATGGCGACAGGAAGCAGGGCGAGAAAGTCATCCAGGAGATAGATAAGGCATTGGAGCACAAAGGCTGGAGTGATGAGGACATTATCGTGCTGTGGTCCTTGAAATGCAATGCCGTCACCCAAATAGAGCCTGTCGATACGGCGCGCTTTATGAAATACTACAAACAGCTGCACGCCGTCATCAAGGAAAAACACTATGAGGGAGATGCTGCCGTCAAAACGGAATGCTTCCACGCGCAGTTCATGCACGACTATTCCCGGCTGTTGGAACACGCACAGAAAATTCCAGACAAGGGAGCCAGGCTCAAGTTCAAGATTACGGCCTACGACGGACTGAAACGGGAGCAGGAAGCACTCGACAGCTTCAGGGTGTATAAAGAATGGACGGATAAGCAGTTTAATGCCGATACGCGCAGGCAGGCGGAGATGAGTGCGCTGGCATTGGAATCAGCCCGTGCGGAGAACGAGGCAGAGACGCTCCGTCTGACCAACCAGAGCATGATACTCACCATCATCGTCTGGGGACTGGGCATCGTGGCCATCTACCTTATAATCTTCCTGCGTCGCCGCTATCGGCAGATGCGAAAGCTGCAGGCCGCCTACGACCAGCTGGAGGATGTGACGGCACAGAAAGAGCGTATCGAGAGTGAACTGCGCATTGCCCGCGACATTCAGATGTCGATGGTGCCAACGGACTTCCCCACGCGTCCTGATATCGACATCTATGGCAGCATGACACCGGCGAAAGCTGTCGGGGGCGACCTGTATGACTTCTTCTTCAGCGACAATCAGCTCTACTTCTGTATAGGCGACGTGAGCGGCAAGGGGGTGCCTGCGGCACTCTTCATGTCGGTAACCAAGAGTCTGTTCCGGGCCTACGCCTCTGAAGAGCAGATGCCCGACCGTATTGTCTCGCGTATGAATAAAAGCCAGAGTGAGGATAACAAGATATGTATGTTCGTCACGCTGTTCGTGGGTATCCTCGACCTGACGACAGGTGAGCTGCGCTATTGCAATGCGGGCCACGAGGCTCCCTTCATCATCGGCAAGGAGCCCCGTCAGCTACCCGTGAATCGTACCTTCCCGGTGGGAGCCGTCAGGAAAGCAGCCTATCAGACGCAGACGGCTGTCATAGAGCCACAATCCACCATCCTGCTCTATACCGACGGGGTCACTGAGGCGATGAATGCCGAGAATCAGATGTTCGGCAGTGACCGTATCACCGACAATCTGACGCAAGCTATCCAGACAGGGCAGCAAGCACCAAAGACGGTGATAGAAGGTCTGATCCAATCCATTCATGATTTCGTAGGAGATACCGAACAGAGTGATGACATCACGCTGCTGGCCATCTCCAGTTCGCCCAACAGGTCTTTGATGTAGTCCCTTTCCCAGTCGCGCAGGTGATGGCGCTCGCCGTCGTACTGCATGAGGTCGAGGTCGATGGCTACGATGCCGTCTTCGTTTCTGGTGCGTCCCAGCCGTTTCTCAATCTCCTTGAGCACCTCTTCGAGCAGGTTTGCGCTGAAGGTGGTTGTGGCTTCGCAGAGCTGGTTGAGGTAAAGTGACGGTCGCGATACGTGGAACGGCTCCGTCCAGTGGGCCGAGGTGAAGTGGAGGTCGCCAAGGATGAGTGCCAGCTGCTGGCGGGCGGCCTCAAGATGCTGCTCCTGCTGCTCGTTGGAAGCCAGCGCGATGATGACGTAATGCTGTCTTGGTTTCATAACGAATGCAAAGATAGTGAAAAAAGTGAAAAGCCAAAAGGAAAATGAGCAAAATGTGGTTTTTTCTTTGTAACTTTGTAGCGGAATGCTGAAGGAAATGACATGTCGGGTTGACAAAATGAAAGAAAAGCGACTATTTTCGTGAATTTCTGCTCAAATATTTGGTGGAATGAAATAAAAAGTGTAATTTCGCAGCGTTTTTCAAGAACATAGGAAATTTAAACTTTATAAAATAACAATCAAAATGAAGAAGTACAACTTTAACGCAGGTCCCTCAATCCTTCCGCGCGAGGTGATTGAGAATACCGCTAAACAGTGTCTTGATTTCAATGGTTCTGGTCTCTCGCTGATGGAGATCAGCCACCGTGCAAAGGATTTCCAGCCCGTCGTTGACGAGGCCGTAGCTCTGGTAAAGGAGCTGCTGCAGGTGCCCGAGGGCTATTCTGTGATCTTCCTGGGCGGCGGTGCCTCTCTGGAGTTCTGCATGATCCCCTACAACTTCCTGATCAAGAAGGCTGCCTACCTGAATACGGGTGTATGGGCAAAGAAGGCCATGAAGGAAGCCAAGCTTTTCGGTGAGGTCGTTGAGGTGGCTTCTTCTGCCGATGCCAACTACACCTTCATTCCGAAGGACTGGACTGTTCCCGCTGATGCCGACTATCTGCACATCACGACCAACAACACGATCTACGGTACGGAGATTCGCAAGGACCTTGACGTCCCCGTTCGTCTGATTGCAGATATGTCATCGGATATCTTCAGCCGTCCTATCGACGTGGCTAAGTATGATGCCATCTACGCTGGTGCACAGAAGAATATGGCTATGGCCGGTGTGACCATCGTCATCGTGAAGGACGACGCTCTGGGCAAGGCTCCGCGCGAGATTCCCACAATGCTCGACTACCGCACGCACGTCGAAAAGGGCTCTATGTTCAACACGCCTCCTGTGGTGCCCATCTACTGCGCACTCGAGAACCTGCGCTGGCTGAAGAAGCAGGGTGGTGTAGAGGCTATGGACAAGCTGGCTCACCAGCGCGCAGAGATCGTGTATGGCGAGATTGACCGCAACAAGATGTTCGTAGGCACAGCCAAGGAGGAAGACCGTTCGCTGATGAACCTCTGCTTTGTGATGGCTCCTGAGTATAAGGAACTGGAGAAGGACTTCCTCGACTTCGCCACCTCTAAGGGTATGGTAGGTGTGAAGGGTCACCGTTCG
>ODAJ014727734.1_pt1 | contig 14170 bp, 10 predicted proteins | sample 1539241 | NCBI WGS metagenome assembly ODAJ01 (sample SAMN02144231, study PRJEB22623) | gut metagenome | biome: sheep rumen | host: Ovis aries | place: New Zealand
ACCCCTCCTCGTCGTCCACTACTAGCTGCCGGCCATCCTGGGAGGGACCTGTACATGTGTGCCACCCACAGAAAAAAATTTTGCGTCCCAATCCCCCTTGCGCTGATGACGTAATAAATCGTGTCATGATATGTTTTGACAAAATTTTTTTCTTCAATTTTTTTCTCTGCGGAGAAAAAAAGTTTATTTAAGTAAAGTGGTTTAAGTTTAGTTGTGAAATTTTTTATCTCGAGAAAAAATTTATGTCGAGTATTGTGGTAAATATACGTGAGAGTAATGGACAAAAGCGTCGAATCATCATCAACATTGAACCCCCAAGGACTGAAGCGTCTGACGAGGGAGGAAAGCGTGGATCTCGAGTCCCTGGTGACGGCACCAGTGAGCAAGGTGAAGAAGACGAGCGAGGGTGCGCACAAAAAACTTGTACGCCAGCGTACTGCGGCGGAAAGCGATCACCTTACTTCGCCATTCCCTACAACACCCTCGGAGGAGAGGAAAGACCAACGTACAGTCCTTAAAGGACCTGTCGACTTTTCAAAGGAGGTGTTACCTCGCTTGAAGAGACCTGATGGAAGCGCTGGCTTCCTTCCTCTCTCGATCGGACGTGGGTTTAACGATTTCTGGTGGCGTCCGACTGGTTGTGCTCTGATTCCATCTTCCGAAGTGTATATCTTGATGGATATCATATACTTCATCGAAGATGCCAAGGCTTTATTGCAACCAACTCCTCTTGCAGGAATGTGTACTGTGCGCTGCGATTGGGCGGAATTAACGAACGTATGTTATCTGTACGATCGTTTCTTGAAGTACCTGCACTCGGAGAAGAAGAAGGAAACTATCGGTGAATGGCAAGGACGGATGATGCAAGCAGCTCTCGAGTCATCTGATGTCCACAACAATGTCGGGTTTGCAAAGGCTGTCTTTGATCTGACATTTGCTCAGGCGTGTACTCGTATTCCGGAAGAGTTCGGGATCTATTTCCAGAAAAGACCTTTCAACCAGATCATCAACTATCCAGCTGCTGCGAGCAGAGTGGAGAACATCAATAGCATTGTTGGTGATGCCTGTAATGGTGAGTTCAAGTATGAGATGCGGCTTCGTATAATGTACTTGGATGAAGCAGCAGGAAAGATGAAGAGAAAGGGAATCGGAAAAAACAAGAAGAAGGAGTTGCTTGCGCCAGCACCGACACCTGCTTTAACTCCCGTAATGGCAGAGTGCATTGACCTTGATGAGGATGATATTCCTACACAACCACCACCATACGCACAGGAAGTTAAGTGAAGTCAGACAAATCCATCACTTTCCCACCACTCACACTAGATGGAGACATTCTGGGTCTCTTCATAGGGAGTCCTCTATAACCATATCCCAACATATCCAAAGCCTGAGAAATAGGCTCACCCACAGTTGGTATATATTTAGCCAATTTACTTGGGATCTTATACTTCTTAGCAAAAGAGTGGATTGCTTTCAATCCTTTGAGTACGTTGTCCCAGAAGCCAGATCCCTCCATCTCACCCAAACTAGGAGATTGAGCGTTCACAGCTTCAGCAGATGTTAAGGGTGTTGCAACAAAACTGTCTTTAGCAATGGGGTTCAAGTCAACATTACATGATCCAGGTGTTATTGTAAGGACACCTACATATTCCATGATCAACCATAGGGCGCAGTCACGATAGTTATCCGGCATGTTAGGAGGAGTAAGCCAATCACCCTCAACTTGGAACACCATGTCTTTAGCGTTTGCACCGGGGACAAGTTGCTGGTCTGGCAGAATGATATCCACTCCAGGAATCAAACGAAGGCAGCTTCCTGCTCCTGGATTGTAAACTGGGCTAACGCTCTCTGCAGGATCTGGCATATCGGATCTATAGCTGGAATAAGACAAACGCCCCCAAGAAGTGAAACTATCTTCACATCCGTTAGTTTTTGCTATTCTGTATAGATCTTCCACTTGGGCATTAGCTAGAATACGAGTTGTATTGGCACAGCTGATGGAGATGTTTGCAATAGGAGCAAAAAGTTTGTTGTATGAATACGATTTGCCAGGTCCCATGGCAGGAATAGAACCAGGATAATAATCATAAGGAGCTGTTTGCAAGTCGGCTAGTTTAGGTCCTACATAAACCCATATAGCGTTTGGAACTTGATTCAAAGTATAGACACCAGACATGAAATGATTTCTAGAACCTGGTTTCATTTCTAACGTTACGGGAGTTGCATAAGGTACCATCCGTCTATAGGGTAAAGTTATACTGGTGGGGATGGGAAACTCGGGAGGTGTGGTGAGAACCTGATACCGAAGGACGGCATCAAGAATATCTACATTAAAGCTGGTAATAGAAGTTAACGGTGTCATCATTATGCTAAACATGTTTTGCAAACCTTGCAAAGTATAAGCGATATCAAGCGATGTGAGACCGTAAATAGGCTTGCCCCAAGTTTCATCATAGCGCGATGCAAAAGGAGTGCAAAAGATTGGTTCTCTCCAGCGATATGTGGCAGTTAAAGTGGCAGTAGGAGTTTCAGCAGTTAATTGAGCTCTTAGATGGTAACCCGGCAGAATGCAGTCTTCATTCTTAGAACTATATGGTGTATACAATGCTCGATCGAAACGCCTATAGGGGAACCAATCACGCTCTAGAGATTGAGATTCACCAGTCATATAGTTGCGCGGTAGTTCGCTTGCCATCCAGCATTTTTTGGCTGGGCAAACGTTTGCATAGGATTTGTCAAGTCGTTCTTGACTCCAGTAACGTTCTTTCGCTCTAATATATTGTTGCGGCTGGGAATCAATTCCAGTACCGTTCAAAGTTACATGGATATTGGCGGCACATCTGCTTAGAGGGAAAGAGTTTAACATGAATTGGGCAGGTTCGTATAAAATGTTACTACCAGTCGCTCCTTCATTCAAAGCTACCTCGACAGTAAGCCTTGCTGTTACTTCCAGCTCGAAAGTGTTGAGGTAACCTCTGCCAGCACCACGAGTAACGATGTTGTTGATCAAGATAGAGTCATTACCCACGGAACTTGCATTAAGTGAGTAATGCGTATTTTCCACAGGTCCCAGCACTGCAGCAAAGGGAGCTACAGTATCAGGCTCGAGTCTAGGATCAAGCAAGTTTGCCACTGTTACTTTATCAGTTTTGCCTGAAGGTGTTGCACTCATGTATCAAAGTTCAATCAGTCAGTCACTCACTCTGCAAAATTTATAAAGTTTTGCATACGACGAAGGAATGAGTGCAAAGAGATATATGTACCAACCTCAAAAGGGTGATGTTCTTCAAAAAGCATGCCCACCCGGAACAAAGGTCTTTAGATATAGGGATCTGTTCGATCCCAATCTTATGTTAGGGAGAGATAATGTTATTCTTCTTGAAGATCCTATGAAGCCAAATACCGGACATTGGGTCGCACTAAAGTTAATGCCCGAGTATAGACAGGCTTATTTTTTCAATTCATACGGAGGAAAGCCAGATCAGAAGAAGAATGAGTGGATCCCTCTTGAGTTGTTGCAAGCTAGTGGTCAAGATGAAAACGTATTGAATGATATTTTAAAGGGGTTGGCATTGAAAGGGTGGACTATACACTACAACGATTATGCATATCAGAAGGAGGGGGATAAAACAGCTACATGTGGTGTGTGGGCTGCAGCGTTCTTAAACTCTGAACAAAATCCTGACGTGTTCAAGGAAAAACACTTTCCACTTGAGGCATATTATGAAGCGCTGTTTAGAAAACATCATTGGTGAGAGAAAACTTTGAAGGAATGATCGTATATGGTGTTCCGAAAAAACCTGTTTTACCTTTTGATCTTCTGGCAACAACGGAGTTAGGAGAAAAAGCTTACTATGTGCCAAGTAGCGTGATACCTACTAAAGGTGATGAAGACGTCGAATGTAAGTCGCGAGAAGGTGATGATTGGTTTCCCGTAGTGACGAAGCCTCAAAGACTGACGGCTTTCTTGCCAGGGAATCCTGGTGCTGGAAAGAGTTATCTTGCAAATGAGTTGATACGATTGGTACCTCCTCACACTAATGTATTGTTATTTACTGCGCTGGAGGGTGATGATGGTAACTTCGCGCAGTTAAAGAGAGAGGGTCGTTTGTTCAAGGTTAGGATGGATGCTGAAATGTTGAAAAATATGACCTTAGATACCATCAGATCAAGATCACCTGAGACTCTCTTGTTGTTCGATGATGTTGATGCCATACGCGATCCGACTCTGGCGAAGGAAGTGTTCAAGCTAATGGAAGATGCATTGTTTAACGGTCGAGGACATGCCTGTCATGATGGTCGAGGGGATATACACGTTATAGCAACATCTCACGCACTGAATGATTATAGAAAGACAAAGTACACACTTGAAAATGCTGATTATGTTGCTGTGTTCCCACAATCAACTACATACAAACAATTGTTATTGTTGTTTTCCAAGATAGGCTTGAGCAAGGAGTTATGTGATAAAGTAGTGAAAGCAGGGAAGAATGGTGTGAGAAGAGTTATTATAAAAAAGAGTGCACCCATGTACATCATCATAGGATCCACAATCTCTCTCCTTTAAAAAAAAAAAAATTTATTTTCTTCTATATTTAGGGAAAAGGATCATACCTCTGCGATAGGCATTCAAGAGTCTACGTCGTTGCGCGAAAGTATAAGGATCTATACGGCGCAAATAAGACAATTCTCCATTTCCTGTAGGTTGTTGAGCTTGTTGTGCTTGTTGAGCTCGTCGAGCTTGTTGTGCTTGTTGAGCTCGTCGAGCTTGTTCTTCATCCTCAAGTTTTTTCATTCGAGCTAAATATCCTGATTCATACGGTTCCCATCGCGCAGGAGTCCTTCTTTCTCGTTCACCAGAGACTGGCTGAGTCATTGCTTGTACTTCTGCCACATCTCGCGGTACTCGTCTCATCGATGCTCGACCTCGAGGTCCCGTTGGTGGTGGCGATGAGGATGAGTCCTGCAAAGGTGGTGCTGGTGCTGGTGCTGGTTGCACCGGCGAGGCTGGACGCAAAGGTGATGCTGATTCAGAGCGTGCAGGTGAGCCTGCTCTCGAGCGTGGAGGTGAGGGTGCAAGCAAAGGTTCGACATCATCATCATCATCATCATCACCACCACCTGGAGATGCTGCTCTTGACGGTCCTCCTGAAAGAGCGATATCGGGCATATCCTCATCCGGAGCCGGTTGAGGTGGTTGCGGAGCTGCTAATAGTGCTGCCCTTTGAGGAACCCCTAAAATTTCGCGCCATTTTCCTATCCTTACGCGAGGTTGTTGCGGTATAAGTTTTCCTAAACGTAAACGCGTGAAGTGACCAGCAGATCCAATCCATGGGATGTCAGGTGCGATTGCTGCTTGAATTTGCTGTTGACGCTTTTGTCTCCAACGGGCTCGATCAGCTGCAATCTGCGCGCGTGTTACAGGTATAGGTCCTCGATGAATGACTGTTCTTATGTAATTCCACATCTTTCTCAAAGCTGATCCATAGAGATCTTCCCTATTCTGATCATAGTTCGGTAAATGTCGTTGCAAATATAGCAAATTATCATGAATGAATCGGCTTTTTACTTGACGCGCCGTTGTCGGATCGTTATTCAAATATGCTGAATCATACTCATATATTGCTTCTCCTATATCGTTCAGAAAACCATCATCAAGACCATATCTTCCCATGATTTTGTTTTTTGTTTGCGTCCACTCATTAGAGTTCAAAATAGTATCCCAAGCAGCATTAGGATCCCATCCTCCTCTCAAACGCGAAAGTTTCCTTGCTACGCACGACATCAGTCACTCACTTTTTACGGAACAAGAGATGACTCTGGAAAAGGATATTCCAGATAATCCTTGAGTCCTGTACTTCCTCTTATGGTAGGATAGGAGTAGTATGTACCTACCCAAGGAGTTTCAGGATCAGACAATTCCAACCTTCTTCCCGAGGCATCCGCAGGTCTTTCGTCGGGACCATAATGAATCTTATCTCGAATATAGTTCCAGAGTGTTTCTGCTTTCCTTTTACCACTTGTACCTTTGAGACTGACTCCCAGATGTCTAGCACAAATTTGCAATCCGTGCCCCTTAATAAGACCCAATCTTTTTCGATCGCCTTCAGCAATGGCTGTGTCATACTCATAAATTTTTGCAGCAATCAGACGCAACCAATCTTGCCCAAGTGTTTTCTTTTTCTTCATGATGTTCAAAGCGACACGTCCGAAAGCGGGACCTCTAACAATAATATCGTTGAAATCACTGTTGGTGTCCCATCCACCCACCAATGATACTGCATCCCTCATCCTCATACCACCATGGAGACGCCCAGTTCGGGTTAATCTCCTACCTCCTCTAAGAGCTGCGTTATTATAGTAACTCATTTTGTTCGAACAATCAATCACTCACTCACTCATTCAATCAATCAAATCAATTAACATTACAGGAAAGTGATTGATTGACTCGATGACCGAACAAGTATATAAGCGTGTTAACATTACCAGTGCTGCTGACACACCCAGAAAAAGAGAAGATGGTGAGAGATATGTGGAGATGTCGATGGATCTGCCCACTAACTTGATTCCTAACACTGCAGATGTGAAGAGTGTCAGGATGAAGGTGATGAAGGCCAACATACCTATGAACAGATTGCCTTTCTGTACTATGCACAGGTTAAACGATGGAGATGAACCTGTTATACCCGATGATCCATCAAAAACACTTAATCTTGCTGGCAAAATTGGTGTAACACCAGATACAATTGATCCTTATGGAAGATATATTCACTATGATCCTGATACTCATTTATCACCATGGGCAGAAACTGTTCGCCCAATGACGGCATTGAAAGTATTACCTCTGAACGCAGATTTTTCCGTAGAAGGGCATGATGAATCATGGCGATCGGAATATCGCAATGGTTATCATGAGTTTTATACTTTTTCAGAGCTTCTGCAAACTTTGAACGCCGCTCTCTCCGAACAGCTTTCACACTCTTTTGATCCGGAGTTTGGCTTTTGCCCGCAGATGAAGTTTGAGTTGAACGAAAATGGAACGCTGACACTAAGAGTTACTCCTAGAGCTACCACAACTTTTTTGCCTGATGGATACCCAGTTCAAGAAGAAGTTGATGTTGCGTCCGGTCGTTGGATCTGCAGTGAAGGATTGACAATTGTGCAAGGTGGGACAGTGCAGGATGCCTTGGTGTACTCTCCTTGTTCGGTTTTTGTGAATGAGGCACTAAAAAACATCCTTTCGTCTTTGCCATGGATTGAGAGTCCTGTTTCTGAGTCGGTTTGGAAGCCTGGCGGTGTTGGTGATAGTACTAAGGTTTTCTTGTTAGATACGAAAAAAGCAAAAATAACCTTAGGTCTAAAACATCTTATACACCTCTACCAGTACGATGGCACAAGCACTCGACCTTATCAAGCTATTGAAGTATATGATTTGTGTTACAACTTCCCTGAATCATATGCAGCATCCTGCAGAGATGTATCTGCCATCGCATTAACCCTCCGTAACGTGTCTTTCCCCAAGCAGATATTCCCCGTTAACATCGGCAAGGATCTTAATTTATCCCAAGTGACTACTGTCCCCATCGTTGATCTGTTTTATCTGACAGATTCAGAACATCTCAATCTAGACAGAATGCCGTTAGTGAGTGAGATTGAAGATTTCACCAACTCCGGACCCATAACAATGGATCCTGGATGCTTGGAGATAAGAAATATGGTGTGGAAAGTGTATTATATCACCAAGAACGGTGATATGAGAGAGTTGGTGATGTCTGCAGAGGATTCCTTCACTCTGCAGGTGATGTTTGAGATATTTTTTGTTAGAGATGGAACTTATGGGTATCCTTCTCTAAAACGCCCTCACTCCGAGGGTATGTCTGGATGACCGAAGGCATGAGTGTGGATGCCATCATCACAGATATAGCGTTTACCATCTAAGCCGCTTATTCTCTTCAAGTGCTCGGCGCTACGCATGGTGAAGTTATAGCGATCAATACCCTCGTTAACGGTATCAACCACGGCAAGATCAAAGACCATCTTCTGGTAGGTCTCCCACGTCATATATTCATCCTGCGCACTGCGAGTGACACCCTTGGCTCTCTTGCCAAAGTGTCCTTCCTTCGTCACGTATCCATAAAACTTCGAGCGCAATGCGATCACCTCATCGATATAATCCTTTCCCGTCTCGCTCTTCAACTGTCCACCTAACTTTCCGATCATCTCCTTGTCTCTGTTCATCATATCAATGACATCTTGCCCTCTTTCGTGCTCCAACCTCACAATGAAAGAATCCGTATCCGTATAGATCAGCTCAACCTTCTTGAACAAAGTGCTCAAATCATCATAGAAAATACGATACATGTGCAACTTTGCCATCTCCAACACACACGCTCCGATATACGATGGTCTATCGAGGATGACCTCCTCGCCATCCAAGCGCACGATGCTATTGTCTTCGTCAATAGGTTTGATACTAACGACCTTCCCTGTCTCGAGCAATCCTTCCAAGCTCTCACGATTCCTCAATATCTCGCAACTGCAGCGGTTGAGAGGGTTCTCGCACGTCTTGCCATAGATGCTGTTACCGCAAAGCTTGTAAGCTGTCTTGCTTAACTCATCGCTACACTGATTACGCAACTCGATGTTGTGGTGTATGTATCCCTTCAGATAGTCCGACTCGGTAAACTCGATGACGAAGTGAACTTTCTTTACTTCCATTCCATGCTTCATGTACCATTGCAACAGTCTCCAATGAACAGGATACTCCTTCTTATCATAATGAGTACCCACTAAGCCAATGAAGGCCTTGACGCTCTCACTTCCGTTAACCTTCAACCACTTCTTTATGTATGGCAGATACTCATGTTGCGGGGTCAAGTACTCATCTTTGACACAGCGATGTTCTGGTGCAAAGGGATAGTCATCCGTCCTCCTCTTCAGCTCATCAGAAGAGTGTAGGTCCACCATCAGGCATGCACCTGCGCTCTTCTGCTCAAGATAAGCGAAGTAAGCATCTAGTTGGTCGACAGCGATCGATGGACGCCACTTAAAGTCTCCAAGAGGATACTTGAACTCTTGCATCACATACGGGTAGAGTCCGTTTACATCTAAGTAAACGATGGTATGCGTGTCATCGCTCTTGGCATACCGTAGAGGAGCTGATGTAACACCTCCGCGCATCATATCTTGGAAAAACTCTGCATAGAAAGTGTTGTTATACAGCTGAAGACTTAAGTCTGGCTTAAACCGAAGGAAAGCAGCCCAGGATGCCGATGGCATACCCATGTACTCCGTCAGATCAATATGATGCGTAGTCTTGAAGCGATCGCAGACTACACTAAAGATGTCTGCCAACTGCATAACGTCGCACATGAGATAGATATCGTGATAGTCTCGAGCAGTCTTACAGCGGTACACTCCCATTACCTCCAACACCTGCTCTTGTTGCTCACTTAGACTCTCCTTTGTCACGTTTGTTCCGAACAAGGGTACATTCTCATCCGTAGCTTCGAAGACCCTCGCAAACTCCGCTATGTCAGTATCCAATTTAACAGAGGAAGTAAAGAACTTATAAGGGAACAAGTTCTTGCGCAACACCAGCGCTATTTGTTCATCACTCACCTTATACTTTTTCCCGAACTCACGGAAGAATCGGGAGAACGTTTGTTTGTCCTTGAGCAGATCGCCTGTCCGCATACTAGCCACTAATCTCTCTAAGCTCAATGTAAGGAACTTAAACGTATCGCCGATTGTTACGGTGATGTACTTCTTCTTTTTACCACGCTTGGTGAACGATAGACGCTGCAACTTGTTCATAGTCTCCATCATGGCCTTGACTGACCATCCTTCATAAGCACGTGAATCAGCCTGAATAAACTCTCGCAAAATGTAATTAGCATCATAGTTCATCGCGTTGTGGAAAAACACTCTCACATCTTCATCGCTAGTCTCTGCTCGTTGTAGGATCCTGGAAAAGAATTCTTTGAGATCATAGCCAATAAAGAACACCTCCTTATCGCAGTCATACAGTCCATACGACATAAAGACGTGCTCTCCGGTCTCAGGATCTATGCTACTTTCAAAATCTGCAAAGAGCAAGCTGTAGGAATTGTGGGTCTCATCTTTGGGATCTACTCCTCTCATAGTAGGGGTCGCGCCATCTCCATACTCCACCAGTCTGATATGTTTTGATCCAGACCTGTAACGCATCAAGCAATGCTTCTTATGGAAGTCATAAAAAAACTGTGAGTGAAAAAGCAGATTACATTTCCTGCAACACCCAACATATTCAGAGTCTTCGGGGGTATCACTTGTATTCGGCGCCATCCCATCATTCTTTGCTTCTGCTTCTGCTTCACCACACTTGTGGCATGACAACATACTCTGATTCCAGAACACTTGGTGGCATTTGCTGCAAGTCTTGAAAATTTTTCCTTCTGCGTTATGGAACACCCAGCGCTTATCCGTAATCAGGAACGTATGGCTATGAACAACACCATGTATGTCCTTAGAGGAGATCACTAGCAGCTCAATACGAGTATCGGTTCCTCTCGGGGAGATGTAAGCAGGAAAGATTCTCTTACTCTTGCAGGTATCCATCACGTACACATCCAGAGCGCATTGATCAGGCTTATCCAGAATTCCCTCTTCAAGCCTCTTCGCAAACGAACAAAACTCTTGCACGCTAAGTAGCTCCTTCATCGACATAATGGGTAGACCGATATCATAGTATGCTTCAGGATCCCTTTGATGCGTATACAAGTAATCCACAACGTGCACGATGAATCGTATACTATCCACAATCATAGGGGAGGGATTTATCAGCGGAGCGCATCTTGCCTTTGTATACAAGACCTGGGGACTAATAAGATAGCCGTCCCTTATATCATTAGCAAAGCTTCTCCTGTCTAATCCCATGCGCAACAGGCCTAATAGTATCGCGTGAAACATACACAACTCATCATCCTTATCTGTATTGCTTACAGTCATTAATCCCCTCTTGCTAAAGAGTTTATCCATTATCGGCTGGTAAACTTCAGGCAACCAACGCTGACCAGGACGAACACCGAGAGCATGTTCGAGATGCAGACGGAACATAGAATCTACATCCCTCATTGCTCTAAAGGACATAACCATCCCACTATCGCTTCCTTGAAGGGTATTCACAGTATCCCCCAATGCTTCACGCAACTTAGTAAACAGTTGGATGGCTATCTCTATCAACCACCTTAGGCTCACCTCTCCATTATCCCTGATCCAGATAGGAAGTGGAACACCGGGTACGGGAGTAGTAGGACCCCTAGCCGTCGCACCATAGAATGCTCTGTATAATCGATCTCCAGATCCCCTTTGTCTATTCCACTGATTCCAGAAGCAATAAACGACGTAAAGAAAAATAGTGTCGGTCAAAAGACGCCAAGTGTCAAAGTTTGTTCCTTTCAAGACGAGCAAAGGATCATCCGCACGGCTTGCTCCACTGACGATGCGAGCTTTCCAGATCGTTGACTCAGGATTTAGAGCATTATTATTCAAATCACGCAGCATCGAGCGCCATCTTGCTCTGACATCTGGATCACCCATTTTTTCATTAAACACTGCAAGCCTAAAAAACGAACCGGACCCATCGACGATACCTTCTTCCTGCATCTCACGTATAATATGCTTGAGATAAAGTAAACCATCACGTCTTGATTCATCGTATGGCAACATCAGCCGTCCACTTTGACTCATGTTTCCATTCACATCCATCCTCCTCGCTTCCGCTTGCGACGCTACAATCGCACTATCGTCTGGGAAATTTACTGGATCTGCAGGCGCACCTTGTTGTTGTTGTTGTTGTTGTTGTTGTTGTTGTTGTTGTTGTTGTTGACCTTGCTGTTGACCTTGCTGTCCAACGTCATTAGATCCCATAGCGGCAGCGCCATCATCGTCATCGTCATCGCTTGCTTCTTGTGCCCGCGCACGTCTTTGTCTTTGTCTTCTTGGTGCATATCTTCTTTCCGCTTCTTCCGTCCGCTCGCGTCTCTGCGGGGGAACTCTCACGTTTGGTTGCTGAAGAGATAACCCACGCGTATCCACATCATATTCAGCAAACCTGCTCGGGAGTCTATGGGGGCGCCGGGGAAGACCTTCATCTGGCTGCGCACCAGGCAGACCACGCCGATCCAGAATGTATCCTTCAAACCTGCTCGGGAGCCTAGGTACACGTGGAGGAAGTCCTTCTTCTGGTTGTCTTCCACTGTTCGAGCGATTGTTTCGTCTCATTTTTTATACTCAATAAAAAAAAAAATTAAAAAAATAAAAAATAAAAAAAAAATTCAAATTAAAGTAACCGCTTTCATGTGACGTAATGAGAGAAAGATAAATGGTGACGTCATTTAGTGACGTCATTTTTTCTTTGGTTTCTTTTTCTTGTCTGCACCTCTAGCAGCACGTTTTTCTTTGAGTTTGCGCAACGCATGAGCTACACGTGCTCGTGCTAGATCATCATCATCTGGTTCGAAGTCATCATCAGGATCCAGATCCACATTTGGATCGTAATCATCAGACGGTGAATAAAGATCATCATCACCATCATCAACATCCACTTCATCTGGTATGACAAAGTCAGGGTCATACATACTACGACGACGTTCACGACGCATCATCTTTGCATCTTCTATATCAGATACAGTCTCATTTTCTAAATCATCAACGGTTTGCAGATACCTATTATTCTCATACCGCTGCTGCAACTCTTCTGTGAAAAAATGATATTTGGCTGCGAAATCTTCTGAGGTAGGCGATCTTGCTATTAAAGTGTTTATAATAAACCCAGCTAACGACTTAAAATCCGTTCTAGCTAGATTTCTCCCTTCGCATCTTCTTTCCATCCACGCGTAAGCATCTCTCTCGGCTCTTTGAAGTGATTCATCTGACAACCTTGTCTTCCTCTCATCGGGTATCGCTGCCGCTGCTGGCGGTGGTGGCATCCAAACTGTACTTCTTGCTCTCTTCATCCCTTGCTTTCTTATTCTATACATATAATACCGATGTGCATAGCGTGATTTAGGGCGAGCGGGTATCGCTGCCGCTGCTGGCGGTGGTGGTATCAATAGCCCCAGTCCGGGTGATGGAGCTGAAGATTCCTTCGCAGCCATTCAATCGTTCAATCAATCAATCAAACTTCATACCATCTAGCGGGAAATTCCTTCTCCCAATGTCTAACATTCTCATCATACAATTGTCCTTCTTTGTTGGGTGTGAGACTATAAGCATCCTTGTAAAACCATGTTTTCAGAGGGTCCGCATCCGGAATGGCTATACGTTTTAAGTAAATAGTTACTGATTCAGATGGGATACCATAAAAAGGATCTGTGTCTTTTCTTGCCAAGTTCAGATCCTTCCTAATTTTCTTCCATTCCTCATTCAGCTGCATCCGCAACACAATCCTATTCATTCCTTGCAAATCACGTATACTAATGTTCTTGGTCTTATCTCTTCGACTACTAAATAGGGAACGAGTTAACTCTCTTCGTCTCTCTTCAAAATCATCCACCTCTCTCAAAAGTTCTCCCCTCTTGCGTATAGCATCATCCAACTCGTCTATGTCTTTTTGCAATGCATTCAGTATCTTATCTTCCTTACCATATAACATATCCTCGAGAGACAACTCACTCCTTACTTTCCCACTATCCCACAACAACTTTGATTTTCTTGCCATATCCAACCCATTCATCACCTGCATATTGTTCTTCCTTATCCTCAATAATAACTCTTCGCGTTCCCTCTCCCTTATCAGATGCAGAATTGTACTATCAAACAAAGATGCTTGTTTGTTCTTTAAAGAACCCAACAATGCATATGCACGTTTACCATAAGATCCATCAGTTGCTATATCCAACAAAGCATTGAGCAACCTTAAATCCACCTGTTTTCCGCGTGCACTCATTCCGTCCTATCCCCATTCGATAAAAAAATTTTGAGTGCGAGCGTCAAACAGAGTCCAATTCTGTTTGACGTTCAACACTCTTAAAAAATTTACTTCAATGCTAACACTATTTCAATAGGTACTCATCCTTCCTCACCACAACATTCATTATGGGACGCAAAATTTTTTTCTGTGGGTGGCACACATGTACAGGTCCCTCCCAGGATGGCCGGCAGCTAGTAGTGGACGACGAGGAGGGGT
>ODAJ011801479.1_pt1 | contig 14169 bp, 10 predicted proteins | sample 1539241 | NCBI WGS metagenome assembly ODAJ01 (sample SAMN02144231, study PRJEB22623) | gut metagenome | biome: sheep rumen | host: Ovis aries | place: New Zealand
TAACGTACGGCATAATATGTACAGCAAAGGGATCAGGTGCGTGTGAGGCTGACCGCGTTAATGGGTATTTGTTCGTTTTGGATCACGCGGTTTTGATTCTGCGGCGCCTCTGCTCCTTCTTAAGGGGCTTATATGTGTTGCACATCATGCGGACGTCTGAGACGGGCCGCATTTTTTTCGGCAATCTGTTTATTATTATAAGAGCTGCCCAAAGGGCTTTTGTCGGGCAGCTCATAAAAAGGAGGAAAAAATGAAAAAAATCATTGCGGCACTTTTATGTTCGCTGACCCTGGGCGCTTTTACCGGGTGCTATTACACCATAACGCCGACGGTCACGGAAACAGAGGAGGCAGCGGAAGGCGCTGAGGTATCAGAGGAGGCTGAAGAAGAAGTCTCGGAAGAGGATGAAGAGAATTACGAAACCGGCGACGCGGCACTGGATGATCCCTTAAACCAGGATGAGATAGGGGAGAAGGAGCTTCTGGTAGTAAGCTTCGGCACAAGCTTTAATGACAGCAGACGCCTTACCATAGGAGCCATCGAGAAGGATCTTAAAGAGGCCTTTCCGGACTACAGCGTGAGACGTGCCTTCACCAGCCAGATCATCATCGATCACGTTAAGAAAAGGGACGGAGAGGTGATCGACAATGTGACCGAGGCTCTTGACAGAGCGGTAAACAACGGAGTAAAAACTCTTGTGGTGCAGCCTACTCATCTGATGCACGGCTTTGAATATACCGATCTTAAGGAGGAGCTTGCGGATTACGCGGATGCCTTTGATAAGCTGGTGATCGCGGAGCCTCTTCTTGATACCGATGAGGATTTTAACGGTGTGATCGAGGCTGTAACCCAGGCCACAAAGGAGTATGATGACGGGGAAACGGCGATATGCTTCATGGGCCACGGCACGGAGGCCGATTCCAACAGTGTTTACGCAAAGCTGCAGGAAATGATGAACGCCGCCGGCTATGACAATTATTATATCGGAACGGTAGAGGCATCACCCTCGGTAGAGGATGTGCTGTCACTTGTAAAGCAGGGAAATTATAAAAGAGTAGTGCTTGAGCCTCTCATGGTAGTTGCGGGAGACCATGCCAATAACGATATGGCAGGCGACGAGGAGGATTCCTGGAAGTCTGTTTTCGAAGCCGAGGGCTATGAGGTCGTGTGCCTTTTAAACGGGCTTGGGGAAAACAGCGATGTACGCTCACTCTATGTAGAGCATTGCAGAAAGGCGATCGAGGAGGCGGAGCTTATTGCGGGCGCTTCTGAAATGACAGAGGTGAAGGACGTGACAGCGGATGGGCAGAAGCCCGTCCCTGCCTCTGAGATAAAGGACGGAGTATATGAGATAGAGGTCGATTCCAGCTCATCAATGTTCAGGATCACACAGTGCAGCCTTACGGTTGAGGGGGATGAGATGAAGGCTGTGATGACGATGGGAGGAAAAGGCTATCTCTATGTCTGCCCCGGAACGGCTGCCGAGGCGTTGGAGATGTCCGAGGATGCATATATCCCCTTTGAGGAGAATGAGAAGGGAGAGCATACCTTTACGGTGACCGTTGATGCCCTGGATTCTCCTTATGAGCTTGCCGCCTTCAGTAAGAACAAGGAAAAGTGGTATGACAGAACGCTTGTATTCAGGGCCGATTCACTTCCCGGGACTGCTCTTTCGGAAGCGGGTGAGACAGAGAGCAAGGCTGAGCTTATGGAAAGGCTCGGGCTTAAGGACGGAAGCTACCTTATAGGGGCAGAGCTTGAGGGCGGCTCGGGAAAAGCCTATGTTGAGAGCCCCGCTGAGCTTACGGTAAAGGGAGAGGAGATCACTGCCCATATTATATTCAGCAGCCCGAATTATGATTATGCCATAGTTGACGGAGAAAAATACCTTCCCGTAAACAAGGAGGGCAATTCCGCCTTTGACATACCCGTTAACGGTCTTACGGTAGAGCTTACCGCCGACACCACCGCCATGAGCAAGCCTCATGAGATAGAATACAGGCTGGTTTTTGATGAGAGTTCCTTAGAGGAAGCGGAGTGAGATCACAAATACAGTATAAGTGCAAAACGATGCTCAGGACACCGGGATGGTTGACTGTAATTATAATTATGTCAACCATTCTTTCCGGGTGCGGTTTCTCGGGAGCTTATACAGAAGCTTCTTCTGCGGCCGCAGCTGAAGAGACGCATGGGACCGGGATGCTTGAGCTTGAATATGCCGAGGCTTTTTCCATAGAGCATTACGGAGACGGCTGTGACCTTGTGGATATTCCCGGATCGGAAAGCTTTGTGGTGGCCGATGAGGGAGAGGAGATCCCAAAAGAGCTATCAGATAAGACTGTGATCAGAAGGCCCGTTGACGGTATATACCTTGCGTCCTCGTCCGCGATGGATTATTTCAGGCAGCTTGGCTGTCTTAATAAGGTGGGCTTTACCGGGACAAAACCCTCTGACTGGAGCATTGACGAGGTAAGGGACATGGTCGAGGGTGGAGATATACTGTATGCCGGCAAATACAATTCTCCGGACTATGAGCTGCTTTTGGACGGGGGCTGCAGGCTTGCCATAGAAAATACGATGATATACCACAATCCTGAAGCCATGGAGCTTCTTATAAAGCTTGGCATCCCGGTGATAGTCGAAAGATCCAGCTATGAAAAGCATCCTCTCGGAAGAATGGAATGGATAAAGCTCTACGGCTGTCTTTTAGGGAAGGAAGAGGAGGCGGAGTCGTTCTTTGAGGAGCAGGTAAGGGAGCTTAAGGAGATCACGGAGGAAAAATACGGTAAAACAGCCGCCTTCTTTTATATTACCGCCGGGGGCTACGTCAATGTCAGAAAGCCCGGGGACTATATAGCCAAAATGATCGAGCTTGCGGGCGGAGAATACATCCTTGCGGATCTTGAGCCCGCAAACGATAACGCTTCCTCCTCCATGAATATCTCGATGGAGGAATTCTATATGAGAGCAAAGGATGCGGACATTCTGATCTACAACAGCAATATAGACGGGGAGCTTGCCTCACTTTCGGAGCTTATCGCAAAGGAGGAGCTCTTCGGGGATTTCAGGGCTGTGGCCGGGGGAAACGTCTGGTGCAGCGAAAAGGACATGTTTCAGGAAGCTACCAGGGCAGGAGAGATGATCGGGGAGCTTAGGGGAATATTCAGCGGTAATGCCGATGAGGAGCTTAAATATTTTCACAGGCTTGATTAAGCGGTATCTTCAGGCTTATCAGAGCTGCCCGTTTCATTGTCTTCAGGGTCCGGCTCAGGAAGTGTGAGCTTTATTTTCTCAATGTGGTTCTTATCCATTTCTATGGTCTCAAGCACGGTCCCGTCCTCGAGCGTGACCGTTTCACCGCCCTCGGGCAGCTTTTCAAGCTGCTCGATCACAAGCCCCCCTATGGAATCATAATTTTCAGATTCAAATCCCGTGTCAAGAGAATCATTTATATCGTCGAGCTTAAGAGAGCCGTCCACAAGGTAGGTACGTTCATCCAGCTTCTGAATAAGCTCCTTTTCGTCCTCGTCAAACTCATCCTTTATATCCCCTACTATCTCCTCTATGAGATCCTCAAGCGTTATAAGCCCTACGGTCGCCCCGTATTCATCAAGAACACAGACCATGCTTATTGAATTCTTGCGCATTTCAAGCATGAGCTCGGAGGTTTTTTTGTATTCGAAGGTGAAGCTTGCCTCCCGCATCACGGAACGGATGTTAAAATGATTGATATCCCTTATGAAAAGGACATCCTTCATATTTATCATACCGACTATGTTATCGGTGGAATCCTCATAAACCGGCATCCGGGTATATTTTTTTTCGTTAAACAGCTTTCCCAGCTCATTGTAATCGGCATCGATGCTTACACAGGTCATCTCGACCCTGGGGATCATAATATCCTTTGCGACGGAATCACCGAAATCAAAGACATTATTGATCATTTCGTGCTCCTCGTTCTCGATGACCCCCTCCTCACGGGATACGTCCACTATGGTCCTCAGCTCGTTTTCGGTCATGCTGTTCTGCGCCTTATTCTTATCGATGCCGAAGGGCAGGAGCAGAATAAAGGAGAGCTTATCGATAAGAAAAACTACAGGAGTAAGGATCACTATGAAGAAGCGGATGATCCCGATAAAGGTAAAGGCAAACCTCACATTATATAAGGAAGCAACTGTCTTTGGGATTATCTCGCCGAAGATAAGAATGAGCATTGTAAGTATGCCGGTCGCCAAAGCTACGGCCTTGTTGCCCCACAGCCTCATTGCGAGAGAGGTGGTAAGGGATGAGGCATAGAGATTTACCACATTATTGAGTATGAGAATGGTGGAGAGCATTCTGGAGCGATCCTCCAGTATGGACAGCGTTAATGCCGCTTTTTTGCTGCCCTCGTCGGCAAGGCTTCTCAGGCGGATCTGGTTCAGCGTTGTGAGCGCCGTTTCGGACGCGGAAAAAAAAGCCGAAAGAATGATGAGAATTATCAGGATTACTATATGAAACGTACTGTCAGGATCCAAAAAAAATCAACTCCTTAATCGAACGGCTTACGAACGCAGCCGTTTACCAAAAGCCCGATGAAGGGTACAGCATCGGGGCAGCTCATTCAGTTTCTGAATTGTAATCATGATACATTATCACCTTTACCGTGTCAAGTTTGACGTTTTTCTGCTTGCAATCCTGCCGGCACTTGCTATAATTGTAATGTTGTACTATGTGCTTCTTAAGGCATAGCATCCGTTGCCTTCTATAGTGAACGACAAAAATGATTTGCCGTTCACTATAAAGCCTCCGGCGGATGCGCACGGATTTTGTAAGGAAGATGTCGCCGGAGGCGACCAAAATCCGGCGCAGGAAACGTCAAAGTAAAAAGAACTTTGCCGTTTCCTATGATCGAAGCACTATATCAGCCGATAATCAAAAGAAAGGAAGTAGTTTTGAAATGAAAAAGCGGAATGCGGTCATCATGCTCGTAGTATTTTTCGTCTGCACGATACTATTCGGCCTGATGGTGATCTTCGGGGTAGGAACGGAAAAGACTGGAGCGGCTTCAAATGTAAAGCTGGGCCTGGATCTGGCAGGAGGAGTGAGCATCACCTACAAGGCAGTAGGAGAGGAGGCTCCCTCGGCTGCGGATATGAGCGATACCATATACAAGCTGCAGAGACGTGTAGAGGGCTACAGCACGGAATCGCAGGTGTATAAGGAGGGTGACGATCGTATCAGCATAGAGATACCGGGAGTTGAGGATGCGAATGCTGTCCTTGAGGATCTGGGAAAGCCCGGCTCCCTCTATTTCATAAAGCAGTATGATGCGGATCATAATGCCAATTATTCCATGAACGGCTATATGCCCTCTGGAAAGCCGGCCTACAGCCTCGCAAAGAGCATAGAGGAGCTTGAGGCCGAGGGCTCCATCGTACTTACGGGTACCGATGTGAAGACAGCCCAGGCCGGTACCATAACGAATGACATGGGCAACAATGAATATGTGGTCTCCCTTACACTTAACGATGAAGGGACCGGCAAATTTGCGGATGCCACAAAGGAAGCCGTCGTAAACCACGATTCCATCATGATCTACTATGACGGGGAGGCGGTCTCTGTTCCCAATGTGCAGTCTGCCATAACCGACGGGCAGGCCCAGATCACCGGAATGGGAAGCTATGAGGAGGCCGAGAGCCTGGCATCTACCATAAGGATCGGCGGACTTAAGGTCGAGCTTGAGGAGCTGCGCTCCAACGTGGTAGGCGCACAGCTTGGGTCGGAGGCTATTTCCACCTCTCTGAAGGCGGGGGCAGTCGGCTTTATCCTGGTAGTACTGTTCATGATAATAGTTTATTATGTGCCCGGTATCTGCGCTTCCCTTGCGCTGTGCCTGTACATTATAATAGAAATGCTTTTCATCGTGCTTTTCGATGTTACGCTTACCCTTCCGGGTATAGCCGGTATCATCCTTTCGATAGGTATGGCGGTCGATGCGAACGTTATCACCTTCGCAAGGATAAGGGAGGAGATAGCTGACGGAAAATCAGTCCGTTCGGCTATAAAGACCGGATACGAAAAGGCGCTTTCCGCTATTATAGACGGTAATGTGACTACTCTTATCGCTGCCGTAGTGCTGGGAGTGCTCGGCACGGGCTCCATAAAGGGCTTTGCTTCGACTCTTGCCATAGGTATCGTGGTTTCCATGTTTACCGCCCTTGTTGTAACGAGATCCCTTATGAACGCTCTTTTCGAGCTCGGCGTCAGGGATGAGAAGTTTTACGGTAAGGCAAAGAAGGGCAAAGAAATTGATTTCCTCGGGAACAGGAAGGTCCTTATCGGTATCTCCGTGGCCGTTATCCTTATCGGCTTTGTGGTAATGGGAGTGAACGGAGCCGCGGGCAGGCATCCTCTTAACTACAGTCTTGAGTTCCTTGGGGGTACCTCTACAAATGTTCCCTTTAACGAGGATATGGAGCTTGAAAAGATCGATGCCGATGTGGTCCCGCTCATAGAGGAGATAACGGGTGATGCCAATGTACAGGCTCAGAAGGTGGCCGGTACCAACGAGGTGATCTTTAAGACCAGGACACTCACGGCGGAGGAGAGAACGGCCTTCAGCGATGCCATGGTAGAAAGCTTTGAGGTTGACCCGGAAAAGATAACCGCTGAGACCATTTCCTCAACCATAAGCTCGGAAATGAAATCGGATGCCATTGTGGCGGTCCTGGTCGCGATATTCTGCATGCTGCTTTACATCTGGTTCAGGTTCAAGGATCTTAAGTTCGGCGCAAGCTCTGTAATGGCACTGTGCCATGATGTGCTGGTGGTGCTGGCGTTTTACGCGGTAACGAGGGTATCGGTAGGCTCCACCTTCATTGCCTGCATGCTTACCATTGTAGGTTATTCGATCAACGCTACCGTGGTCATCTTTGACAGGATCAGGGAGTCGCTTAAGACCGCGAAGAGAGAAGAGGGGCTTGAGGCTATCGTGAATACCTCGGTCAATCAGACCATATCGAGAAGCCTCTTTACATCCCTGACGACCTTTATAATGGTCTTTGTCCTCTTTATATTCGGGGTTTCGTCAATAAGGGAATTTTCACTGCCGCTCATGGCCGGTATCATCTGCGGGTGCTACTCGTCCGTATGTCTGGCAAGCACCTTCTGGTATCTGCTTACTACCGGGATGAAGAAGAAGGAAGAAAAGAAAAGCTGATATATGAGTGATTCTGTCTGGACAATATGCAATTTAAAGGGTGATTTTGATGCCATGTCAAAGCGGCATCATATCACCCGCAGGCTGGCGCGTATCATGGTCAACAGGGGCATAACCTCTGAAGACTCGGTGCGCGCCTATTTACATGGAGAGCTTTCGGACCTTCATTCCGCCCATCTGCTTAAGGATATGGATAAGGCGGCAAAGCTTTTATACGAGTCTGTCAGGGGCGGACAAAGGCTGTTTATAATAGGCGATTATGACATAGACGGGGTATGTGCCTCGTATATCCTTGAAAAGGGGCTTTCCCTGTGCTGCAAATATGCGGAGGAGGGGGAGGAAGGTTTACATAACATAAAGGCCGGCGAGAGCAATGATATCCTCGGGGAATATGCCGACAGGATAAGGGTAAGGCTCCCGGACCGTATAAAGGACGGCTACGGGATGAACAGAGCAATGGTGGATGAGGCCGCGGACTGGGGCGCGTCTGTCATCCTTACCTGTGATAACGGTATCGCGGCATACGACGAGATAAGCTACGCGTCGGGAAAGGGGATGACGGTCATCGTTACCGATCATCACGAGGTCCCCTATGAGGAGAGAGACGGGCAGAGGGAGTACCTGATCCCGCCTGCCGATGCGGTCGTAGACCCCAAAAGGAAGGACTGCTCCTATCCCTTTGAGGGCATTTGCGGAGGAGTGGTCGCCTATAAGCTGATCTCCTCGCTTTTTGAAAGGACAGGGATACCCGGGGAGTATCTGAGGGAGCTTCTGATCTTTGCCGCTGTTTCAACGGTGGGGGATATCATGGAGCTTAAGGATGAGAACCGGATCATCGTCAAATACGGGATGGCCGAGATGGCAAATGATCTCAATCACGGGATAAATGCCCTTATAAACGTGACGGAGCTTGATAAAAACGCTATAACACCCTATCACATAGGCTATATCCTGGGCCCCTGCATCAATGCTACCGGAAGGCTCGATCTGGCGGACCGGGCACTTAAGCTTTTTGAGAGCGCCGATCAGAGGGAGGCGGCCCTGATCGCGCAGGAGCTTAAGGAGCTTAACGACAGCAGGAAGGACATGCAGCTTTATTATACGGAAAAAGCCATGAGCCTTATAGAGAGCGATCCGTCCTATGCTGAGGATACGGTCCTTGTCATCTTTCTTCCGGACTGCCACGAAAGCCTTGCCGGGCTCATCGCCGGTAAGCTGAGGGAGAAATACTCAAAGCCCTCCTTTGTGCTTACAAGGGGAGAGGAATCGGTAAAGGGCTCGGGCAGGTCAATAGAGGCTTATGACATGTATGCCGAGATGAGCAGGGTAAAGGAGCTGTTCATCCGGTTCGGAGGTCATAAGATGGCGGCGGGACTTTCCATAAGGGAGGAGAACACGGGGCTCTTAAGAAGGATGCTCAACGACAACTCGTCTCTTACCCCAAAGGATATGGTAAGGAAATTCAGGGCCGATATGCAGCTGAACCTGAACGGGGCGACCCTTGAATTCGCAAAGGAGCTTGAGATGCTTGAGCCTTACGGAAACGGAAACCCAAGGCCGCTTTTTGTCGAAAGGGATCTGAGGATAGTTAAAAAGCAGGTCCTCGGAAGGAACAGGAATGTGCTTAAGCTTTCCGTGGCGCCTGAGAGTGCCTTTAATGGGGAAGGGCTTTGCGACTGGGGCGCGCTCAGGGAGGCGATAATATACGGAGAGGCGGATGAGATATCTCAAAGCCTTGAAGGAAAGAAGGATATCATGCTCATGTATGAGCTTTCCGTCAATGTTTACATGGGCAATGAGAACGTTCAGCTTGTGGTAAGGGACTGGAAGTAGACGCCGGTCGGCTTTGTTTATGCCCTCCTTCCGGCGGCTTTACGATAAAAGACAAGAGCCTGTCCGACCGGACAGGCTCCTGCTTTTTATGAGGGGGAGATAGTGGGTGTGTTATCAACTATCCTGGAAACAAGCATAAAGGTAAATTGTGTCTTTTCGGTGTTTTTATTATGAAGATTTCAGAAAGAATCTGTAAAAAAGGGTTTAAGTTATTATAAAATAGTTATATCATTATCAGGACATTGCTATATATACAGTATCATGAGGAGGGTTTTATGAGGCTTAAGGACCTGCTTGAGGAGCTGGAATACGAATGCGTGGGCGGAGAGCCGGACAGGGAAGTGGGAAGGCTCGTTTACGATTCAAGAAAGCTGGAAAAGGACTGTGTTTTCGTCTGCATAAGCGGAGCTAATTTCGACGGGCATTCAAAGGCTTATGAGGCCTGTAAAAAGGGTGCCGCCGCAATAATCACGGAAAAGGAAACGGAGGTCTGTCCGGGCTGTGACACGGCCATTATAAGGACCCCCGATACAAGGAGGGCTCTGGCCCTTTTATCCGCGGCTTATTTCGGGCATCCCTCAAGAAGCTTAAGGGTCATCGGGATAACCGGGACCAAGGGAAAGACCACTACTACCTACCTTATAAAGTCCATGCTTGAGCAGACCGGTCTTAAGGTGGGGCTTATCGGCACGATAGAGGCCATAATAGGAGACGAACATATCCCTGCGCTCAATACCACTCCGGAATCCTTCGTCATCCAGGAATACTTTAAGAGGATGGTGGATGCGGGAATACAGGCGGTGGTGATGGAGGTCTCATCACAGGGCCTTATGATGAAGCGCACCGACGGCATTGAGTTTGAGCTTGGGATATTCACGAACATAGAACCGGATCATATAGGACCCAACGAGCACAGGGATTTTGACGATTATCTCCGCTGCAAGAGCCTGCTTTTCAGGCAGTGCAGGACGGGGATATTAAACGCCGATTCGGAGCACGTAAAGGATATACTTAAAGGCCATACCTGTAAGGTCGAAACCTACGGAATAGAGGGTGAGGCGGATATAAAGGCCGTTAATATAAATTATGTAAACCAGCCGGGAGTCCTTGGTGTGGAGTTTGACACGAAGGGGCTTACGGAGCTGCACGCTTTTGTCCCGACTCCGGGACTCTTCAGCGTATACAACGCTCTGTGTGCGATCGCTGTATGCAGGCATTTTAACATAACCGGCAGTGAGGTGGAGAAAGCCCTTTCAACGGTTCACGTAAGGGGAAGGATAGAGCCTGTAAGGATCTCGGATTCCTTTACGCTGATAATAGACTATGCTCACAACGCAATGGCCTTAAAGAGCCTGCTTTCTACACTTAAGGCCTATTCTCCGAGGCGTCTTGTCTGCCTGTTCGGCTGCGGCGGGAACAGGGCAAGGAGCAGGAGATTCGAAATGGGGGAGGTTTCGGGAAGGCTTGCGGACCTTACCGTGATAACCTCCGATAACCCGCGCTTTGAGGAGCCTCTTGATATCATTGCGGATATAAGGACGGGGATAGACAGGACCGGCGGAAGGTATGTAGAGATCCCCGACAGAGGCGAGGCTGTAAAATATGTGATAGAAAACGCGGAGAGCGGGGATGTTATAGTGCTTGCCGGAAAGGGGCATGAGGATTATCAGGAGATAAAGGGCGTAAAATATCACATGGATGAGCGTGAGCTTATCATGAACGCGGTAAAGGAGCTTAACCTGGAAAAGGGCTGTGCATTGTAACGGTTCACCCTTCGGCGTGACATTTTATGCTTGTATTTGACAGGGCGTTATGATATATTTAACGAGTTGCAAAAAGCACGTGTGCTGACTCCGGGCCGGTGTTTCCGGATTCGGGGATTCGTCCGGGGGTTGAGGCATGCGGAAGGATAACCAGCTGACCGGAGGCTTAGCCGGATTCCGGTCCGAAACGGAGGTAAAAATGAGTGTTATTTCAATGAAGCAGTTGCTTGAAGCAGGTGTTCATTTCGGACACCAGACCAGAAGATGGAACCCCAAGATGGCTCCTTACATCTATACCGAAAGGAACGGCATCTATATCATCGATCTGCAGAAGTCTGTAGGAATGGTGGATGACGCGTATAACGCGGTGGCTGATATCACCTCGCAGGGCGGCACCATCCTTTTCGTAGGGACGAAGAAGCAGGCTCAGGATGCTGTGAAGACGGAAGCAGAGCGCTGCGGTATGTATTATGTCAATGAGAGATGGCTGGGCGGTATGCTCACTAACTTCAAGACCATCCAGAGCCGCGTAAAGAGGCTTAAGGATATCGAGAGGATGGCGGAGGACGGGACCTTTGACGTACTCCCCAAAAAGGAGGTCATCGGCCTTAAGAAGGAGCTTGAAAAGCTTGAGAAGAACCTTGGCGGGATCAAGGATATGAAGCGCATTCCCGACGCGATCTTCGTAGTGGACCCCAAGAAGGAGCATATCTGCGTACAGGAGGCTCATGCCCTGGGCATCACGCTCATAGGTATCGCCGACACAAACTGCGATCCTGAGGAGCTCGATTACGTGATCCCGGGAAATGACGATGCCATAAGGGCTGTCAAGCTCATAGTTTCAAAGATGGCTGACGCGGTCGTTGAGGCAAGACAGGGCGAGACAAGCGCTGAAGAGGTACAGGAGACGGAAGAGGCATCGCAGGGTGAAGGGCCTGAGGATATAGAAGAGATCGCCGCAAAGGACAGCGCGGCAGAGAATGAGGAGGCATGAGCATGGCAAATATAACAGCTTCTATGGTTAAGGATTTAAGAGAGGTTACCGGCGCGGGCATGATGGACTGCAAGAAGGCGCTTACGGAGACGGATGGCGATATGGATGCAGCCATAGAGTTCCTTCGTAAAAAGGGACTTGCCGGCGCTGAGAAGAAGGCAGGCAGGATAGCTGCCGAAGGAGTTGTGGATACCTTCCTTTCAGACGGCGATCATAAGGCGGTCATCGTTGAGGTAAACGCCGAGACGGATTTTGTTGCCAAGAACGAGAAGTTCAGAGGCTTTGTGGCTGAGGTGGCCGCTCAGGCTGCGGAGACTGCCGCTTCCGATATCGATGCCTTCCTTGCGGAGCCCTGGAAGCTCGATACCTCCATGACGGTAAACGAGAAGCTTTCCTCCATGATCTCCATTATCGGTGAAAACATGCATATCCGCCGCTTCAGTCAGATGGAGGAAAAGAACGGCGTGATCGTTTCCTATATCCATGCCGGAGGAAAGATCGGCGTGCTTGTGGATGTGGAGTCTGATGTGGTAAACGATAATGTAAAGGAGATGGGTAAGAACCTGGCTATGCAGGTCGCCGCACTTTCACCCAAGTTTACCGACAGGAGCGAGGTGAGCCAGGAGTTTATCGATAAGGAAAAGGAGATCCTGAAGGCGCAGATAATGAACGACCCTAAGGAGTCCCAGAAGCCCGAAAAGGTTATAGAGGGCATGATCCAGGGACGTGTCAACAAGGAGCTTAAGGATTTTGTCCTTATGGATCAGGTCTATGTCAAGGCAGAGGACGGAAAGCAGACCGTTGACAAGTATGTCGCAGAGGTTGCTAAGGCTGAAGGCGCAAAGCTTAAGATCAAAGGCTTTATACGTTTTGAGACCGGTGAGGGCCTTGAGAAGAAAAATGAGGACTTTGCCGCAGAGGTCGCTGCCCAGATGAATAAGTGATCATCAGCTGTCCCGATATGAACGGTTTTCGGCGTAAGTGTATAAGGCGGCTGCCCTTCACTGTATGCCGATCGATAAGAGGTGCCCGGAAAAGCCTGGCTTTTCCGGGCATTATTTACATAATATGCATGGCATTTATTGATTTTTATCGGCAGATTTGATAAAATCATAGATATGATGTCAGGACAATAGTACCATGCGGCTCCTGCCCATGACATCACATAGGTGTTTGGGGAAGATATTCATGTCTGCTTTTATTGCAAGATTTACTGATTTTATAAACAGGGATATAGACGCTCCGGATGAGTCCAAGACGTTAGCGGTGCTTATCCGCATGTCTGCTGTCATCATGTCGTTTTGTATGCTTATATTCGCAGTGATTTCGGCTGCGAATAAAAGCGTCGGGGCCATGGTGCTGTATGTTGTTCTCTTTGCTCTTTTGTGCTACAGCTTCTATGCTACCTATAACAGGACCGTTTTACATGCGCTTGTGGTTCTGAATATCGTGGTCCTGCTCCTTTCCTGTGTGGGAACGTCCATGTACTCATGGGATTCCTTTTTCTATTCCTATATTTTTTTCATTATGCTTGCGATCTTCTTTTATACGAAGATGAGCGCAAGGGCCCAGATGACCGCTGTGCTCTCAAATGCCGCGATCCTTTTTTTCCTGGCTGTCGGAAGGCATGATGCAGATGGAAGCCTTGGCAGGCCGACCTATGCCGCGGTGCTTAATATAATTACCTTTACGGGACTTATTCTGGCCGTCGGGCTGAGCTTTGCCAGCAAATTCGCAAGGGCGGATTACAAGCTTTATCAGTACAGTATTCAGCTTAAGAAGCTTGCGGGCTCCGACCCTCTTACGGGGCTTATGAACAGACGAAACATACTCGGAGTCATAGCGGAGACGCTTCCAAGAATGTCTACCGGCGACGATATGATGTCGGTAGCTATAGGTGATATCGATTTCTTCAAAAAGGTAAACGATTCGAGAGGGCATGACTGCGGAGACTATGTACTTAAGGAGCTTTCAAACCTGTTTGAAGGCTTCATGGATACAAAGGGATATGCTGCCAGATGGGGCGGAGAGGAGTTCCTTTTTGTTTTCATACACGGAAATGCCGATTATGCTTATATGGAGCTTGAAAAGCTCAGGAGCACTATTGAGAAGATGCCCCTGAAATTTGCGGAGCATGAGTTCAGGATCACCATGACCTTCGGACTTGAGGAGCACAGTATCGCTCAGGATATAGACGATACCATCAAAAGGGCTGACGAGAAGCTCTATATGGGGAAGGAGTCGGGGCGGAACAAGGTCGTGTATTAGAGGAGAGCCTGCCGCAGGCAGAGGAAGGCTCTGCTTCATACTATAAGGCACCCGTATGGGTGTTTTTTTATTGCCAGTTCACCCAAGGGGGCAGGGCAATCACTTAATAC